>Ga0066377_10000080_pt1 | contig 21178 bp, 18 predicted proteins | sample Knorr_S23_td_Sur_FD_70946 | JGI IMG/M metagenome (GOLD analysis project Ga0066377, IMG submission 70946) | Marine microbial communities from Southern Atlantic Ocean transect - Knorr_S23_td_SurfaceB_ad_5m_LV_B | ecosystem: Environmental > Aquatic > Marine > Oceanic | place: Southern Atlantic...
TTGGGCGTGTTATTAGGTTGACTCTTGTCGAGAATTAGGGTTTTCACCCTATTACTGTCCGGCGCTTAGCCGTAACTGTATTTGTATGTAAACTGCCTAACCCGAAAGGAATACTATGAGTGATCTGACAACGAACCGCAAATTTGGAAACTATTCTTCCAAAGGTCTACTAGCCGTTGGCATGGCCGTCGTGATTGGCCTGTGTGGCAATCCGCTGCTGGCCAAATACAAGAATCCGGTGCAGCTGACTATCACGGGAGCTGAGCCAAACCTTGTCGACAACACCTTGCTCATTTCAGCCCGTAATCTTGGGGATGTGTTTGATGGTGAGGTCATTCTGTTTGTTCCGACAGTCGGCAATGTTCTTTTGAATGTTGCAGCTCATGATCCCCTTGCTGGCGAGCTGTTGGTGGATTTGCCAGCGGAACTGGCTGATTTACCGGGTTCCTACCTGCTGACGGTGAAAGTCGCCGAGGGCTCGGTTAACAATGACAAGTTTGTCGTCACAATGGGAGCCGTCGGTCCTGAAGGTCCTGAGGGTCCAGAGGGTGCAGAAGGTCCAGAGGGTGCAGAAGGTCCGCAAGGTCCAGAGGGCCCGGAAGGCCCGCAAGGTCCTGCTGGTGATCCTGGAATACCTCCGGGTGTGAGCGGTACAAATGCTGGCGACCTCATTAGTTGGGACGGAAACAATTGGGTGGCCGCACCACCATCAGTACCAACCTACAATCCGATCAACAACCTGCAGCCCTATACAGCGATAAACTTCTGTATTGCTACGCAGGGAATTTTCCCATCCCGGAGCGGTATGGACCCATTTCTTGGGGAGATTGCCATGTTTGGGTTTAATTTTCCTCCACGTGGCTGGGCTCAATGCAATGGACAGCTGTTGTCTATCAGCAGTAACAGCGCACTGTTCTCACTTCTTGGAACAATTTATGGTGGTGATGGGCGGACAACCTTTGCCGTGCCGGATCTGCGCGGCCGTGTGCCGATGCATTATGGGAACGGTCCAGGTCTGACACCGCGGGTCATCGGTGAAAAAAGTGGAACTGAGCAGGAAACGCCCAGCTCCTTCTAATCGCTTTTCATTAATTGATAGAGCCAAGCCATCGTCGGGGGCTTCATTCCGGCGATGGCTTTTTTATTTCCAGACGGTGTAGAGTTCCTTATTGGAAAGGGACCCATGTTGAAAAACCGAAATTTTTTGTGCTGCCTGTCCCTGGTCTGGACGGTTTTCGTAAGCTGTCTCTCCGGTAGCGAAGACCCCTTTGATCACGTTCTGAATCAACTCGGCGTGCCGTCCGGAATACTGCCCAACGATGCGGGTGATGCGGTTGTCGTGGCGATCGTGGATGATGGATTTCTTCTGACGCACCAGGACATTGCGCCTTTTTTGTGGAAAAACCCGGCTGAAAGTGCGGGGAACCGGCGTGATGATGACGGCAACGGGCACGTGGACGATGTCGCTGGATGGGATATTGCGGACAATGACCCCGATGTCAGCGTTCCCGGAAACAGGGAGGGGGAATTCTACCACGGGACACATGTTGCTGGGATTGTCACCCGTCTGGCGAGGCGTGTTTATGGTGAGAAAGCGCCGGATTTTATCAAGATTTTGCCCGTCAAGGCGATCCCTGATGATGCCAGGAAGATGTCGATGGAACTTGGCTACGACGGAATCCAGTACGCGTCCGATCTAGGTGCGGACATCATTCTCGCCGCGTGGAGTCACCACCAGTGTAGCGCCCGGGAAAGGCTGATTCTGGATACCGTTGCTTCATCCGGAAGCATCATCATCGGCGCGGCAGGGAATGCATATTCGAGCGATCCCATGTATCCTGCCGCGCATGATTCGGTCTGGTCGGTTGCCGCTGTTGATGGATCGGGAATCAAGCTGAAGAATTCAAGCTTTGGAGGCTCAGTGGACTTTGTGGCTCCGGGAAAGGGGATTTCCTCGGCCTCCTCCCTTTCCGATGACGGATACGCAACCCATGACGGGACATCTTATTCAGCCGCCCTTGTTGCCGGTATGGCCGCTGTAATGAAAAACCAAGTACCGGATTTATCCATGGTGGAATTGCGAGCAAAATTTAAGAACACGGCCGAGCCAGTTGATTCACGGCAAGGAGGAGAGATTGTTTACAGTGGAAAACTGGGGGCTGGGCGCATCAACTTTGGGAAGGCGATTGCCTGCGGGTTGAGTAGCCAACCCATTCAGGCCAACTATTTGCATGAAGGCCCACAGGGATACCTTGTCAGATACTCCAGTGGCAGGAGTCTGGTCGCATGGAAGCTGCGCCCTCCATCTGGGGGAAAGGGGATTTGGTTAACGCCGGCAATGCTGAAGGGAGATTCCGGCAAAGCGCGTCTACAGATTTTCCTGCCCGACAGTGATCCCAGCCAGCCGCTTTTGGATATCCCGGTATCTGAGTGGAAAGACCGGGTTTATCTGGCCGGGCAGGGAGCAACCATCGTGCTTCAGGACGATCCGGCAACGGATTACAAGTTTCTGGCGGAATACGCTCTGGATCCCGTTGACCAGTCGACTCTCTATTGCCAAGGCATCAAGGAAATGAATCAGGAGGGCCTGATCGAGGATGGATCCGGAGGAATGCAATATTCACCACAAACGGATTGCAAGTGGTTGATCACTGCACCAGCGGGCAAAGCCATCCATATCGAGTTTCTTGAGTTTGATACCCAGGCGAACATGGACTGGCTTTACTTCTTTAATGGAAGCGGGACAAATGAACGCGTCATGGCGGTATACAGCGGGCCCAACATTCCCCCGGAACTCACCACCTGGAGTAACCAAGTCCTGATTTGGTTTGTCACGGATGACGCAGTCCAGGGGGCTGGTTGGAAAGCCACTGTCACATTTGTCGAACCGGTGAATTTAGCCGAGTGAATTCAGCGCTTCACGCGTGCTGATTTTCCCGCTACAAGGGATTCAACTTCACCAAGGCGGGCCATGGTCGTGTCTCCCGGAGTGGTCATGGCCAATGCCCCGTGAGCGGCCCCGTAATCGAGTGCCTCGGTGAGCGACTTTCCGGACATCAATCCGTAGACCAGACCCGAGCAGAAGGAGTCACCTCCGCCAACGCGGTCAAAGATCTGCAAGTTGTCGAACGCCTTCGACTGGCAGAGTGACTGGCCATCGAAACCAATTGCGCTCCAGTCGTTCACGCTGGCGGACTTTACCTGCCGGAGCGTTGTCGCCAGCACCTTGATACCGGGGAATTCCTTGAGGACGCGTTGGTACATTTTTTCATAAGACCCGATATCGAGTTCCCGGTAGTCGTCGTCTTCCCCGTCGACCTCAAAGCCGAGGGCCATCGTGAAGTCTTCCTCGTTCCCGATCAACACATCCAGCATCCCGACGATTTCCCGATTCACCTCGGCGGCGCGCTCGGTGCCCCCGTAGGCATCCCACAGGCTGGGGCGGAAATTGAGATCATAACTAGTGATAGTGCCATGTTTTTTCGCACAGGCGATGGCCTCTATGGCCACTTCGGGGGTGTGTTCCCCGAGGGCGGCGAAAATTCCGCCGGTGTGAAACCAGCGAACGCCCTTGTTTCCAAACAAGTCTTCCCAGTCAATATCCCCCGGTTTCAATTGTGAAATGGCTGTGTGTCCACGGTCGCTGCAACCGACCGCTCCCCGGACCCCATATCCGGCCTCGGTGAAGTTCAAACCGTTGCGGACCTCGCGTCCGATGCCATCGTACTTGCGCCACTGGCAGTGGCTCATGTCGACGCCACCCTGGAGGATCAAATCTTCCAGTAACCGGCCGACCGGATTATCGGCAAAGGAACTGACGAGGGCTGTGCGGAGCCCGAAACAGCGGCGCAGGCCCCGGGCTACATTGTATTCCCCGCCCCCTTCCCAGGCGTTGAATTGCCGGGTGGTGTGGATACGGACATTGCCCGGATCCAGCCTGAGCATGACCTCCCCGAGGGAGAGGAAATCGTATTGGCATTCAGAGGCGTTCTTAACTTTGAGGTTATTGGACATGGTTGTATTCAATTAAAGGTTGTTGTTGAGAAGTGCCTTGAGTGCTTCACAGCGGCGGGTGATTTCAGACCAGTCCTCCGCGTTGATCAGTTTCTTGTCGACGATCCAGGACGTGCCGCAGGCCACAACCGAAGGCAGGGCGGTGTAGTTCATGAAGTTGTCCGCGTTGATTCCCCCGGTGGGGACAAAGGAGACGTTGGAATAAGGTGCGGAAATGGCTTTCAGGAAGCCAGATCCTCCAGCGGCTTCCGCGGGGAAAAACTTCACGGTGTCCAGCCCGAGGGAAGTGGCCTGCTCAATCTCGGTTGGGGTGCAAGCTCCAGGAAGAATGGGAATGCCCTTGTCCTGGCAATAGAGAACGACTTCCGGATTGGTGCCAGGGGAGACCAGAAACGAAGCCCCGGCTTTTTGTGAAGCCTCGGCCTGCTTGACCGACAGGACCGTGCCCGCGCCAACGCACATGTCCGTCTCCTTCGCAATCACTTCAACCGCCTCGATTCCGGCCGGAGTGCGCAGGGTTATTTCAATGTTGTTGATGCCGGCTGCTTTCAATGCTCCCGCCAGTGGCAGGGCGTGTGTCACATCGTCAATGACAACGACGGGGACGATTTTGTCTTTTCGGAGGATTTCCAGATAGTTCATGGTCTCGTTATACGGTTTACTTTTGCAAGAATAGCAGATTGTATGTGCTGAATTCTTGGCAAAAAATGGAAAATACTGTGCAAAAACGATCACTTCGGGCCGGATCGACCTTGTTTAGTCCGATCCAATTCCCGAATGATCATCCGGTCTGCCTGAATCCACACAGTGATCCTGCCAAGCCGGTCGTTTCCATGTTCTACCACGATGCTTTTGAGGTCAGCCTGTGCACAAAAGGGAGGGGGGTCTTTTTCATTGAAGAGGAAGTCTATCCTTACCGGGAAGGCACGCTGGTGCTTCTATCGCCGAACACCTTTCATATATCACACGGGGAGACAAACGAGCCGCCCGAGTGGATCACCCTTTACGTCAGCGTAAGCGAATTGGCCCGTCATGCCCATGTGGACGGATTCCGGTTACATGAGTTAAGGGGTGGGCATGTTCTGGATTGTCCGGAGGACCTGCTGATGGTCCGCTTGATTTCCGGGATAGCTGATGAACTCGGACAGGCGGATGGCTTGGCCAGAGTGGGGGTCCTTGGCTATCTGCAGGCTTTACTGGTCCAGTTGTCGCGCCTTTTCCCGGAAGAGAATTCAAATTCATCCCGGAACAGGGATGTGGCCCGGCTGGCGCCCGTACTGAACTACATCGCCAGCAATTTGGACAAGCCGCTGCCTGTATCCGACCTGGCCAAGCAAGTCGGCATGAGTGAGTCCCACTTTCGACGCAATTTCACTGCATACATGGGGCTCTCACCGCACCGGTATGTTTTAAAAACGCGGATCCAACTGGCCAAGGGGTTGCTGCGCGATGCCTCCATTTCCGTTCTGGATGTCGCCGGTCGATGCGGATTCGACACCTTGTCGACTTTCAACCGGGCGTTTAAAAAGCATCTTGGCATGAGCCCGCGCGAGTGGCGGTGCTCCTGATTCACTCCAACTTGCAATTTTTGTCCGGAGCGGTGTGACCGTTTTTAGGGTGCTTTGGCCCCTCACATCCCGGATTTACACGGATTAAACCAATATACGTCCCATCCGTGGACCCAATTGTTAAAAATTGATAAAGGTTTGGGATTCGTACCGAAGAGGCATGCTTCGATCGCCTGAATGCGTTTGATTTGCTGTTGAAAGCAGTAGCATTATGGCACGAAAAATAGCATTTATTAATTACAAGGGCGGTGTTGGGAAAACCAGCTGCATCGTCAACATCGCGGCCTGCCTGGCCAAGCGGGGAAAACGGGTCCTGCTGGTGGACCTCGACGCCCAATCGAATGTCAGCATCTGGCTGATGCGGATTGAGCGATGGAACGCCCTCAACGGAAACGATCGCGGTTCCCTGTATTCGACGTTTGTCCCGGGGGATTGCACATTGAAGGACGTCGTTATCAAGGACGTTGTGGAGGAGCGTGACGGAACGAAGCTGCTTCCCGGGCTGGATCTGGTTCCGACCACATTCGACCTGATTGACCTTGAACACGAGTACCAGCCACCGGCTGATGAGCCGGCTTACGTCCGGTTCCAGGATCAGCTCCGGGATCTTGAGCCCCAGTACGATTTCATCCTGTTTGATTGCCCGCCGAATGTCCTCCGGGCATCCCAGTGCGGACTGTTTTGCGCCGACGAAGTGGTGGTACCGGCCAATCCGGACGCCCTCAGCCTGATCGGGTTCACCCTCCTGACCGGAAAGCTTCTCCAGTTCAACAGCCGGTCGGCTACATACCGCACGAGTGATATGGGAGATCCCGCCATGATCAACGGGGTCATCTTCAATTCCATCAAGGGCGGAACGGATGTGGAAGTGCCGAAAATGCGCATGCAGTTCCGGATAAATCAATTCCGCAACCAGAAGAAGATTTCTTCCAGCACGAGGATTTTCAATACGATGATCCGCGATGCGATTGTTGTCCGTCGGGCGGTGACCCTCGGGTTGCCTGTCATGTGCATCGGGAATGCCATCGGCACAGAAGGCGTCGTTGATGATTACGAAGGCGTTACCGAAGAGCTTCTGGTTCTTGGGGGCGAAACGCCTTCCCCAGTCGCACAACCACAACTAGCCGGATCCCTTTAAAGCCATGAACCAGACAGCAGCAAAAGAATATAGTCCCGTCAGCACCCAGGATTGGGATGCATTGCGTGAAAACTTGAAGGGGACCGTCATGGCGACAACCAATTTGGCGAGCCTGGCCAAGAACGTCGGTCTGAAGTGGCCGATTCGTGGAAAGGATGAAACGCCCCAGCGCTACATCGATTGTTCCCTCGAGGAACTGGGTGAAATGCCAGAGTTCTTTGGAAAAGGAAACCGCCTGCCTCTGCTTTATTCGATTTTGGAAGAAACGATGCGGTTGGATGACCCGTTTGCGGAAATGATTGAAGGATTCGACGTGGTTGAGGCGGAAGGACCGGCCAATCCGACTATTCTGCAAGAGTTGCAGGTGCCGGAGGATTTCCCGGTCGACCTGATGAACTTCTCCCGCCGCACGCGTACGCTTTGCCGGGAGGGCGGGCATGATACGGTCAGTGAACTGCTCGAATTCCTGAGGAAATCAACCAGTGCTGCGGCCATCAATGAGGAGTTCCAGCAGTTCCTATACAGTGTGGAACGGTCCAGCGTGTCGCGGTTGAAGCAGTTCATTCCAGTCCGTGAAGGATCAACAGCTGTGCACCTGGCCGAGGCGATTGCCTTGATTGGTCGTCGGTTGAATGACCAGCAAGTGGCCACCTTGTTGTATGCCTATAAGATTTCCACTACAAATTGCGCATGGGCCGAGGATTCCGTGTTGCCTAAAACCCAGACCCTCAACCTGATAAAGCAAGTCAGTGAGTGGGTTCGGAAAGCGTGTGATTTTCTGCCAGAGCAGACTGAGGAACTGAAGAGGGCCGTCGAGGGAGGCATCAGCTCAAGTGTTCGTTATTTCGTCCCCTTGGGTGATCCGGATATGGAGGGACTGGGAATCGCCATGGCCATGGCCGCCATGGATGTGAAGCCGCGTATCAAGGGCCTCATCGGGAGTCTGTTGAAATGAGCGCGCAATCCGCCATGAATGCCGTTTCTGAGAAACAACCGGCGGTGGTCAACTTTCCGGATCCACGTCCACAGAGGCAGCGGATCGCACTCAAAAAACCCTCAATTGACAATATTCTCAGCCGGATGAGCCGTTCGGATGCGCCTGTCAACGTGGTTGCGAAGGAACTGGTCAACCCGGAACCTGTCGAGATGGAACCGATTTCCGAGACACCCCTGGGGGAACTGCCTGACTTGGTCCGCCTGCGGGCTGAGACGAATGAACGGATTCGCGTCGCCCGTGAACTGGAGCTTCTTTTATCAGCACGCGAAAACCTGCTGGAAAACCGGGAAGCGTTGCTGTCCCGCAGACAGAGTGGGGTGGAGCCACTGCCAAACGAATTCTGCTCGTTGGAGGAATCCCTGACAGAGACGCAACGCACCCTGAAGCATGCCAGCCAGACACTGGCTGACATGGAGGGAACGATTGCCAGTTTACGTAGTGAAATTGATAACCTGAAGCGCTCAGGATCCGAAGTGGAGTTCGCTCCGGGAGAGCCGGTGAACGCTTATGAGGATGTGACCGATTCGTCGTTGGCGGAACAAGTCGCCTTCCTGCAAGAGCGGGAAGCCTTTATCGAGGAGAGTGAGAACACGCTTTTTGACAAGGCCCAGTCCCTGCAGGAGTGGGAGACGCGCCTGGAACAAAAGGAACACGACGGGCAGTCCCGTTAAGTTGATCAAAGGGTTCAGGCAAGCCGCTGAGAGTCCTGTTTCTGCTCGCACAGCTCAATAAGGAGGCCTGATGGCGGAAATTAAAAGAAATTGACTGAAGGGGTGTTTTTTTTAATTCTCTAGGGGTTTTACCGTGCGCGCTCGTCGGGTGCTTATTTCCTGATGAGCAGGCGGCGGATTGGTGCAATTCGGACTCCTTTCATCATGCGCAACTACACAGTACTCTCCCTCCTGCTGGTTCACTGCCTTCTGTTCACCGTTTTGGAGGCGACCACTGACTTGATTTACATAACCAAGGAGCAGGCTTACCAGCAGTTTGAAAACAACCAGCCGGATTCCCCGGAATCATGGACCTTTGGCACGGGTGCGCTCGGCAACGATCAATTGACAGCCGCTTCAGTCACTTTCCCGGGTGCTCCAACACCGACACCCATTGCCGGTATCCCCGGAGAGTATGAACTGGAGACGCTCGACTTTGCCACGCAGACGGAGTTGGACACGGCCTATCCTGACGGTAGTTATGCATTTAGCTTTACAGACAATGAAATCAACCAGGACCTGGGTCCTTTCACACTGACGGGAGGGGACTATCCAAATACTCCCCATATCATCAATGCTGTAGAACTGCAGGAAAGTGACCATTCCCAGCCCTTTCAACTCACGTGGAACGCCTTTGCTGATTATAGTACGGGGGATGAAATCTTGATCCAAATATGGGATAATTTCACGGACCAGAGTGTCATCAGCGAATTTGTGGATGCAGCAATTACCTCCTACGAGATTCCGGGTGGCCTGTTTTCCCCGGACCGGTACTACGATGTGGCTGTCACCTTCATCGGGAAGGCCGATGCCGCGCAAACGGAGGGTATCATCGTTGGTTACCTGACCACGACCTCATATCAGCTTTCCACTTACACCAGCGACACCCGCTTGCTTTTCTACAAGTGGCGAGGACAGGAACAAACCGGAGCGGGGCAGTATGGTGAAGCGGATTACCGCATGCTGACCACGGTCACGGGGATATCACGAACAGTCAGCGGTGCCCAGCTTCTCGTACCGGGATCAGGGGTGCCCGTGGACCTTGGACCGTTTGGCCAGAATGCCTTCATCCGTTCAACGCCCTTTGGCCCCAAGGAGACGCTGGATGCAAGCTATCCGGCTGGTCAATACAGTTTCAATGTCACCGAGGACGGCTTTACCACGACCTATGGGCCCTATCCACTACAGGGTGACGCCTACCCGGATCCACCTGAGGTCCAGAATTTTGCGGAACTGGCGAACATCGACCCGACTCAGGCACAAACGATCACGTGGAACGCCACTCCGGTGGGAGTCAGTTTAATTCAGTTGTTGGTATTGGATGAGTCCGACTTCCGGGTTTGGTCAGATTCGTTTGGCCCAGGAGTTTCGACCACTCAGATCCCCGCGGACACCTTGGTGGCTGATCAATCCTACCGGCTGATCATCCGGTTTTGGGCACCGAGTAGCACCAACACAAATCCACCGACAGCGCTTGGCTATATTTCTTCAATCAGCCTGCCGGTCAGCACGTTTCCCGATACAGGTGATACAACTTTGGAACTCGCTTATATCCTAAAGGGGCGCGAGTACACGCAGGAGGCAAATGAGGTTCCCAGTTCACCGGTTTCATGGAGGATGAATGCCGGGTTGAGTGGCGGTGCGGGAATTTCATCGGTGACCTTGAACCATCCCGGTGGAACAACTCCGGCCGCCGGATCAGAGGGGGACTTTGATCTGGAGGGTGCCGAATATCCGGACAAGGCGGGTTTGGATGGCGCGTATCCGTCCGGTGAATACGGGCTAAGTTATTCCGCTGGCGGCACGCCAGAAAATCTGGGCCCCTATCAAATTGCAGGGGACCTCTATCCAAACGCCCCCCATTTGCAGAACGTGGCGGATATTGAGGGGCATCCCTTTGACCAGAGTTTTGAGCTTACATGGAACCCGTTTGAGACAGCCACTGTCGGGGATTTAGTTGTATTGGAGGTCTATGATGAAACAAACGACACCCCTGTCGTTGAAGAGTTTCTGGATCCGACCATAACATCCTATGTCATTTCGGCAAACAAGTTTGCCGAGGGAAGGTACTACGAGGTCAGCTTACTCTTTATCAAGAAGGTGGCGGCGAACAGTTCACCGGAAGTCGTTGTGGGCTACATGTCTAGGACGAATTTCCGTCTCTCGACCCACACCTCTGATTCAAGTCTGATCCTGTACAAAACATTCAATCAAACGCAGGTTGGTCCCAGTGCGCTTGAGGAAGATGGCTACCGCCCGCTGGTTCTGGCCAGATCCCGGTCAAGAATGATTGAGTATGCGGAAATACAAACGCCCACGACCGTCATTCCCCTTACCAGTTGGGCCCCTGGGCAATACCTCTACACAACCGGGCCAGCCGCCAAGGAGCTCCTGGATACCGATTTCCCTGCCGGGGAATATTGGTTCGGGCTGGTTGAGGATGGCGGTTCCATCGGGTACGGCCCATACAGCATTCCGGAGGACGCCTATGCCGATCAACCCATTATCCAAAACTATAACCAGCTTCTGGCAATCGATCCAACTATTGAGAACCTGATTGAGTGGAACACGCCGCCTGAAGGCGTTACCGGGATTGGCTTGGTGATCAGGGATTCAAGCTTCCGGCAGGTCTGGTCGACCGGTGCTCCCCCGACCGAGACCAGTTCCGCGATTCCGGCCAATTTATTGAAGAAAGGGGAGGATCACAGTATCACCCTGACATTCTGGGTGAAAACGGATGAGAGTATTACACCTCAGGTCATTGCTGGATTCGGGACAACCACCCGCCTGTTATTCAGAACCACTTACTCCGGGGCGTATATGGCGTGGCTGGAGCAGTACTTTACGGAAGAGCAGATCCAGAATCCCGACATCGTGGGAGAAGGGGTCGACTTCGACGGAGACAAGTCCAGCAACTATTTTGAATATCTGGCGGGTTTGGATCCGACTGACCGGGATTCGAAGGTTGGAATTGAGTACAAGCACGAAGGGGAAGGCACCCTTGTCATGGGTCCGCTGAATGAGGCGTTAATATGGGAACTTCAATCCAGTGTGGATCTCGATCTTTGGAACACGGTGGGTGAGGGCTCTTATGTCTTCTCGGAAAACCGTATCCATATTGGATTGGGATCTTTCCCGGAAGGGACGCTGTTCCGGCTTTTCGTCAGTGAGACAATGCCCTGAGGGCGGGATTGCGGCGAATGCCCGTTTGGGCACTTGCGTGCTTCGGACACGAACGGTGATGGAACGTTCCTGACCGGCCTTGGCGTGGTCTACTTCTTCAAGTGATGAATGAGGAAATCCACTTCGCTGTCGAACGGCACATCCGCCCCGGGATACTTAAGGTGCGCCTCCACGCCCGCCTCCGTTAGTTTCTCCTCCATGGCCACTCCAAAGTTAACGTGATAGGTGGCTTTGGCCGAGGACCGCCAGGGCATGCTGGAGGGATTCCTCCTGTGTGCTGGCATAGAGTTCCATTTCGTTCAGGACCTTGCATCCCAGGGCCGCCTCAAACGCGTTCCGGTTACCCGATGCGTCGGCATTGGATTGTTTGTCAGAACCGAGATTGGATTGGAAAATACCTGCTGCTGAAACGGGAAGGAAATCCTCGTAGGTTTGCGGGTCGGCGACAAGCGCTCCGGATGTCATCAATTCCTCGATACATTCGGCCGGTTGCAGGGGCTTGTTGGAAGGGTTGGCCCGATAACGGAAAAATGCCAATTCCTCCCGAAGGAGTTTATCGTAGCTGTCCGGGAATGCGGAGAATTGTCTTTCCAGTTCGTCCACATATTCCCCGGCTCCTTCTCCTTGTGGACCAACCCGGGCTGCGTCCCGGGTTTGCCTGAGCAAGCGGTCATACAGATCACGGCCTTTCTGGGTGAGGGCGACACCACGTTGTTCAATTTCACCGAAGCGGGCCGTGTGCGTCCCGGGTTTTCCTTTCCCCTCCTGTTCCGCAAAGAGGATCTCTTCCTCAAGGGCCTTGAAGGAGGTCTGGCGAAGCAGGATATCGGCTGTGCGGCGGGGTGGGCCTTCAATCACGGCCTTGGGGTTGATTCCTCTTTCCGGCATGCCCCGCTGGACGGCATCAATATCCAGGGTACGCGGAGTCAGGTGGTTGATATGTGGTCCCCGGAAACTCACGACATCGGCAATCAGCCGGTGCGCATCATGAAGCCGGTTGTAGGTGTCGGCATCTACCGTGGCTTCCCGGTGCCAACGGAAGGTCTCCATCGATTCGCGGACAAAGCTTGCCGCATCTTCAGGGGAAAGCCCGCCCTCACTTTCTGCCCGGTTGATCAGGTTCATGGCCTCATCGGTGACGATACGGCGTTTGGAAAGAATCTCCTTCGCTTTTGTGGCCAGATCCGGATCATCGATCAGGTCCATTCGCAAAAGGGAACAGAAGACCCGGAACGGATTTCGTTCCAGCGATGCGTGCTTGATTGGGCGGAACGCGGTTGAGTGGACGGGGATCCCCGCCACCGAAAGGTCATAGTAGCCCACCGGGTACATGCCCATCACGGCGAACATGCGCCCGATGGCGTGCAATTCAGCAGGTGTCCCGAGGCGAATGGCCCCGTGACGTTCAACATCCAGCCGTTCCAGCTCACCTGCTGCGGACAACCGCGCATGCAGCTGCGGGTCGGCCTCCAGCGTCTCCTCATTCACATCACGCACCAGATCAATCAAGGTTCCATATTGTGGAACCTCATTGCGGTACATTTCGGACATGGCGGACGAAAACAGGGTTCTGATTTCATCCGGATCGATCGGACGTGTCTGAGCCATGGCATTTCCCCATTAATATTAGACTTCGAACGAAACGCCTTGGGCAAGGGGCAGGGCGTCCGAGTAATTGACCGTGGATGTTTGTCGCCGCATGTAACCCTTCCATGCGTCCGAACCACTTTCCCGGCCACCACCGGTTTCCTTTTCACCACCGAAGGCGCCCCCGATCTCGGCACCGGAAGGGCCAATGTTGACATTGGCGATACCGCAGTCCGATCCAACCGAGGAAAGAAAGATTTCGGCCTCCCGGACATCCCGGGTGAAAATACAGGAACTGAGGCCCTGTGGCACATCATTTTGAAGCGCTATCGCATCGTCCAGGTTTTCATAGCCGATCACATAAAGGATCGGGGCGAATGTTTCCGTCTTCATGGTTTCGGTCTGGCCCGGCATGACCACCAGCGCTGGCTGGACGTAAGCGCCGCCCGGTGTGCCATCGGTAACCGGTTGCCCGCCGAAGACAGTGCCGCCATCGTCCTTGGCGTCACTCAGGGTGGCTTGCATTCTATTGAGGGCCTGCTCATCGATGAGGGGGCCGACCAGCACGCCTTTTGCCCTGGGATCACCTACTGGCAGTGTGGCATAGGCTGTTTTTACCTTGTCCACCAGTTCATCACGGATGGACGCATGCACGATGAGCCGGCGCAGGGAGGTGCAACGCTGTCCGGCGGTTCCCACTGCTGAAAAGACAATTGCCCGGACCGCCATTTCGAGATCCGCGGAAGGCGCGACAATCATGGCATTGTTCCCGCCCAGCTCGAGGATTGGGCGACCCCAGCGCGCCACGACTTTTGGACCCACTATTTTACCCATGCGGGACGAGCCGGTGGCGGATAAAACGGGTACGTCTCGACTCTGGACAAGGGCCTCGCCGATCTCGGGTCCGCCGATGACCACTTGTGCCAGGCCGTCTGGGGCATCGTCACCAAAGCGGGAGACGGCACGGTCAAAAATCTTTTGGCAGGCCATCGCCGTGAGCGGAGTCTTCTCTGAGGGTTTCCAGATAACCGGGTTGCCGGTCACTAAGGCCAAGGCGGCATTCCATGCCCAGACCGCCACGGGGAAATTGAAGGCAGTGATGATCCCGACCGGACCCAAGGGATGCCAGGTTTCCCGCATGGAATGGCCGGGACGCTCCGAAACAATGGTCAGTCCGTATAATTGTCGTGAGAGGCCCACGGCGAAATCGCAGATGTCGATCATCTCCTGAACTTCTCCAAGGCCCTCGGAGGTGATTTTGCCGGCCTCCAGTGTGACGAGGGCGCCCAGGTCATCCTTGGCGGACCGCAGTTCCTCTCCCAACAGGCGAACCAATTCTCCTCGCCGGGGAGCCGGGACCTTTCGCCATTGCTTGAAAGCTTCCTGTGACCGGGTGATCACGGCAGGCATTTCTGTTGCGTCCGTCTCGTACACGCGGGCTACTTCCGCGCCATCGATTGGCGACCGGACAGCCAGACTACCGCCTTTAAGGTCAGCGGAATTAAGGTGTGCTTTCTTAAGTATTGCTTGGTGATCCATGGTGAATGCCTTGTTTAAAATTCTCAGCTCTCAGGATGAACGCCGTAACGGGATCCGTTTTTGGTTTTCAGGAAGGCGTCCAGGGGAATGTCCTCCTGTTTAAGAAAGCCATTCTTGGGCAGCGTGCCATTGAAGACCATTTCAATGACCGCCACAATGGAGGAGGCCGTGGTCCAGGAAATGGCTGTGCGCATTTTTCCACCAATCTCAATCGGTTTAAGCGCGCGGACAAATTCCCTCCGCTGCATGCGGCCCTCAATCTCCCCCTCGGCGGAGACATGAATGTAAACAATATCGTCGTCTACCGGGGGTTTTGCGTGAACAAGAATTTCCCCGGCTTCCTCCCTGCGTTCCCGCATCAAGAGTTCGTGGAAGAAGAAATTCATCAGTTTGACATGCCCGGGGTAGCGCATCGTCTTGTAATCGATGTTTGGCACTCGCCCAAGATAGGTTTCGCACATTGTGCCCAGGCCACCGGACGTCGTGAACGCTTCCAGCTCAATGCCTCCAATGAAGATCTTCTCAATCCATTCCATTGGGGAAATCCACTTTATCTCCCCATCCTCGATGACCTCACAGTCATTGAGGTATTCGTTGACCACTCCTTCCGGTGACCAGTTGAAGGAGTAGCCCATGAGGCCCTTGGGATGCTGGGGCAGCGCACCAACTCGCATGTGACAGGAGCGGCACTGGTCAAATTGTTCGATCAAGTACGCCCCGACGATCCCGACGAAACCGGGGGCCAATCCGCATTGTGGAGCCATAAGCCCACGGGACGTCTTTGATAGCTCAATGATGGCCTTCGTTGTCGGGACATCCTCGGTCAGGTCGAAATAGTGCAGTCCCAGCTTGTGGGCAATTTTCGCAACTCCCTTGTTGAGGAAATAGGGGAGACAGGAAACAACGGCGTTAGAACCGCTCAAAGCCTTTTCGAGAGCTGCATGGTCGGCCACATCCGTTATTTCAGTCGCAAACGGCAGGTCCTTTCTCCCCAACTCCCGCGCATCGTGTCCCGTAACTGCAAATCCTGAGATGCTGAGCAACTCACCGACGAGTGCTCCCACTTTTCCGAGCCCAAGGACGGCAACTTTGCGGGTTGAAGGTGATGAGGAATCGTCGCCAGGGGAGGCAGCCGACTGTTTCTGAGAGTCGTTGGGCTTATTCATATCTATCAGGCGCTCCCGGGGGAGAGCAGGGGGGTAAAAAGACTAGTGAATTTGGTTATTAATAGAACCAGTCCGGCTCAGAGTCAACACAGCTTGAGTGTTGGGTGGAGTTGCCAGTCGGGGCTGGTCCTCCACGCTTTAATCAGCCGACAGAAGGTGCTTGGCCATATACTCCGCCCATTCGGCATATTGCTTGGCCGACGGATGCAACCCGTCCTCGACAAAGGCACCTTCAACATCCGCAAATCGACGGCTCAAGGGTGTCCAATTCAGAAACGACACGCTCTCTTCTTCCGCAATCTCCATCACAGTCTCATTGAAAGTATCAATTTCCCTAGCAATGGACTGCCGGTCACGGTCGCCGGCAAACGGGGTGATGCTCCAGTCCGGGATAGACAGCAGGATCAGCTGACCAAAGCCCGGAGATCGCAGGGACTTTGCCAGGTCGATCAATTCAACAATCTCTTTACGGAACTCCTCGAGTGGACGCGGTTGATACTGATTATTGACCCCGATGCAAAGCGTCACGAGATCCCAATGGGAATCAATGTGGTCGCTGTTCAAGGCATCAAGCAGGTTACGGGTTGTCCAACCTGTCCGGGCGATAATTCTTGTTTCCCCGATTTGACAACCTGCCCGTTGCAGCGACTCCCGCAATTGGCTGGGCCAGTTCCGCTGGGGATCCACGCCTTCCCCAATGGTATAGGAGTCTCCAAGATGAAGGAATCGCAGAGGCTGGTCAGGTAAAGGCTTCAGCTTCATGACTGAATATTCCGTATTCATTATTCGCTACAATCTCATGCATCCGGACAACTGCCCGGACGATCTCCTCGTATCCAAGAAACAGGGGGGCAATGCCAATTCGCAGGTTATCCGGTGTGCGGAAATCAGGAATAACGATCGGCTTGCCCGATGGGGGAGAAATCATGGTATTGTTGATGCGGAATGCCTCCCCGTGTTTGAAGGCAATGTGGGAACCACGGATGGATGGATCACGTGGACTGCCCAGCTTGAATCCAACGGGTTCGAGAAGGGTGTCGTAGAGTTCCAAAAGCAGGCTTGATTGGCGTATGCTCTTCTCCCGTAGCTGCTCTATTCCGGCATCCTTCAGCAATTGTATACCCGGTTCAATGGCCTGCATTGAGAGAATGGGGGGAGTTCCCACCATGAATTTCCGGATAGAGGAGGCGGGTTCATGATGTGGGTTGAACTCAAACGGGTCACGCGTGCCGAACCAGCCCGCTAATTGTGGTTCGAGAACATCCTGCAGGCCCTCTCGCACATAGAGGAAGGCGGGGGCGCCCGGTCCTCCGTTCAGGTACTTGTAGGAACAGCCCACCGCCATGTCCACGCCCCAGTCCTTCAGCTTGATCGGGACGGACCCCACTGAATGGCTTAGGTCGATCAGGGTCAGGGCCCCATTTTTCCGGGCAGCATGGCAAATCGATTTTAGGTCATGCATGAATCCCGATTTGAAGACCACGTTGCTCAGGGTGACCACTGCCGTCTTCTCATCGATGGCATTGACCATGTCCTCCGTCGTCACGGTGATACCGTCCCGTGTGTAGACTTTTTCAAGCGTGTGCCGGTTGCCCAGCATACCGATCAGGCTTTCCACCGCATAATAATCGGATGGAAAATTCAAACTGTCGGTCAATATCTTGGGTCGATCGGATTGGTTTTTCAATGCGCTCGCCGCCAGCTTGATGAGATTGATGGTAACCGAATCCGCGAAGCACACTTCACCGGAGTCCGCGCCGACCAGTGGGGCAAGCTGGTCCCCGAGTCGCATGGGCAGGTCATACCAATCGGCATTCCATGAGCGGATCAGCCCCTTGCTCCAGTTGTCATTCACGTTTTCATGGACAAGCTTTGCGGTTTGGGCGGGCAACGGCCCCAGGGAGTTACCGTCGAGATAGATCAGGTCCTCAGACAAGCCGTCAAAACTATGCCGATATTTGCCCAAGGGATCAGCTTGATCCATTTGCCGGGCACGGTCGAAAAGCTCATCGATATTCATTATCCGCAAAGAGTATCCACCTTGTTTTATTGGACAACCGATTTTCTTAGATAAAAACGCCCCTTGGGTGTCTGGCTCATCGATTCTGCTCCATCAAATGACGAAGGTGGGTCAGGTTTGTTTGCTGGCTGGAATCATTAATTAGATTCTTTCTCTCAAGGGGATCAGTGGAATGGTCGTACAATTCCTCAAAGAGCGTATCACCCGTTTTGAAATCAACCCATTGGGTGTACCTGAATTGTTCGTTGCGCAGGGAGTAACCCATTTTCTCGATTTCGCCCCTTGGCCAGGGACGGCAGACTTGGGTCAGGGCGACCTCCCTTGCTTTCTGTGATGGATTATTCACTACATGGGAAAAACTTTGTCCATCGATTTGACCATGGTACGGGAGTCCGCACAAATCGACCAATGTTGGAAAGAGGTCGGTGAACTCGACAATGGCACTGCTTCGAGAGCTGTTTATCCCCGGAACCCGAATAAGCAATGGCACTTGTGCATCGAGTTCCCTGGGCATTACCTTTGCCCAGTGACCGTTTTCACCAAGGTGGTAACCATGATCTGACCAGAAGACAACGATGGTATTCTCAGCGAGTCCGGATTCATCAAGAGCTTGCAGCAATTGACCGACATTCGCATCCACGAAGCTGGTGGCGGCATAGTAGCCATGCCGAATTTCCCTGGCCAGTTGATCGGATGGCGCTCCCTCGTTTGGGAATTCATGGAAGTTCCGGAGTTCCACATGGTCATACCAGTCGAACTGGGAAGCACGTTCCGGTTTGGATTTCGGGCCGATGGGTTCCATATCTTCCCGCTTGTAAAGATCCCAATACTCCGAAGGCGCATTGAAGGGTGAATGTGGTTTCAGGAATCCTACGGCGAGGAAGAAAGGTTTATCAATTTCAGCCAACCGCTTGATTGTGGCCACCGCATCCTCTGTGATCCTTCCATCCGCATAAACGTCTTCTGGAGCATCTGCCCGTTCGGCGATGGGTCCCTTTATCCAGCCTTTCAAGTTCTTGTCGGGAAAAGCGTAGTCGGCGAAATGCGTTATCTGATCGAACCGGGCTGGAACCGACCATGATTTCTCATTGTCCCGGATCTTGTTGTAATTGTGCATAACCTTTCCAACGGACTCCGTATGGTAGTTGTTCTGTTTGAAATGCTGGGGAAGCGTTACGATGTCCGGATTCAACTTCCGGAAATGGTCATTTAATCTCCAGACGTTGATGGAATCCGGGCGCATGCCGGTCAGGAGCGATGACCGGGAGGCATTGCAACTGGGGAACTGGCAGTAGGCGCGATCAAAAACAATGCTTTGGGCCGCCAGTTTATCGATATTGGGTGTAACAGCTATGGAATCCCCGTAGCATCCCAGGTTCATCCGCAAGTCATCTGCAGCAATAAACAGGACATTCAGTTTATCGGAATTTGAACTGCCTGCTGAACTCAAATTGAATAGGCAAAGGGTAAGGGAAAGGAACCTGATTAGATGCATCTTGGCTGTGTAACATAGTGTGGACGAACTTTCCAGTCCCCGGTAAAAATTAAAATTCCGGGACAGGCGTCCGGACTATACTAACCTTTCTCTGTTTTGTTTACGTTTTACGGGATTGTTCAGCGGGGGGGTGAAGATGGCCATTCCCTGACTCAAAAGGTGAAGTTTTTTCTAACAAAGCGGTTACAACGAGATTGACAAGTGTAGCCTATAGGCTACATATTTAACCATGCGAATAATTCGCAAAACAGAGGTTTTCGGCAAGTGGCTGGATGGATTGAAGGACATCCGGGCCCGGGCCCGCGTTCTGGTCAGGATACAACGACTGGAAGCGGGTAATCCAGGTGATGTGAAACCAGTTGGCTCGGGAGTCTCTGAGATGCGGATAGACTATGGACCGGGTTACCGGGTGTACTTCTGCCAACAGGGAAACGAGATTGTCATTCTTCTGGCTGGAGGAACCAAGAAAACCCAGACCAATGATATCAAGCGAGCTATTCAACTGTCCCAAAACTTGGAGGAGCCAACATGAAAAAGATTCAAACCAGTCGATTCGATGTAGCCGAACACCTTCGCACTCCGGAGGAAATGGCCGCCTATCTGGAGGCTGTCATCGAAGATGCTCCCGGTGATGCGGCTCGCATCGCCAAAGCTCTTGGGGATATCGCCCGCGCCAAGGGCATGACTCAGGTTGCCCGCGATGCCGGTCTCTCCCGCGAAAGTCTATACAAGGCCCTGTCTGGCGAGCGATCTCCCGGTTTCGATACCATTCTCAAGGTCATCAACGCACTGGGATTAAAGATCCATGCGGAGCCAGTTGGCGCTTGAATCAAATTGACCCAATCAAAAGCATTGTAAGGCTGATCTCCTCATAGCTTGAACAGTCGCGCACTCACCGGTTTTCCACAGCGAGTTTTGGACTGAAAGATGTCGTCGAGCTCGCCCGGTTCATCGGGACAGTACCACAGCCTGTCCCGCGCAGCTTGAAAAGCGAAGCGGGAAGGCGGGCTGGGTATTTTGTCGTTTAGTCAGATGTAGGTGACGTTAGCTTCTGAAAAGATTGGAGGGTTGATAACCGACCTGTCCTGAGCTTGACGAAGGAGAAGCTGTTCAGGTGCCATTCTCTTAATGCCCAGTGTACTTTTGGCACACTCTCGGCTATGGCTGGCCTGTAGGTTGGTATTACAAAAAAGCCCGGCTGATTGGATTGCCGGGCGTAACAGTTTCCTAAGCGTTTTGTGGTGTCGTGGATTTTAAGAACGGGCCTGCCATCCGTAGCCCGGAGGGCGAAGGATGGGGTGGCTAACCGGACTTGAACCGGCGACCCCCGGAACCACAATCCGGTGCTCTAACCAACTGAGCTACAACCACCACAAATTTAAGGAGCCTAGACAAGTGCTGGCGGGGCGGATGTCAACCCCCCAATTTGAAGAATTGTTGGGGAAATCGGGTTGCGGTTTTCATGGCGGATACTTTTTCTGACTGGATGCGGAAACTGATCAGTTTATCGCCTGCGGTGGCGAAGGGATTTGAGGGATTGACGGGAAAAGGGGCGCCGGAGTGGTTCTGTACCCATGATCCTGTGGATGCCCGCCTGGGGAGCGGTGGTGGAACCGTGCATTTACTGCGGGAGGCCTGGTCGGCGGATGGGTCGGATTCTTCGTTTCCTGACTGGGTGGCCGATGAAGGGGGCCTGATCATTCATGCGGGTGGACAGAGTCGCCGGCTGCCGGCGTATGCGGCGGAAGGGAAAGCGCTGAT
>Ga0066377_10000081_pt1 | contig 21138 bp, 21 predicted proteins | sample Knorr_S23_td_Sur_FD_70946 | JGI IMG/M metagenome (GOLD analysis project Ga0066377, IMG submission 70946) | Marine microbial communities from Southern Atlantic Ocean transect - Knorr_S23_td_SurfaceB_ad_5m_LV_B | ecosystem: Environmental > Aquatic > Marine > Oceanic | place: Southern Atlantic...
GCACCTGTTGTTAAATTAATTCTAAAAACACGATGATAATAGTATGATCCAACGTACAAAAATCCATTATGGACTTGCATAACGTAGACATTATAAACTCTACAATTTCCACTTCCTCTGTATGTTCCGCTTGATCCAAAAGTACTATCTAAAGCACCTGTTGTGTAAGTTAATTTTTTAATACCATAGGTACCATATTGGGCTCCATAAACGTCTCCACTTGCATCTACCGCAACACTTGTTGGATAATAAAAGCCTGAACCACCCACCATCCTAGCTGACATGCTTCCAGATTTATCAAGAAGGATTAAAACGTTTGCAGGAACATCACTAATTCCTGATCCTGGAGGTAAATTTTTTGCAAATGAATTTTGAGAAAATAAAATTAAAGCAAAGATTAGTTTTAAAATAAATGATTTAATTTTCATTTTTTGCCTCTGCCTCTTGCTCTAATTTGTTATAAAACTCACCTAGCTTCTTGTCGTATTTTTTATTGGTAATAAATATTTCTTCTTCAATTAACCCTTCAGAATTAAAAATTCTTTTATAAATAATTAATTGATTAAATCTCTCCCATGCATAAAAGCTATTAAAAATTTGTGGATTTTGTCCTGTATCAAAGTCTCCATAAACTCTTTTTACATAATTCATTAATGTAAGTTTATTAGACTCGGTATTTTCTCCATCATTTATTGCAATCATTCTTATTGCAGCAAGATTTGCTTTCTCGAATGTTTCGCCTAAAAAAACATATTCCACAGCAATCATATCATTTAAATTATCATTAGGACAAACTTCAGGTGATTGGACTGGGAGCATAAACTGACCTTGAAACATGGGCATTGGTGGTGCAAATTTATCAAATAATTTTTTTCCTTTATCACCAATATCAATAATAAAATTACATTTTGCCTCAGCAGATCCGTAAATAAATGTGGAGAATAATAATGTTAGAAGTAAACTTTTAATTAGTTTTTTAAATTTCATAAAAATATAAAGACGAACAAATTCTTTTTTTATTCGTTTCTTAATTATACTTTAAATAATTAATGTTTTTAAAGGGCTAAGTAGTTCATTTTAGGCATTATAAGACTATAATGGGTTAAATTTAATGATTTTTTATTGAGGAAGAACCATTGTGCTTTCTAAAGGCACAATTATTTTGCCATTATCAAAGATACCACAACCAAATATTCTATAAGCCATTCCATCGTTTCCACTATCTGTCGCATCTTTTTTGATACTTTCTCCAGTTCCTTTAAATGGAGCTGCACCGATTTGGGTTAAGAAATATTGATATTTAAATTTTTCTAATCTGGTTCTCTCTTTTGTATCTGTGCCAATGACATTGTCCGTTAAAAAAGTTCTATAATTTTCCTCATGATAAACTACATTTTTTGATGTTGAGGTTGGGTTTGTTGGTGGTGGTCCGTATACTGCTTTAAATGTTGGTCGGTCTATATCTGAAAAACTATTATAACATGCGCTAACAGAAGAGTGGGGCGGGTTTGTAACTGATGCATTGTTTGGTGGTAGATTTCTTTTAGAGATATCTCTTTTACCATCAGTTTTATAAGGGCCTTTAAATTGATTTAGTAAATATTTTTCTCCCTCAAACAAAGCTGTTTCAGCTACATAAAAAGTTTGTTGGTATTCATCACTAATATTATTACTTTGGTGGTCGCTTGCAGAAATAACAATTAAAGCACCCCCCATTAATGACATTGCCATTAATAAAACTAGAGATAAAACTAAAGCAAATCCTTTTTCATTTTTTCTATTCATTAATTTAATCCTATATTTCTCGCATTTGCCGTTACTGAAATTGTTTCTCTTAAATATTTATCTTGTTCTTGAATATCTCTTCCTGATGTAATGGACATAATTTTTCTAACTGTATTATCTAATTTTCTATCTGCTCGATAAAATGGTTTTGAAGATCTAATAACTAATCCAATATCAACTGTTTTAACATCATATGCTTTGGCATTTGATGGTGTTACTGTTCCTGAACTGGTATTTCCTATAATTTGACCATCTTCATCAAAAGGAACAAACACTAAGTCTTGAACATAATCTAATATTTTTTCTTCAAAGTAAGTTGTATCATCTCCATCTGTTGCAGGATTTTTCCAACCATTTGCAACTGTATCCCAAACGTGTTTTGATTTTATTACTGAAAATCCATCAATTGGAGTTGTTCCTCCTGCAATTGTTTCATCAATGATCGTTGATGCTTTGCATTCATACGTAATTTTATATCTTGTATAACTGTATCTGCTTCCAGCAGGTTTAGTGCCATCATAGATTATTCCACCGTAAACAATTTCTAACTTATCACACGTTCCTTTAAACCCAGTTCCTTTTGTAATTTTAATTGGATTGTGAGAAGTTGAAGCTGCAATATCATCATTTACATATTTATATCCTGCCATTCGAACTTCTCTTAAAATTTGTCCAACTAAATCTCTGCCTGCTTGGCTTATTTTGGCTCTATCAGTTACTTGTTGGTAAGTATTATTTACAATAGTATATGATGTAAACATTGCAGCCATCATTAAACTTGAAATTACAACTGCAATTAAAATTTCAATTAAAGTTAAACCAGCAATTGGACTTAATTTTTTTTTCATTAATTAACTTGGAAATATAATTTCTTAGTTTTAGATCCACCTTCTAATTTTAATTCCATTTTACCCACATACACTGCATCGTGCGTTTGTGTTTTTGTAACAGGACAACCTGAATGGCAAATCTTGTACATGTCTAAAGCTTTACTTTCAGAGGTTGAGTCTTTACATTTTAAAAAATCTTTAGACATTCTTGATGTCCATTTATCTGTTTTGTTATCAACTGCGTTTCCTTTAGAAAAGGTAGTTACATTTGTTGGCGTTGAAGTACCACACTGAGAGTTTTTTAACTCCCATGGATTTGTTATTAAATAATCAATAAATTTAACCGCAGATCTTTCGGCATTTTTATCTGAGAATAAATCTTCAGCCACCATACCCGCTAAATAAGTAGCTTTTGTTCGTTCTCCTGATACATCAATTGATCTAACTGAGTATTGAACCATTTGAAATACAGCCACAAATCCAATACCAATAATTGCAGTTGCAACCAACCCTTCTAATAAAGTTATTCCTTTTTCAGTTATCCGTTTAATTTTTTTATCTACTTCGCCAATCATTTTTTGAATAATTCCATTTAAATTTTTGTATCATACCAAATCTTGAATAGTTAACTAAATATACTGGAAATTGATCGCTAGAATTAAAAGATTTATTTGGAGCATCACAATTTTTTTCTTTATCATAGCAAACTGCAACATAGTTTTTTGTTGTTTTATTATCTAGAACTATATTTTGTTGGCTATCTGCAAGGTTCCATTGTTTAAAATATTTTCCACCTTTAGAAAAACAAATTGCGCTACCACCTCCACCTGCTAAATGAAATAATTTAATTCCCTCTAAATTGTAACTAATTAACTCATCAGATCCTGAAAAAATTCCATCTTTACAATCAATTGCAGATCCAGCATTTAACAAATTAGAAAGTGCATCTTGTTTAATTCCATTAGCAACAATTTTAATTGATGCAGGATTTGTGCTGTTGTCAGTTGTAATTGTTACTCTTGAATAGGGATAAGATCCTCTCTCAACCTGAGTAGTTGCTGTTGTAAAAACAGCTGCAATTTTTTCTGAATGAGCTCTTACTTTTCTATCTACTTGCCATTTTGTAAAATTTGGAAATCCAATACCTGCAATAACTCCAACGATTGCAAGAACAACCATTACTTCTATTAATGATAAACCTTTAATGTTCTGCTTTTGCTGAGCTCGCATCTATTTTACCTGAAGTAACAAGATCCTGAATTGATTTTTCCATGGTAATCATTCCATCTCTTACTGCGGTTTGCATGATGCTTGGAATTTGGTGGATCTTTGCTTCCCGAATTAAGTTTTGAATTGGAGGAGTACATTTCATAACTTCAAACGCACCACATCTTCCTTGACCGTCTTTAGTTTTAAACAATCTTTGTGTGACCACCATTTTTAATGAAGTTGAAATTTGTGCTCTTATTTGTGCTTGTTGTTCTGGAGGAAATACGTCGATGATCCTGTTAATTGTACTGGGCGCACCACTCGTGTGTAATGTTCCAAAAACTAAGTGACCTGTTTCAGCAGCGGTTAATGCAAGACTAACTGTTTCTAAATCTCTCATCTCTCCAACTAGAATTACATCTGGGTCTTCTCTTAAAGCTGCTTTTAAGGCAGCAGCAAATGATTGGGTTTGTTTCCCAACTTCCCTATGAGAGACAATACTTTGATTGTCTGTATGAATAAATTCAACCGGGTCTTCAACAGTTATAATGTTTGCAGTTCTTGTTTTATTAATTTCATTTACAATTGCTGCAAGCGTTGTAGATTTTCCAGAACCAGTTGGACCTGTTACTAGAACTAAACCTTTATGGTAATCAATTATATCATAAAGCACTTGCGGCAGACTAAATTGTTCCATATCAGGAATTTTACTTTCAACTCTTCTGCAAACGCACGCGGGACCATTAATTGTTTTATAAAAGTTTGCTCTAAATCTTAATCCACTTAAAGTAATGGCAGTATCTAATTCATGGGTTGTTTCAAATTTTTCAATTTCACCTTCATTGCAGTTCATTGATAATAAATCTTTAATGTCTTGTTCTGTAACTGGAGTTTCTTTGACCATTAAAATTTCACCAGTTTGTCTAAAAGCCAAAGGGGATCCTGCCCTTATGTGAAAATCTGAAATTTTTTTATTGTTTTTGGCAAGCTCTTCTAATTTTTCGAACATCGAATAATTGATACTATAAAAAGTACAAATCTGACATAGAATTTCACATTTTGACCCATTATAGACACCGACTTTTTGAAATTTAGACGAAAAATTGAATAAAAGCTTAATTAATTTATTCTTTATATTATAAATAGTGTAATTTGTTGAAATATGAAAAATCCTTTTCAAAGTTTATTCAAAAAGAAAGATCCTGCAGCACCTGCAATCACACCTGCTGCTACTAAAGGAAAAAAAGAAGGATTTTTTAGTAAATTTATTAAAAACAGATTAGGCAAATCATCGGTCAAAGGCGAAGAAATTGTTGGAGTTGATTTATCGACCAATGAAATTCGTCTAGCACAAATTTCATCAAACAAATCTAATCAATGGATCTTAGAAAGATTTTATACACATAAGTTCGAAGGAATACCAGAAGGTGGAACTGTATTAGAACACCCTGATAAAATTGCTGATGAATTAAAACTTGCTTTGCAAAAATCAAAAATTTCAACTTCAAATGCTGCAATTGCAATTCCAGTTACAAGCGCAATTATTAGAGTAGTAACAAGCCCCTTAATGACTGACGAAGAATTAAATAATGCAGTGAAAACTGACTCGTTATGGGAAAACTTAGTTCAGCTTACTGATAATTTAGATGACTATTCAATATTCCATCAAGTGATCAATAGAAATCAAACCGCTAACACTATGGATATTTTATTTGTTGCATCAAAACTTGCAGACATTAACAGCTACACAGAAATTATTAAAAAGGGTGGAATGAATGCGGTTATTATCGATGTAAAATGTTTTGCATTAAAATCTGCAGTTGACCAAATTAATCAAATTTCAGGATCGATAGAAGAGTCTAACTTAACAGCTGTTTTAGAATTTGGATTAGATGAAAACTATGTAATGATTTTATATGAAAACAATCCAATCATTACTGATATCTTTATAAGAGGACAAGACCGAAAAACTTTAATTGAAAGTAACAACCAAGAAGAAATGGAAGCCTTGGTTAGAAGATATATTACCCAAGTTAAACAAGCGGTACAGGATTTTGAAACAAAATATGAAAAGAGAATACGAAATCTAAAAGTTTCTTCTAATATACAAAACGTTGAAACTTATCTTGCAAGTTTTAGAAAAAATTTAGTTAATACAGGATTTAATTTATTTGATCCATTGGATGGAATTAAAGTTCCAGCACAATTAGAAGAAAGCGTTAAATTAGAAAATAGATCTTATCTATCCACTGTAATGGGATTAGCATTTAGAAAACTAGATGTGTTTGGATACTATAAATTTGTAACTGCAGTTAAAAATATTAACCTACTTCCTAATCGAGATACGATGATGAAACAAAAAAGAGCAAAAGCTTTTTCTAATTTTGCCTTTAAAGGAATTGTTGGTGCAGTTGCAATTATTTATGTTGCTTTATTTGGTTTATCATTTTGGCAGATCTCAACTTTAAACAGTAAAATTTCAGACTACGATCAAGTTTTACAAAATCATCAAATGAAATCTTCTGAAGTTGCAAAATTAAGTAAAGATCTTGGACAACTTAAAAAAGCAATGGAGCTAAGTACTTCTATCCAATCAAATAAAGTAATCAGTTTTAGAGTATTAGCGCAAATTGCATCTGCTGTTCCAAAAAGAGTTAAATTTTTAAAAATAGATTATAATGGTTCTAATCAAATTATAATTGAAGGAATGGCTTATAGCGACCAAGATATTCTAAAACTTATTAGCAATTTAAATAATAAAAAATTAATTTCACAAGCCTCGCTTGCTAGCATGACATTGCCGAATACTAATAATAACGCGAACCGAGCCATGAAAGGTTTTGTGATCGCTTGTAAATTGGAGAATGCTTAATGGATCTTAAAAATTTAACGATGGATGATCTAAAAGAAAAGTTTGCAGCTTTCGATCGTAAAACGTTAATTAAATTTGGAATAGGAATAGGTGCATTAGTTCTGTTCTTAATAATCTATTACGCCATTTTAAATCCAATGGTTAAAGAGCGAAAAGGAAAATTTGACGATAAAATGTTGAAGCTGCAAGAAATTTCTCAATTTGAAAATGATATTGTTTCAATTAATGCTCAAATTAAAAAATTAGAGCCAATCGTAAATGAGAATTCAACTCTGTTTCACTCAAAAGAAGAAGTTGAAGGTTTGTATCAAAGCCTAAGTCAATTCGCAGGAGCTTATGGTTTAGTAATTTCTAAGATACAAAAAAAGAAACCGGTTCCAATTTTAAAACCTGGGATCGCGCAACAAGCAGAAGAATTGTTGCAACAAAATCAAATCTCATATTACAGAATTCCAGTTGATTATGAGATTAAAGGAAACTTTTTAAATTATATTAAATTTAAAAGAGCAGTATCTAGAGCCAAAAAAATGCTCAACTTCGATAAAGAGTTGATAAATGTTCTACAAAACGATAAGAACGGATCAGTTATTGCAAGCGGAGAATTAACAATAGTAGGATTGCCAAATGAATTTTTTTAAAATCTTTCTAACAATAATGTTTTTGATTTTCTCAAGCGTATCATTTGCAGATAATCATGACCAAAACACAGATGGGGTTAACCAAATTGCAGAGGAAATGCAAGATGATGAGGAAGTTCCTTTGAACGATCCTTTTGCAGGCAATGAAGGAACAGGTGGATCGTTAGATGCTAGTATTCCAGAAGAAGAACAGCAAGATGAAATGAGTTTATATAACTTTAAGTTAGCTGGTTTGATTTCTGGGAAAGATAACAGTTATATCTCACTAGTAAATACTGGAGGAGAAGTGATCACGGTAACTTTAGGTCAGTATTTAGGTAAAATAAAATTAATTGATCTAAGATTAACAGAGGCAATCTTTGAAAAAGAAGATAAAAAATATATGATTATCGATTTCAATAACGTAATAAGGGAGGCTGATGAATACTAAATCTCTTATAAAAGTTTTTGCTGTAATTATTTTTGGATTAATTTTAAGTGGTTGTCAGGCAGTCAAAGATGCCAACAAACCATTTAAACATAACACTCCATTAATAAAAGAAAATATTAAAGAGGACGGCAAAGCAGAAATTCAAAAAACTTTAGAGCTTGGACCAAAACCATCTGATGGTAAAAAAATGTATGGTAAGAGAAAGAAAATCTCATCAGAAGCTCAAAGAAACTATTTATTAATTCCTGATACTTTCCCAGCTTTAAAACAAAGAGTTACTTTAAAATTTAAAAACTTAGATTTTAAAGAAACAATGATTTTGATGGGTAAAATTGGAGAGATCAACGTTTTAGTTGGGGATGAAGTGGCAGGTGCTATTTCAGCAGAATTGGTTGATGTTCCTTGGGATAAAGCATTCCAAGCATTATTAGATATGAAAAACTATGCATCGGATATTGATGTAAGTTCAAATTTAATAAGAGTTCACTCGCCTGATACTTTAACAGCACAAGAAAACTATAAATCAGACAGAGCTCAAGCTGTTAAGAGAAAAGTTGAATTAGAAGATAGTGTTGAACCAATTATTTCAGAAATTTTTAGATTGTATTACATCACACCTGATCAGGCAAAAGCTACGATTGAAGAATTATTTACACAAAGATCAGGCGATAATTCGTTTATACCAATTCAAGTTACAGAAGAAAAAACTACAAGATCGATCATTGTTAGAGGTAAAGAAAAAGATTTAGACGTAGTTGATAAACTCATGAAAGAAATTGATATTAGAACTAAACAAGTTTTAATTGAAGCATTCATTGTTGAAGCAAATTCTGATTTTGAAAGAGCATTAGGTACAAGACTAGGTGGATATTATTTAAGAGGTGGAAAAAATGTAGGCGGTGTAGCTGGATCAAGTTCTGGAAGTGCTGATGGAACAGATTTAAATAATGTTGCAAACATTGGATCTGCTACGGATAGTATAACTAATTTTTCAGCAACAGGTGCTACAAGCGGAATTGGTATTTTAAGAAGAACTGGATCTGGAGTTTTAAAAGCTGAAATTACAGCTTTAGAAACTATGGGACTAGGTAAAACAATTTCAAATCCAAAAGTATTTACTTTAGATAATCAGTCTGCAACAGTTACTCAGGGTGAAGAAATTCCTTATCAAACCACAGCTGAAGGAACAACCTCAACCTCATTTAAAGAAGCAGCATTAAAATTAGAAGTTACTCCAAGTATTATTGGAGATGGAAACGTTTTACTAAATATTAAAGTAAACAATGACACACCAAATAGAGCAGCAGAGTCTGATGAGCCGCCTATTAATAAAATGGAGATCGTGACCAAATTATTAGTAGCGGATGGAGATATTGTAGTGATTGGTGGAATTAAGAAAAACGTTATTGCACAATCAAAAAGCCAAACACCAGGAATAGGAAATATGCCGGTTATTGGTAATCTCTTTAAAGGTAAGTCAAATTCTGATAACTTAGACGAATTGTTGGTGTTTATTGCTCCAAGAATTTTGTAATGATAGATATAAGTAGAGAGTCAGAAATTAACCTAATCAATATCCTTATCGACCAGGATATTATTTCAGGTAAAGATTTAATTGATATCAAGAAAGCATCATCAGAAGGAAATAAATCTCAACTCGATGCAGTATTTGAATTAAAGCTAACAGATGAAGATAAAATCCTAGATCTTTTAGTTAAAGAACAGTCTTTACAAGTCGTTGATTTATCTGAAATGAAAGTCGCTGATGAAGTTAGAAGCGTTCTTCCTTCAAATTATATCAGAATGAACTTTATTGCTCCATTTAAAGTAGAAGGAAAAACTTTGCACATTGCAATATCCGATAGCTCCAAATTAAGTTTAATGAGAAACTTAAAAACAATAACTAAAAAAGATATTGAACTACACGCAGCAAAAGTAACTCAAATTTCTGATTTCATTCAAAAAATTCTAAAAGAAGGTGAAACAACCATTGAAGCGATCCAGAAAGCAAATAGAGAAAAAATTAAAACTTTTGATAGTGACTTTGGTGAAGCAGGGGAAGTTTTAGAAAAAACACCTGAAGAAGATATTGAAGCAATTGAAAATGAATCTGAAGTTATAAAATTTTCAACCGCTGTATTAGCTGAAGCAATCAGAGGTGGTATTTCTGATATTCACATAGAGCCTTATAGATTTAGCTCAAGAGTAAGATTTAGATTAGATGGGATGCTTAAAGAACAAGAACATTATTCTAAATTTTTACATGATAACTATGGTGCCGTTGTAACAAGATTTAAAATCATGGGTAAACTAGATATTGCTGAAAGACGTTTACCGCAAGACGGTGCTATACCATTTAAAATTGATAATAAAATAGTTGACCTTCGATTATCTATTTTACCAACCGCAAATAACGAGAGAATTGTTATGAGGGTTCTAAACAAGGATGCAGGAGATATTAGTTTAGAACAATTAAATTTTGAAGAAACTGATCTTAAAAATTTAAGAAAAGCAATTCATGGAACCCAGGGACTTATTCTTGTAACAGGTCCAACAGGATCTGGGAAAACAACTACTCTTTACAGTATTCTAAAAGAAGTATCTAAACCACACTTAAATATTTTAACCGCTGAAGATCCTGTTGAGTATGAATTGGATGGAGTAGGGCAAGTCCAAATTAAAGATGATATTGGATTAACCTTTGCTGCCGCCTTAAGATCTTTCCTTCGTCAAGACCCAGAAATTATTCTAGTTGGGGAGATGCGAGATAAAGAAACAGTTGATATTGGATTAAAAGCAGCTCTTACTGGACACTTAGTATTTTCAACACTTCACACTAATGATGCACCAAGCACAATAACCAGATTACAAAACATGGGAACACCAGATTATTTAATTTCTGCTGCCTGCACTTTAGTTCTAGCACAACGTTTAGCTAGAAAAACTTGTGCGGAATGTAGAGAGCCAGATCCAGATGTTACACCTAAAGTTTTATCAGAATTTGGGTTTACTCCAGAACAAGCTTCAAGAGCAAAAGTTACAAGAGGAAAAGGTTGTCCTAAATGTAAAGATAGTGGTTATAAAGGACGAATGGGAATTTACGAAGTTTTAACAGTAACAAAATCAATCAAAGAAGCAATTTTAAGAAAAGCTACCACTCCAGAACTTAAAAAGATTGCTGTTGAAGAAGGTTTTCGAACAATGCAAGACATGGGAAGAGATATGATTTTATCGGGTGATCTAAATTTTAGAGAATTCGACCGTGTTTTATCAATGAGCTAATGTTATGTCTTCAGAAACATATACATATAAAGGAATTTCTGCTGGAAAATACGTGGAAGGAACCGTTGAAGCTTTAAGCCAAGAAGAAGCGTCATTTAAACTTAAAGAACAAAAAATAATTATTACAAATTTAATACGAACCAAAAAAAAAGCAGCTGAAAAGAAAAAAAGCGGTGGAGGAATTAGTTTATTTAAGAAAAAAATAACACCAGCTGATGTTGTGATATTTTCAAAACAGTTTGCAACTATGGTTAAAGCTGGTCTTCCGATCCTAAATGTATTATCGATGTTAAGAGACCAATTAGAGCATCCAGAATTAAAAAAAATAATTGAAGAAATTAGAAAAAGCTTAGAAGGAGGTATTACTTTATCTAAGTGTTTTGAAAGGTATCCAAAAATATTTGATAACGTTTATATCAACTTGATAAAAGCTGGAGAGGCAAGCGGTAAATTAGATGTATTTTTATTAAAATTGGTAGAATCTTTAGAAAAAAGAGAAAAAGTTAAAAAGAAAATTAAAAGTGCATTAACTTATCCGGTTGTGATGTTTGTAGTTGCAATTACGGTTATGGTTTTCATGTTAGTAAAAGTTGTTCCGATATTTGCTGAAATGTATGAAGGAATGGGAGTTGCATTACCAACTCCAACAGCAGTAATTATGAATGCGAGTAACTTTATGCGAGGAACAGGCGGTTTAATGCTTGGAATAATTTCAGCAACAGGATTTATTATATTTAAATATGTTACAACCAAAATACCAGCTATTCGTTATAAATGGCACGGACGTGTTTTAAAAATGCCGGTCTTTGGCGATATGATTTTAAAATCTTTGATTGCTAGAATTTCTTTGATTATGGGTAATTTAAGTTCTGCTGGTGTAAATTTACTTGAAAGTATTGAGATTGCAAAACAAGTAAGCAACAATGATGTTGTAACACAAGCTTTAGAAAATGTTAAAAAGGGAGTTTTTTCAGGAGACACTTTAACAAAATTATTCTTAAAAGAACCAACTTTTCCACCAACCTTCAGTCAGTTAATTTCTGTTGGAGAGCAAACTGGTAACTTAGATGAAATGTTTACCTCTGTTGCAAATTATTTTGAAGAAGAGTTTGACACTGCTGTAGATAATATGTCGAGCTTAATTGAGCCAATTATGATTGTATTTATGGGAACGATGATTGGTGGATTAATGATTGCGATGTACTCACCAATATTCAACGTTGGTGCAATTATTGGACAATAAAAAATTAGTAATTTTTAATTAAAATTAATCGGTTAACCCAGTCTGAAGCAGCTGTTTTAAATATAACTTCATCCATAATTTGACCGATAAAGAAAGTTCCTAAACCTCCTGGCTTAACATCATCTAATTGTCTAGGTTTAATATTTTTTGGAATTGCAGGTTTTCCTTTATCAAATAATTCTATTTTTAATTGACCTTCCTTAAAAGAAATCTCAACTCTCATCGTATCACCAGTTGGTTCACCACTATAAGCATGTTTAACAATATTTTGTGCAGCTTCAGCAACTGCTAAAACCACATCATCAGTTGTTGATTTAAATACTGGATCTTGAGATAGCACTTCTCTTGTGTAGCTTCTAACTCCTTTTAAACTAGCTGAGTCTACTGGAAATTCTTTGTGGTCTTCAAAGTTCATTACTCAATAATTAATATTTGTTCTAGTTTTGCCATCATAATTACTTTTAGAACTGACTTACTTATTTCTTTCAGAATAACTTTAGTTCCAAGTTCAGCTGCTTTTTGATGACTTTCAATTAGAACAGATATTCCAGAAGAATCCATGTACTGCACTTCCTTAAGATTTAAATGGACTTCTTTACCAGCCTCAATCAGAGGCATAATTACCTCTTTGGCTTTTTCAGTAACATCCATGTCAATTTCACCATCAAGATGAACTGTAGCTACATTGCCTTCTTCTGTTATTTTGTATGACATGATTTACTTATACCATAAATATTTATTAATTTTTTATTAAAATCAAGACATTATTAGTTAAATTGACCCATTTTAAACACCTGTCTGTTTGCTGATAGTTCAAAATAATGTAATCTCATCTAAATTTTATTAATTAATAAAAAGAGGAAAAAAAAATGAAGAAAAAGCAAAAAGGTTTTACGCTGATCGAATTGCTAGTTGTTGTAGCAATCATAGGTATTCTTGCAGCAGTAGGTGTTGTTGCATACTCTGGTTATACTTCAGGTGCAAAAAAATCAGCTGCTAAATCAAACCATGGTAACGTTGTAAAATACGTTGCTGCTGAGATGAAGAAATGTAACATCGAAGGTGGAGAACAGATGAAAGATAGTGCTGGGAAACCGCAACTTATTTGCAGTAAAGTTGGATCAGTAGCTGATGCAGTAGCTCAAGCAACAATTCTTGCTATGTCTGGTGAGTTTAAAAATCCTTACGACAATACACAAGCTGCCGTAGTAAGTGGTAAAGCTACTGCAACTGCTTGTACAACCGCTGGTCAGCAAGGTAAAACTGAGGTGTTTGATGATGGTGCTACATTCTATGTACACACATGTTTCAGTTCTGATGCAGCCGACGTAATGTCAAACCAATTCATGGTTGAGTAATTAAATATTTATGACTACTAGAAGCAAAGGTTTTACTTTAATCGAGCTTCTAGTAGTTGTAGCCATCATTGCTATATTAGCAACAATCGGAATAGTTAGTTATACAGGTTACGTTTCTTCAGCCAAAAAGAAATCTGCAGAAAATGCTATGATGCAATTATCATTAGCACAGACAGAATATTATTCAGAAAATTCAATTTACTACGGACCAAGTGGAACCACTTGTACACCTAGCGCTTCAACTTCTGATAATGTTGAGGCAGCATTAGTTGGTGGAACAGAATTATTTACATCTGAAGTTGGTTACAACGTATGTATAGTATCAGATAATGTAAAAAAATATTTTATAGTTGCTGAAGAACAAGGCGGTGGTTGTAAAATTACTTTAGACGGTAATCAAATCATTACCCGACAAAATTGTTAGATCAAATGTATGATCTTAGAATGCATAAAAAATTACATTATTCGTTTTTTTAAAGGCGAACTCGATTTAAGAAGCAAAATTGCAATCACAGTTAGTTTAGCTTGGATTATTTTGATTGGTTATTTGACCTGGTGGAATGGTCTAAAAAGTTTTGCAGTTGATAAAAGTTTTAAGTGGGACGAGTGGTTTTGGTTTGGAATAGTGCCTGCTTTAGCTCCTTATTTATTCTATTTTCTTTGGAAGAAAAAAGAATAAAATTTAATAATGGAAATTGAAGCGGAAACAGTGAAATCCTTCATAGACAGTTTGTGGGTAATAAATTCTGCAATCTTAGTCTTTATTATGCAGGCAGGTTTTATGTGTGTTGAAAGTGGTCTTTCACGGCATAAAAATAGCATCAATGTTGCATTAAAAAATGCAGCTGATTTTGGGGTTTCGGTCGTAATTTTTTGGCTTTTTGGTTTTGGTTTAATGTTTGGTAAAAGCTTTAACGGCTTTTTTGGTACCGATTTATTTTTATTTTCAACCACTATAGCTGAATACCAAACTTATTTTGTTTTCCAAGCCATGTTTGTTGCAACTGCTTCAACTATTATTTCAGGCGCGGTTGCCGAAAGATTAAAGTTTGTCGGCTATTTAATTATGACTGTTTTTGCAACTGGAATAATTTATCCAATTGTAGGTCATTGGGGATGGTCCTCAAGCTATCTTGGTGAAGCAATGAATAAAGGTTGGCTTGCAGCCATTGGATTTGTTGATTTTGCAGGAAGCACCATTGTTCACTCTGTGGGAGGCTGGATTGCTTTAGCAGGTGTTTTAATTCTGGGTCCAAGAATTGGAAAATATTCAGAGGCAAATAAAGGAAAATTTACTGGATCAAGTTTTCCACTTGCGGTTCTTGGAACTTTAATTTTATGGTTTGGTTGGTTTGGATTTAATGGTGGAAGTAATGGTGCCATGAATGAAGCGGTACCTTTAATATTGATTAATACTTTTTTGTCAGCCGCATTTGGCTTATTAACTAGTTTAGTTGTTTCATTTTTAGTTTTTAAAAAACCAGATCCGTTTTATGTTATTTTAGGTCCACTTGCAGGATTAGTTTCAATTACAGCTGCATGTAATTCTGTAAATTCTGTATATGCAATTCTAATTGGAATTATTGGAACCATAATTGCAATTATTGTTAATGAAATTTTAGATAAAAAAGAAATAGATGACGTTGTCGGCGCTGTTCCAGTTCACTTAGCAGCAGGAGTTTGGGGAACTATAGCAGTTGGATTTTTTTCTGATTTAGAAATTTTAGGAACTGGTTTAACTCGATTAGAACAATTAAAAGTTCAAATTATAGGAGTTGTGGTTATTGGTGCATTTGCATTCATTTTATCATATTTGTTTTTTAGAATTTTAAATTATTTTTATCCATTAAGAGTTAGCCCCATCCATGAGGAGCTTGGGTTAAATATTGCAGAACACGGTGCTGTTTCTGTTGAACACGATTTAATTTCAATTTTAGAAAAACAGTCTCAGTCTGGTGATTTAAAAGTAAGAGGTCCACAAGATCCTTTCACCGCAGGCGGTGTGATTGGTTTATATTATAATAAATTAATGAGCAAATTAGAGGAAAGTGAAGCTGAAAAAAATAAATGGCGACAAAGAATTTCACAAGAGGTAAGTCTTGCTGTTAAAGTTCAAGAAAATTTCTTACCAAAAAGAAATTTAGAAAATTTCCCAGTGAGTGGAATAAATATTCCAGCAAGAGAAGTCTCAGGTGACTTTTTTAGTTTTTATCCTCACAATGAAAGTATTTATTTTATTATTGCAGATGTTGCAGGAAAAGGAATTCATGCAGGAATGGTTATGGCTAAAGCATCTACATTATTTGAAATTATGGCAAAAGACAAAGTAGACCCTGATGAAATGATGTTCCATATGAATAATGATTTGTATTTAACAAAGACTGGCGGGATGTTTGTTACCTCAATTTTAGGAGAATATGACCTAGTCAGCGATGAAATTAGATGGGTTAACGCAGGTCATCAGCCAGCATTAATTAGAGATCAATCAGGAAAATATAATCAGTTTTCATCAAGTTCAACACCTTTAGGAGTTGTCAAACATAAAGATAAATCCATTTTTAAACTAGAGAAAACAAAGTTAAATAATGGAAGATTTTATGTCTTTACCGATGGGTTATCTGAAAGTTTAAATGAAAAAGGTGAAGAAATTGGAATAGACGGCTCTATTGAAATTATTGAAAATAATTTTAATTCTGAACTTAAAAAACAACTAAAAGATATAACCTCAGATGTTATAAAAAAAGCTAAAGAGGTTGGTTTAAGTGATGATTTAACTTTAGTTGTAATTGGCAGATAATATTTATTGAATTTATTAGATTTTTTTTTTTAAATTCAACCCATAATGAACACGTTACCTATTATCAAAATTTCAATAATTAGGTAAAAATTTTCCGTGAAAAAAATTTTTTTCGGCCTTTTATTACTCGTTAGCCTACAAGGTTGCGGCCCAACAGCTGCAATCATTGGTTCAGGCGTTACCACTCTTGCATCGACAGGAAATCTTGGAAGAGCAGCCATTACCGCTGGTACAGGATTTTATATAGAGCAACAAACTGGTCAATCGACTTTAGAATATGTTGCAGAAAACACTCTTGAAGCTGATCTTAGAACTTGTGAAATAAATCATTCTGCAGAAATTAATAAAATCTTCTTTCAAACATTAGATGAGTTTGATTGCAAATTAATCAGAGAAAATTATAAAAACTTAGAATTTTTTAGAAGATGATTATTGATATTGCAATTTTTGAAATATTTTTAATTTGGTCATACTTTTTTGTAGTAATTCGAAAAATATTTTCTCTAACATCAGGGTTAGCTTTTTCATTATTTGTATCAAATGTTTCTTTTTTTACTTTTATTGGAACAATTATTATGGGATTGATGAAATTTGATCTGATGTTTGTAGTTCTTTCAGTATCTGTTGTTATGATTTCAATGCACCTTCTTTTTGATCAAGTTAAAAGACGATATGATATCCTTACAAGAAAAAATAAACAATTTGATAAAGTAAAAACTATACTCGATTACTCACTAATAGCGCTAATTATCTTTAAAATTATCTATTAATTACATTTTAGCCCGCGATCAAATATCCACTACTATATTAAAGACTGCATTCTATATTTCCACCGTGTCACAAAAAAATTTAAAGATTGGAATTATTGGTGCTGGAATTCAAGGCGTTTGCAGTGCTTTATTTTTACAAAAAAAAGGATATCAAGTAACTTTATTTGATCGTGAAGAACCCGGTAGCGCAGCTTCTTATGGTAACGCTGGTCATTTTTCACCGTATGCATCTGTTTCATTAAATCGAACAGACATATTAACTGATGTTCCAGCAATGCTTGTAAGCTCAAGAGGTCCTTTAGCGTTAAAATGGAATTATGTTCCTAAAATGATTCCTTGGTTTTTAAGATTTGTAATGAATTGCTCTAATCAAAAGATGATGCACACAGCAAAATATATGCATCAAATATTAGATCTAGCCATACCTGCATTTGATGAATTGTTTAATGACATTGATCTAGAGGGACTAGTTGAAAGCAAGGGGATACTTTATGTATGGACCAATAAAAGTATTAAAAGTCGAGAACTTGAAATAAGAATTCGAGATGAATTAGGAGTTAAACAACAATTAGTTAATCCAAAAGAAATTCATGACTTAGAGCCAAATCTAAAACCTTTTTATGATGGTGGTGTTTATTATGATTATGCAAGACATGCAAGAAACCCTAAGAAAATTTTGTTAAAACTTTTTAAAAACTTTTTAGATAAAGAGGGTAAATTTTTAAAATTAAATATTGAAAATCTGGATTTTGATAATGATAAACCTGTTTTAAGAAGTAGCGCGCAAAGATTTATTTTTGATAAAATATTAATTGCTTGTGGAGCTTTTTCTAAAAGATTAACGGATAAACTTCATGAAAATATTCCACTTGATACTGAAAGAGGATACCATGTTCATTTTAAAGGTTGCGATCATTTAATTTCAAGGCCAGTGGTTTATGCAGATCGAGGTTTTGGAATGACGCCGATGGAACAAGGATTAAGAGTAGTTGGAACTGTAGAATTTGGTGGATTAAAAAATCCTTTATCTAAATCAAGAATTAAAAATTTAATTTTAAATGCTAGAGATATGATTGATGGCTTACCTGAACATAAAGATGAATGGTTAGGATTTAGGCCTTCATTGCCAGATTTTTTACCGGTTATAGGACCTTCGAGGAATTATAAAAATGTATTTTATTCTTTTGGCCATCATCATTTGGGTTGGACTTTAGGAGCGATATCTGGAAAAATTATATCTAAATTAATTGCTGGCGATGATACGAATTTAGACCTAGAGCCTTACTCCTCTGCTAGATTTTATTAAAATTAACTGTTCATTTTGAGCTAAATTTAATTATTCCCTAAGTCATAGTTTTATAATTAAGCTATAGTTCTTGAATGAAACTTTTAAAGTTCCACAGTTTACTATTAGCACTTTTACTCATTTGTAATTTTACTTCTGCAAAACCTCTTCCTCCTGGAGCTGGAAATGCAGTTCCAGTTAATATTTTATTCTTAATCGATAAATCAAACAGCATGTTTAGACCAGCAAATGGTGATGATAGTAATACTGGATGGTTAAGAGGCGCTGCTAATGATGTAGTTGGAAAACAAAATGGAAAGTACTTCGTGGGTATGACTTCAAATTTTGGAATTAGTTATTGGGATCCTTTAAATGATCGATGGTACATGTCGGATGGAACATTTGATAATGCAGGGGTTAGTTTAGATGATAGAGGATACGAAACTGATTATATTAAAGGAATAGATTATTATAATAATTATATCTATGCAGTAATTGATAGAGATCATTCTAATTGCTCAGGTTCAGCTTTAATGTCAATTGAAGCAAACAACAGGCATAAAACTAGATTTTTTAATAAACGAAAACCAATTCCAGGAACATATGAATGCAAAAGAGCACCAAAGGATACAGCCGGCAACAGTGCCTTGATGTTTAATACAGTTGGTGCAATGAGCATAAATCAAAGCACAGCTAAATTATGGTATGTTACAACAGATGCTTGGACAGTTTATTATAGTTTAAGTGGTCATCTTGGAAGTACAAGTAATTTTGTTCAATGTTCGACTTCTTCTACCATAAGATCTTATTTCGATGACGCAATTGATGTAGTTAGTATTGGAACCGATCAATATATTTTTGGAAAAGATGGTCCAACGGGTAAATTATATAAGATGGAATTAACTTCATCAGGATGTCCAACTGGAACCATAATGTATTTAAATCAAGTAGATACTGAATGTGGACAGGGAAAAGGAGATAGCATTCATTATAGCGATGGTTTCATTTATACAACAGGTTATTACAGACATAAAATCTGCAAATATAGGGACAATGGAAATTCTGTTACAGCAGTAAAATCAGTTGGAGTTTCTGATGGTTACAAAGCAAATTCAGCATCTAGTACTGATTTAAATTTATATTATCCAATGGGTTTAGACTCTGGAAATGGAAATACAACAGATCAAGAATATTTATATATTGCAAATAGTGAAAGACTTGAGGTTACTGTTTTAAAAAAAAGTGATTTAACTTTTGTAAGAGATTTTGGAAACGAGGGAGTTTCAAGAATAACAGGAGCTAAAGATGCATTAAGATCTGTGTTTGAGGATTCATCAATTTTAACACAAGCAAATTTTGGACTTGGGATGTGGAATAAAGGAGCTGGTTATTTTAAAGGTTTTAACAGAACCGGATCTTCTTATAGATTTGATAGTCCATATAATCCTGATGAGGAAGCATATATGGCAGTTGGAATTAATCCAAAAGGAGCAGAACAAATAATACAATTTTTTAGCAAAGAATTTGAATTAAATTTTGGAACTCATGCGACAGGATTTTCAAATTTAGCAAGAACGTATTTTAATTATTCAGTTCAAGCAGTGAACCCCTATAATAAAGATTTAGATTGCCAAACAAATTCTATAATTGTAATTGGAGATGGAGAATGGAGCGTAGGTCATTCAACTGCAGTCAGTGAAATAAAAGCATTATATTCCCAGAAAAAAATTCAAACTTATACAGTTGGTTATGGATCTGATGTAGTAGGTAATACATCTGCAGAGAATAATTTTAAAGCAATTGCAGTTGCAGGAGGTACAGAAGGTGGTGGTAAGCAAGGTTATTATAATGCACTGACACCACAAGATTTAAAAACTGTAGTAGATCAAATCGTAAGAGAAATTATATCAAGATCCACATCTTATTCAGCGCCATCTATTTCAGCTGAGGTTTTGTCTGAAGGAGAATTATATCAATCAAAATTTCAGAATAGAAATACTCAAGAGTGGTGGGGGACTTTAATCAAAACAGAATTAACAGACACTGGAGACGCTTTAAGTACAACCACATCAGCTGGAAAAGGTTTTAAATGGGATGCTGCAAAAATTATGAAAGATCCGTCACAGAGAAAACTTTGGACAGCACTCCCTGGAAGCGATTACAGAGGAAACTGGAATAATTTTAATGAAAGCAATGTAACGGAGATTAGAGCTTTATTTCAAAAAACAGGAAATACAATTAGAGAATACCATAGAAGAACTAGCGACTCCTCTAACCCAATTAATTTAACAAGATGTTTTAATTCTAAAGGAATTGGTTTAGACGGAACTGTTAATGATGAAGACAAGGGTTTAATTAACTTTATCAGAGGTCATGATTATTTTGATTATGATGGAGATTGCAATATTACAGAATATAGAACCAGAGAAGAAATCACTAAATCAAGTGGATTAGTTAAAGCTTATGTGGCTGATATTTATAATTCAGAACTAGTCACTGTTGGGGTGCCGAGTGCAACAAGAACTTCAGAAAAAACAAATACAGAAGCATATTTTAGAGGATTAAAAAATTATTCAGTATGGGCAGACAACAATACTCCAAGACGAGAACTTATTTTTGCAGCAGCAAATAATGGAGTG
>Ga0066377_10000083_pt1 | contig 20940 bp, 20 predicted proteins | sample Knorr_S23_td_Sur_FD_70946 | JGI IMG/M metagenome (GOLD analysis project Ga0066377, IMG submission 70946) | Marine microbial communities from Southern Atlantic Ocean transect - Knorr_S23_td_SurfaceB_ad_5m_LV_B | ecosystem: Environmental > Aquatic > Marine > Oceanic | place: Southern Atlantic...
ACTGAACCTGGACGGTGACCTTTTCACGAAGTTGTGCCGCCAGCCGGATGGCATCATGCTGGTTTGCGGACCGACCGGAAGTGGTAAGAGCTCCACACTCGCCGCCATGCTCAACTGGATCAACCTGAACATGGACAAGCACATCGTGACGCTGGAGGATCCGATCGAATTCACCTATTCCGACATCAAGTCCAGTTTCGACCAGCGTGAAGTCGGCATTGACACCCCTTCCTTCATGCTGGGAATGAAAACGGTTCTTCGTCAGGATCCGGACATGATCCTCATTGGGGAAATGCGGGATGCGGAGACTTTCGACACGGCCCTGACGGCCGCGGAAACCGGTCACTACGTATTTGGTACCCTGCACAGTTCAAACGCGCAGCAGGCTATCCAGAGACTTTTCGAGTATTATCCCCCGGAACAGCATGCTGGTCTGAGGAGAATGGTCGCCAGTACATTGCGGGCAACCATTACCCAGCGGCTGCTTCCCGCCCTGGAAGGAACCGGACGCTTGCCGGTATTGGAGGCATTTGTCATCGACGGGCTCGCCCGTACAATCATTACCGAAGGAAAGTTCGAAAAGATCCCTGCCGTCATTGAAGCAGGTAAGGAAAGCGGATCACGGTCCTTCAATCAGGATTTGTATCGGCTGATCAAGGCAGGGCTCATCAGTAAGCAAATTGGGCTGGAGGCCTCTCCAAATCCAAAGGCGCTGGAGATGAACCTCAAGGGCATCTTCCTTTCAGAAGGCGGAATCGTCCAATAGGGGCTTACTCCGGGAAGGCGACAAAGGGCAGGTCATCACGGGATTTCCCGGTCCGTGTATATTTTCGATCCTGGAATACGAGGGTGTCCGTGTCGCCAACTTTAAAGAGAAAGAACGCATCCGTCAGCAAGGATAACTGGCCCTCGCTGTAGACGGGTCGGCAAAGCCCGCTCTCGACCGGCAGACAAGTGTACCTTCTCAAGGACGCCTTTTCCAGATCATAAAATCCCCAGCGGCCATCGGCGTGGATCTCAATGACCGTTTCCCCTGCATCCAGATGGGTCATGAACACACCACTCAGGCGGGACAGGTGATTGCGGAAATCTTCCTGACTCTCTATTTCGGTATGGTCAGGCTCCGGAATAAAGTGGTCCCTCGTTTCGAGAAAGCCCCTCACATAAACGATGGACGCCATCATCGCACAACCCACTGTGATCGCTATTACCCATTCAACCAGAATGACATGTGAATTGCGGGCGACGACTTCTTCCTTCTTGATGCCAAAATAATCGAGGATGCTCTGCTCCACCTCCTCCAAGGAAATGGAAATGTTTTGATAATTGAGGTTGCTTGGGTCCGACATTTCCAAACCACCCTTGACCAGTCCCAGATTCAAGACCCTCCCCTTGTATTCGATGATGAAAAGGCCGTTTGAGTCTTCACCAAAATCATTGATCAGCTTGTCGACGATGGAGTGAATCTCCGACACACTCATGGCGTCCCTTTGGCGCCGCTCCTGATTGTCCTGAGTAATTCCCCAAATTTCTCCAAGACCTTCTGTCCAGATGGAAAACTTTACCGGCTCATTTGACATGCCTCCTTTTTGGCTCGGTTTTTGAATTCTGTCCAGTGCTTTGAAGGGCTGCATCGCCCCATATTTCCAAGGATGGATTAGGCTCGGGAATTAGGCATATTAGAGCGGCTAACGATTTACAAATTTTCTTGATGCCATAACGGTTGCTGATAATAAATCTGCATAATTATTAGAAAAGCTTAGGGATGATTATTGGAAACATAGAACGCTCAGGTGAAGGTGAATTCCCTGGGAAGCAAGCTGTCACGATATACGTGGCTGGCTGCAACCTGAGATGTTCCTATTGCGGATATGCGGGATTGCTCGGTAATTGTGCCATGGAATCCGGTTATGATTGGGCATATGCTGAATCCTATATCCGGAAGCGTCTGGATCGTCTGGACGGAGTTATTTTCAGCGGCGGAGAGCCGACCTTGCACGACGAATTGAAAGCTTGCTTGAAGCGTGTGAAGGAAATGGGGCTTGCCACGAAATTGGAAACAAATGGCACCAAGCCAGAAGTGCTGCGTGATATTCTGCACAGCGGGTTGGTGGATTATGTGGCCATGGATGTGAAGGCCCCGCTCGAGAATTACGCCAACTTGGTTGGATGCCGGGTGGATGTGGAACTGATCCGCACCAGCGTGTGGGTGGTGAAGCAATCCGGCGTGGCGCATGAGTTCAGGACAACCGTGGTTCCGGGGCTGCATACGACCCGTGAACTCAAGGCGATTTCGGAACTGATACACGGAGCCGACCGGTACGTTGTGCAGGACTTTATTTCAACAAACCCGCTTCGCAGTGAACTGCGTGGCCGGCCCGCCTTCCCGCACAAGCCGTTGGAAGATATCCGCTCTTACATTGAGCGGAGAGTGCAGGCCTATGAGATCCGCCATGCCGAAGGGGCGGAGCAGATGCCAGTGGCCCGTCGGCGATCGCGATCCAAACCGGTGGCGATCGGATAGAATTTCAGCTTTATCGGCTCCTACACCGATAACCCAAATACAGAGAGAGAGATGCGGCCACATATTCGCCGCTTTCCCCCCGGCCCCCCGGGGGGATTTCTTTTTTTAAGGAAGTTTCGTTCCGAGGGAGACTTCACCGCTGTGCAAAAGCACCGTTGAGCCGTCTTCCCGTTCCATCCTGAGGGACCCGTTGGCGGAGATGCCAAGAACCCGTCCGGTCAACTCTCCAGCAGTCACGGATTGCCCGCGAAGGTAATCAAACTCAGGCCACAAGGCAGCGAGCTCATCCGAAAACTGTGCGTCCAGATAGTCTGTCATGGAGGTCCCGATGACCCGCACAATAGAATGTGCCAACCGGCTTAAATTCAGGGTGCGGCCCAAGTGAATAGCCAGTGAACTGGCGATGCCTGAAAGGTCTTCCGGGAAGTCTTCCTGCAGGGTGTTGACGTTCAGGCCAAAACCGAAGACGAGGTCACGGGTGTGTTCTGAGTCGACTCGTGCCTCCGTCAACATGCCGGCGATTTTCCGGTCATGGAGGATCAAGTCGTTGGGCCATTTTATAAGAATAGGGAGGGAGAACTGATCCCTGAGAAACTGGCACAAGCGGATACCCATCCATAGGGTGATGGTCTGCAACTTGGCGGGGGGCAGGGCAGGGCGCAATGCTGCCGAAATATAAAGGTTCTTTTTCTCCGGACTGTGCCAGACTCGCCCGCGGCGACCTCTTCCTGAGGATTGTGAATCGGCAATTACCAGGAATGGTGCTTCACGTTCACCAGCGAGCTCGATCTCCGCAACACTGTTGGTGCTGCCAACTGACTCCCTTATGAGATGGCTCTTGAAAAAGGGAACCGGCTCCAGCTCTGCCAAGGCCTGAAATAATGCCGGATGGAAGGCATCGGGCTCTTTTTCCAGACGGTAACCCTTGTTCCGGATGGCCGAGAATTGAAAGCCCGCCTTCTTGAGCGTCTCGAGGTGATTATGGACACTGACCCTGGACAATTCCAACTCCTCCCCGATGGCTGTTCCGGAAACAAACTGGCCGTTGGCCCGCAGGAAGGCGATCAAGACTTTCGCATCAAGGTTCATGATTTGCTCCCCGTCCAGTCGAGGCCGATGTCCTTCCACGTGGATTGGTGGACGGTGGCTCCCGTGGAAATGAAATCCAGTCCGAGGGAGGCCAGTTCCGGGAGAGAGTTGAGGGTGATTCCACCACTGGCTTCCGTGGCCGCCCTGTCACCGATAAGGCGGATTGCCTCCGACAAGTCGGATCCGGAAAAATTATCCAGAAGAAAGACATCCACACCGGCATCCAAGGCGGGGGGGACCTGATCGAGCCGGTCAACTTCCAATTCAATCACCATGTCCGGCCATTTTTTCCGGGTCCCATTGACCAGACTGGTCAGCGCTTTCCCCTGGCCGGCCTGGTCAGCCGCCAAGTGATTATCCTTGAGCATGACGCGGTCAAACAAGCCGATGCGGTGGTTGAAGCCACCCCCGCAGGCAACCGCATACTTCTCCAGAACGCGGAATCCCGGGGTTGTTTTTCGGGTGTCCAGCAAGCGGGTTGAAGTGGCACCCATCGCTTCGACATATGTGCGGGTTGTCGACGCGACCCCGGACAGGCGCTGAAGGAAATTCAAGATGACCCGTTCGGCCTCAAGAATCAACCGCGCTGGGCCGGTGAACTCACCCAGGGTTTGGCCCGGCAGGCAAAGCTTGCCGTCACTGACTGCAGGCGTGAAGGTGGCCCCGTTCCCGTAAGTGTCGAGGATTTCCTGTGCAAGGGGGAGACCGGCCACAACCATTTCTTCCCGGGCAGCAAGCTTGGCTTGCGCAATCACTGATCCGGATTGTATCGATTGGCTGGTGACATCCCCTCCTTGTGCAGGCTTGCGGGCGAGGCCCCATCCATTCAGATCTTCTTCCTTGGCGAAGCGGATTAGCTGGCGCAGGTCGGCCAGTTCCAGATCGGCCCAAGTAAGCCTTTGGGAGATCCGTTCAGCGATGGGCTTGATGCTCATTTTATTTCCCCATGACCACGGATGAGATACTTGTAGGTGGTCAATTCATTCAATCCCATGGGGCCCCGCGCGTGCAATTTGTCGGTCGAGATGCCGATCTCCGCACCTAGCCCGAATTCAAAGCCGTCGGTAAAGCGAGTGGATACGTTCCAGTACACGGTGGCGGAATCCACTTCCGTCTGAAACCGGGCGGCCGCCTCTGCGTTCTCCGTGAGGATGGCATCGCTGTGCCCAGACCCATAATGATTCACGAAAGCGATGGCTTCATCCAAGCTTTCGACGGTCTTGACCGAGATGATCTTGTCCAGGTATTCAGTGCCGTAATCCTCTTCTGTGGCCAATGTGAACGGGATTCCTCCAAAGGCATTGAGAATGTCTGCGGCCGGTTGGTCCACCCGTAATTGGACACCTTCTTCTTTCAGGGCTTTGGCCACGTCCGTAAAGACGGATTCAAGCACCTCCTTGTGGACAACGAGGTTTTCCGCCGCATTGCAGACACTGGGGCGCTGGCACTTGGCATTCACGGATACCTTGATCGCTTTTTGCCTTTCGGCCGCCGCATCCAGATAAATATTGCAGACTCCCTTGTAGTGTTTGATGACCGGCATGCGGGCGTTCTCCGCCACGAAGCGGATCAGTCCTTCACCTCCCCGGGGAATCAGGCAGTGAATGTAGCCATCCAGCTTCAGCAGGACATTCAGGGCAAAGCGATCCACAGTGGGGATCAGCTGCACGGCCTTTTCCGGCAAACCCGTATCGATAAAAGCGCGCTGAATAATGGAGGCCAGCGCCATGTTGCTGTGATAGGCCTCGCGACCACCACGGAGGATCGTGGCGTTTCCGCTTTTCAGGCAGAGGACAGCACAATCGATTGTGACATTCGGCCGTGATTCGTAAATGATGCCGATCACGCCTATCGGAACGCGAACTTTCTCTATCTCAAACCCTTGCTTGTGGGTTTTTCGTTCAAGGATAGCGCCAACTGGATCCTCCAGTCCGGCGACTTGGCGAGTGCCTTCCACCATGCCCTTGATTCGTTGTGGGGTTAAGCGGAGGCGATCCAGCATGGCATCGGAAAGTCCCAATGAGGCACCCGTTTGCAGGTCTCTCTCGTTTGCCTCCATGAGAAGAGGAAGAGACTCCGGCGCTTCCAGCAATTCGGCAATCCTTAACAAGGCTGCGTTTTTCAGCTCAGTTGACACGGAGGCCAACTGATGGGATGCCGCAAGGGCATCCTTGGCGATTGTCCGGATCGACTTTTCAATCTCACTCTCGTTCATGATGAATGAGATTTGTCGTAAAGTGGCGATGAACGCAAGCGGGTGTTCACATAATATCGCCAAGAATGGCTTCCCATGTGGATTCGGGCAGCTCTGCCCCGACGACTTGGACAATTTCCGCCCCGAGGCGCGCTCCCCATGCGGCGCAAGTCTCCAGATCTTTTCCCCGCAACCATCCGGAGAGGAAACCTGCTGCCCAGTAATCTCCCGCTCCGGTCGTATCGACCGCGGTGATGCCGGGTACAGCAGGTGCAAAAATCACGTTTTCACCACGCGCCAGCCATGCGCCCTTGGCGCCGGCTTTGACTACCGCCAGTTCGCAATACTTGCCCAGATGCACAGCCATTTCCTCGAATGGCGCCTCTGATCCATGAAATGCGGCGGCCTCCTCTTCATTGGCGAAAACCAGGTCGACGTAATCGTTCAGGATATCCGGCAATTTATCTCCGGCGGCCTTGACGACTTCGAAGGAGGCCAGATCGAGGCTGATCCGGCAGTTCGCTTCCTTGGCACTCTTCAAGACTTGCATCATCAGGTCGGGATTGAAAAGGAGATACCCTTCGATATGGGCATGGGCGGCTCCGGCGAAGTCGGCCGCGCTCACTTCATCCGGTGAAAGGGTGGCCGCCGCCCCGAGATCCGTGCGGAGGGTACGTTCCCCATCCGGGGTAATCAGCGAGAGGCACCGCCCGTTGGCAATGCATCCAGTCTTGAAGCGGGAGGTGTCACCTCCCAGTTTCTGCAACTCGGACCGGTAGAATTCCCCCCCCTGATCCGAGCCGGTTTTCCCGATGAAGGACGTCTTCAAGCCCATGCGGGCGGCCGCAAAAACGGTATTTCCCGCAGAGCCTCCGGGAGCTTGGCTGGATCTTCCGGGCAAGTCTTCTATCCATTGTGCGATCTGGTCCCCGTCAGTCAGGACCATGCCGCCCTTGTCCCCGCCAACCCTTTCGAGGAAGGAATCGGGCACTTTGGCCAGAATATCAATGATTGGCGAACCAACGCCGATAAGTTCAAATGTATTTCGCATCAGTAAAAAAGATAGGGCCTTGAAAACGCAATTATTCCGAGACAACGAGCGAGTTGACAAGGAGGGGCTCGTCATCGACTTCGATCAGGATTTGATAGGTTCCCGGATCTTCAAAGCGGAGGTTCCGCAACTCATTGATCAAGTTTACCTTGTCCAGCGGGGTGCGTGATTCGAAAGGCCGCTCGACGATTTTCTGGATGGTTTCCATGTCCTGCCCATAAGACAGCTTGAGGGTGTGTTTACCGGGTTTTAAATCCGTCAGGGTAAGGAACCAGATCATCCTGGGATGGGTAGCGGGGAACTTCCTTGCCCGCAGGTTGGAGAAACACCCGAGCAAGTAGTGTTTGCCGGTTGCGGGGTCGATGTGGACGGAATCACAGGTTATCCAAGTCAGGAGTTGGGGCTTAACGGCCATCTTCGCAGTTTCGGGGCCATCCTTGCCGTTGTCCATTCCAAATGCGCAAAGGCTCAGGCTATCCACCTAGGGCAACGCCTCCTCGACGGCGATCCCCCACGCCAGTGAAAGAGCCTGCGGGATCAAACCCAACCGAATGGGCGCCCCCGAAAAAGAGATTCCGGTCCCCATGCTCGACGACCGCCCATGGCAGGGATTCCCCAACGGATGCAAGGCCCTCCATTGCCGCGTGTTCGGCATGCAGCGTGCCTTCCTCCCAGTGAAGGCGGGGGGCATGGACGGCTTTCTCAAGATTATTTTGATGATCTATGAGGTGCCGGAGAATTTGCAGGATAGTCGAGCGAATCCTGTTTGAACCGCCGGAACCCGTGGCGACTCTCCGTCCATCAGCAAACTGAACAAGTGTGGGAGACATCATGGAAGCCAAACGCCGGTTTGGTTTCCATGTATTCATTCCATCCGGCTGTAGATCCTCTTCACCCAGCATGTTGTTCAACATGATGCCCGTACCGGGTATAATGATTGCCGAGCCGGCTCCGTTGCTGGTTGTCATGGACACTTCGTTGCCCTCCCTGTCCATGATGGAAATTTGCGTTGTGCCGGTACTGTGGAGATGCTCAAGAGCGTGGGGGAACAGTTCCTTGACTGCCTCACTGAGGGTGGAGGATTGATCAAGGGCAGATTGGATTCCTGCCAGGTCATTTCCTTCAAGGCGTTCCATTCCACCCGGAGTCCGCAGCAGACTCATCAGGCGAAGTGGATCAATCCAGCTAAGCCAGTCCCTGTATTGAGAGAATGGATACGAAGCATGCTTGGCGCCAACCCCGGAAAGAAGGCCGATGGCAATCAACGTGCCCCCCATGGATGGTGGAGGGTTCAGGCAGATGGTTGCCCCATTCCGTCTGATCACGAGCGGATCCCGGATAACAACCTTGTAATTTAGGAAGTCATCACGGGTTAAATGACCGCCCTGGTCCCGGCACATTTCGCTGACGATGCGCCCCGCATCCCCTTCGTAGAACCAGCGCGACCCCTCCGCTTCCAGCATATCGAGAAAATTCGCATAGTCCGGATTGGTGAAGCGCTCCCCTTCGAGCAGGCATTTGCCCGGGTCCGTTCGGGAGGCAAACAAATCGGCCGATTCGGGCGTGGCCTGATAGAGGTCGTTGACCACCGAAAGCAAGGTTTCCGCGTGGTCGGTAATCGTCACCCCGTCCTTGCTGAGTTGGCGTGCTGGTGCGGCGCACTCGTGAAGGGGAAGCCGTCCAAAATCATGGTGAAGTTTCATCAGCCCTGCCACGCACCCGGGGGTTGCCACCGAACCGGTTCCCAGATGAAACGTTTGCCGGGTGGATCCAAAGTCCGCCTCCAGCGGGTAGGTATGCCCGTCCGGATTCGGGCATAGCGGGGTCTGTGAAAAGAAATCGTACAGGCGGGCACTTCCGTTGGCGGGCGAAATCATGGCAAAGCCGCCTCCGCCGGGAGAGGTCAGGACCGGTTCAGTGAGGCAAGCGGCCAACCAGCCGGCGAGGACGCCGTCCACGGCATTTCCGCCCTCGTTCAGGGCGTGCTGTGCCGCCTCGGCCGTGACCGGGTGCCCGGCGGCGATCATGTAACGGGATCCCATGGTCACCAGCATGCCCATTTTCGTTCCTGTGTGAATGACAAATTCGCTTTGGGGAAAATGTGATTGATGCTCAGTCTGGATACCGCATATGATCGACGGCATGTCTGAAACAACTGTGGTTGATCCACCGCAACCGCCAATAGAATCCTTTTGGAGCACCAGTATCGAGATGGGCAATGTGAGCTTCACACCCGTTTCACTGATTATGGGGATTACCCTCATCGTTGTCGTGCTGATCATCAAGCGGCTGCTGCACAGGGCTTTGACCAGACGGTTTTTTCCCCGTTTCAGGATCAATCCCGGATTGGCCAATGCCTATTCAACCCTGATCGGCTACGTTTTCCTGATTTTAGGCCTTTTCATCGTTCTGCCCATCACCTTTCAGGGACTGGACTGGTCGACCCTGTCGGTGGTCCTGGGGGCTGTTTCCTTCGGGGTTGGATTCGGGTTAAGAAACATCGCCGACAATTTTGTCAGTGGCCTGATCATCCTGCTGGAGCGTCCCATCAAGGTGGGTGACCGGATCAGCATAGACGGCGCCAATGGAACCGTCCGCTCAATCCGGGCACGGAGCACCACCATCCGGACCAATGACAATATTGAGGTGATCGTTCCCAATTCCCGATTCATTTCCGAGTCGGTCGTCAATTGGAGCCACAATGACAATATGGTTCGATTGCGCATCCCCGTTGGTGTTCATTATGATAGCGATGCAAACCAAGTGCGGGAAGTCTTGGAACGAGCTGCGGCGGCACATCCGGACGTTTTGGAAAAGCCAGCACCCTCTGCGAAGTTCATCGAGTTTGGGGATTCCTCCCTGAATTTTGAAATTTGGGTCTGGACGGTGGACTCAACCCAGCGGCCCAATGGGTTTAAAAGTGAAATCAACTATTTGCTGTGGGAGCATCTGAAGGAAGCGGGCATCGAGATTCCGTATCCTCAGCAGGATATTTACATCAAGCAGGTGCCTCAGGCGAAGGCTCCTCCAATCTTGGAAAACTGATACTATGAATCGAAAGGCGTACAACGCGGTGACCTTGGGCCTTGTCTGGATGGCCTCCCTCGGGGCGGTCTTTGTCTTGGGAATCCTTTCAGCGTTCGCCTTTCATTTAGGTCCGGGTGCTGGTAGTGGGACGGGTGACCTGACATTGGACCAGAGGGCCATGATGCTGGAAATTGAACGGCACACCGGGGAACCGGCCGACATCGCCTCAATCATGGCGGTTGGATCGGGGGAAGACCTTCCCCTTCAGCTTGAGCAGGCTTTGCGGGGCGTATTGAGGGTGTCTGATCCCGAGCAGCGCCAACGCTCAGGGGTTCTTCTCGTTAGCGGCTTGCCATCTCGAGTCCTGATGGGATCCATCCGCTTGTTGCAGGGAATTCCGCCCAGTCCCGGGCGCGACCAGGTGCTGGGCGTGTTTTTGGAAACATGGTCATCTGAAGACGGTCGCCGGGCAATGGTTTTCGCCACCTCCCTGCAGTCTGCCGCCGAGCGCGAATTGGCAATTCAATCCGTGCTGCGCGGATGGAGTCGCATTGAGCCTTCCCGTGCATGGGCATGGGTGCTTGAGCAGAGCGGATCAGCGGGTCGGGCTGAGCGATGGCTTTCGATCATTGTTTCCAGCATGGGTGCCTTAGATCGGACAACAGCCTTCCAACTATTGGAGAAAATGCCGCCCTCTAACTTTCGTGACAACATGTCCGCGGTGATCATGGAACAGATACTTTCGGTTCAAACTCCTCGCGAGGCCATGGATTGGCTGGGCGAATTCCCGGGAGGGGGAGCGGTTTTGGCGGCTATCCAGCTGGCGGAAACCTGGGCGGTAACGGAACCGGAAGCCGCTGCAAAATGGCTGTATCGGAGCTATCCGGAAAATGTGGACGCATTTGCTGGTGTGCTGGGTGAATGGATTTATGTCGATCCGGAATCGGCGGCAAACTGGGTGTGGACCGCCTTTGCCGGTGAGGATCGCCGTGATTTAATGGACTTGGTGGCGCAGGAATGGATCAACAATGAGGGCCCGGCGCCCTTGGCCAGTTGGATCAACTCGATTGGTCCCCACAGTGCCCTTGACGGAGCCATTGGCATGATAGCCTTGCAAACCGTGGATTTGGATCCCGCCATGGCGATGGTTTGGGCGCAATCCCTTGTCGATGAGGACAACCGTAGCACCTTGGAAATCGTCCTCGGCCGGCGCTGGCTTAAAATGGCCCCCCAGGACGCCGCCAACCGGCTGCCTCAATATGTTCGCAGTGAATCCGCCCGTGCGGCCCTTCTTGAAATGGAGGCAGACGTGTACTATGCGATCGAGGAAGAACCGTTTGCGGAGGATGAGGGCGATTTGGAACCCGACATTGAGCCGGTTCAGTAACGCGGCACCGCCGAGTCGATTTCCCTCGACCATGCGTCAATTCCGCCGCTGATGCTCTGGGCAAGATCAAGCCCATGTTGACGAAGGAACTGGGTGACCATGAGGCTGCGCCGACCGTGATGGCAATAAACCAGCACACGGTTGTCCTTTGGCAGGGAGTTCCAGTTCATCGGGATTTCACCCATGGGGATGTGGCGCGCCCCGGCAATTGTACAGGCGCTGACTTCAATCGGCTCACGGATATCGAGAAGAATCGTATCAGGCGAAGCCTCCATTAGGTGTTTTGCCTCAAACACGTTGACCTCCATTGGAAGGGGTGTGGCACCTTTTGTCGGTTCCGGGTTTTCCATCCTGCAAGGTTGAAAGGCGCTGCTATTGAAAGCAACCCATAAGGTGCTTGCGGGGCACTTGGACCAATGCCTTGCCATTCGGTCAGAATCCTTCAACTGTGACCCGCATGAGTGATAACCGCTATGTCGTGATCATGGCCGGAGGCCGGGGCGAACGCTTCTGGCCGCAAAGCCGCTTGCGCCGTCCTAAGCATTTGCTCCCGATTGTCGGAGACAAACCAATGTTGACCCAGACGATTGAGCGTCTCGGTGCAGTAGTGCCTCCCGAGCGCGTGCTGGTCATAACCAACGGGGAACAACGGGAGGCAGTCCTGGAAGTATGCCCGATGCTCCCTCCTGAAAATGTCATCGCTGAGCCCGTTGGCCGGGACACCGCCGCTGCAGTTGGCTTGGCGACCGTGCTGGTGGCCAATCGCAACCCGGATGGCTGTTTTGCCATGCTGCCGGCGGATGCCGTCATCCATGACAAGGCGGGATTCCAGTCGGTTCTGGAATCAGCGTTTGTAGCGGCCGAGACTGAGGCCGCCTTGGTGACTGTTGGAATCCGTCCGACCTTCCCAGCTACCGGATACGGCTATATTCATCGTGGACCCGCCTGCGCGGAGGCCCTCGAGCGGACGGTTTACTCCGTCAAGCAATTCCGGGAGAAGCCGGATCTGGAAACCGCGACCGGCTATTTGGAATCCGGTGAGTACTACTGGAACGCGGGGATGTTCATCTGGACGGTTCCCGTTATTTCCCGTGAATTTGAAAGCCATACACCGGGACTGTGGAAAGCATTGGGGCAAATTGACCACGGAATCAAAGCGGGCCATTCGCTTGATGCCCTGCTGGAGGAACACTATCCAGGATTGGAAAAGATTTCGGTTGATTTCGCCATCATGGAAAAGGCCGCTCAGGTGGTCGTGATAGAGTCGGCATTTGACTGGGATGACGTGGGTGAGTGGCCCGCCATAGAACGCCATTATCCCAAAGATGACGAAGGGAATGTTTCCATCGGGCAAACCGTGGTGCAGGGCGGTAAGGGTAACATCGTTATCGGAGAAGGCGGGCATACAATCGCCTTGATTGGAACGGATGACTTGATCGTCGTCCAGACGGGTGATGCCACCTTGATCTGCCCGAAGGACAAGGCCCAGGACATCAAGGACATGGTGAAGAAACTGGGTGATGATGAGCGTTTCATGCACCTGTTGTAGTGACTGACTATGCGTTGCATCGGCATTGATTATGGAGAGAAGCGAATCGGCCTGGCATGGGGCGATGAACTCGGGGTGGCCACACCCATGAAGGCGGCAATCCAGAGCACGTCCGAGGCAAGGTTGGATTGTATTGAGAAACTGATACATGAACGAGGCGCCACGGACCTCGTCGTGGGTTATCCCTACAACATGGACGGGACCATTGGTTTCAAGGCAAAGGAAGTGGATGCCTTCATCGAGGTGCTGGAGAAGCGCTTCGGGCTGCCGGTTCACCGGATAGACGAACGATTGACCTCGCACAGGATGGAGTCGGATCTCGGGTTGTCCGGTAGAAAAGAAAGGGAATTGCGCAAAACAGGGATTGTCGACTCCGGGGCCGCCGCCCTGATTTTGCAGGACTGGCTGGATATGCGGCTGCCCGCCCCGGACTTGCCGGATCCATTCGAAGAGGACTTGCCGTAAACAGGATGCGCTGGAAATGCACAGTTGCCTATGACGGAACCCGGTTCGAGGGATGGCAGTCCCAGCCGGGCGGGAATACGATTCAGGATTTGATTGAATCGCGGTTGGCGGTCATTTTTGAAAAGCGCGTTGTCATCCATGGTTCTGGCCGGACCGATAGTGGGGTGCACGCACGCGGGCAGGTTTTTCACTTTGACGGGGACTGGTCACATGGACCGGAAAAACTGGTCAGGGCGTTGCGAACCGGCTATCCCAATTCGATCCAAGTGTACAAGGTCGAGCAGGTTGGGGACGATTTTCACGCGCGTTTCTCCGCGGTCGGAAAGCGTTATGTCTATCAATTCATGGAGGGGTTTGCCGGGCCCTTTGAAACGCGTTGGTTTTGGTCCACCGGCAACCGGCGTCTGGATGTCGGCCGGATGCGTGCCGGGGCCGCACATCTTGTCGGGCGTCATGATTTCTCTGCCTTCACAGCTAATCCCGGTGAGGAGAGGGATGATGATCCGGTCAAGAACCTGCGTGTGTTGGATATTCAACGACAAGATACCAAGGTCTTCATGGTGGCGGAGGCGGATGGCTTTCTTTTTCGAATGGTGCGCAGCCTGGCAGGATGCCTGTTTGATGTGGGGATAGGCAAACTGGATCCGGATGACGTAGCGAAAATCCGCGACAAGAGAAAGCGGACACACCGTGTCGCGACAGCTCCTGCTGAGGGATTGTTCCTGGATGAAGTCTGGTACGAGGGCCGCTAGAGCAGGGGGGACAGCAGGCGTGTTCCCCGGGCGGCCAGCTTGAAGAAAATCCCCTTTTTGGCCAGTGGGTCAATCGGGTCTTCCGTGGATCTGGAAAAGTCCTCCCGCATCTGCTTCCAGCACTGCTCAATTATCAAGGGGTCCTGTATCAACAAGGTGGATTCAAAGTTGATGCGAAATGAGCGGTTGTCGAAATTCACCGTCCCGAGGGCAACGATGTCATCATCCAGCAACAGCATTTTACTGTGCAGGAATCCGTTGTCGTATCTGAAGAACCGGACCCTGTTGAGTTCGGGAAGTGAGCTGAAATAGAAGGAGCTTATCCAGACCATCCGGTGATCCATTTTTGATGGCAGGAGGACCCGCACGTCCACCCCTCTCAGGGTCGCCAGTTGCAAGGCAACGATCACTTCCTCGGAGGGGACGAAGTACGGGCTGTGTATCCACAGGCGTTTGGATGCCCGGTTGATCAAATGAATAAAGGCGAGGGTGCAGGTGTCGTCCGGGTCGCTTGGGCCGGTTGCCATGCAAAGGGCATGAACCGCTGAGCCGTCCTCCGCCTGGTGCTGCCAGGTGAGTTCCGGCATGGCCCGGGTGACCCAGTACCAGTCTTCAAGAAAGGCCAACTGCATCCCTTCAATCACGGAGCCCCTGACACGGGCGTGGGTGTCCCGCCATTGGCCGAATTTGGGATCCTCTCCAACATACTCGACTCCAATGTTGTGCCCACCCATCCATGCCTCGCGACCGTCCACGACAACAACCTTGCGATGGTTGCGGAAATTAAGGCGCATTCGGCCACGGAGGGAACGCCCGGGAGAAAAAAGGCCCACCTTGATACCGGCCGCCCGCAACTCAGCAAAAAAAGCCCGCTTCAAATGCCGCGAACCAATGGCGTCCACCATGAAGTACACGCGAATACCAGCTTTCGATTTCTTTTTCAGGCAGTCCACGAATCGGCGGCCTTCCACATCATCGCGGAAGATGAAAAACTGGAAGAGAATATAGTCTTGTGCTCGTTCGAGGCCTTCCAGGATGGAATCGAATGTGTCACGCCCGTTGAAATACAGTTCCACTGAATTATCGAGTGTGAGCGGGGCCTGCACCAATCCGGACAAGACATTCCATTGAAACCCGGTGTCCTCGCGGTCGGGTGGGTCAAGGCGTCTGTGGTGGCGGGCAATTTCCGAATCAACCAGCCGCCTGGCCAGGATGTAGGAACGCAGCCGGTCGCGGCCAAATATGATGTACAAAGGAACCGCCACCAGAGGCAACAGGACAAGACTCACTGACCAGGCGATCGTTCCATGGGTGGAGCGGTTGCCAAGGATCACTCGCGCTGCCAGGAAAAAGCCCCCCAATTGAAAGAGGAGCAGGGCACCAGCCCATCCGAAATCCCAGATTCCCTGCAATTGTAGCGCTTCCATACTGCCAATCTATGGGATCTGGACGATAAACTCCATAAGAAATCACACCTCATCCGGCGACTGAATAGACTGCTCTGCTCTTGACGAATGTCGGATTAAGAATTCCTCATAGGGAATGCGGGCAATTTACCCAATAATCTTTCTCTCCATGCTGGTTGGATCAGTGATGCTTGAGGGGGCACCGGTACGGATCGGCGTGAGTGTCCTTCCGTTGGAATCGCTCGTAAGGGAAATTGGGGGAGATCAGGTCGAAGTTCGATCGCTACAGGAGGAAGGCGACAGTTGTTCGGTTTTTGAGCCGAGGCCTTCCGCGATCAGCTGGCTATCCGGAGCCCGTTTGTTTTTCCGTGTTGGTGCGGGTTATGAATCGGTTATCATGGGCAAGCTGGAAAGCCAGTTTCCTGAAATGGCGGTCAAGGATCTGCGGAGTGCAGTGGAGGTTCTTCCTTTGGAGAATCATCAGGGACATTCCCATCACGGCCACGCATGTGAAGCCTGCCATGAAGGGGAGGAGAGCACCGACCCTCACATCTGGCTGGATCCGGTCCGGCTGGCTGCTCTGGCCGAGTACATGGCCATGGAATTGGGCAAGGTTTTGCCTGAATCCAGCTTGACCTTCCAGAAGTCGGCCAAGGCCTTTCAGCGCCGTGCACTGGCCGTACATGAAGCCCTCGTGAACCAGTTTCATGGATCGGAAGGAAAGGGATTCTACATTTACCATCCTGCACTCGGCTATTTTGCGCAGCGGTTCGGGTTGCAGCAAATAACAATTGCCCTATCCGGTCAGGGTCCCTCAGCGCGGGAATTGCACGCCCTCATCGGACGGGCCAAACGGGACGAGGTGAAAACGATATTTGTCCAGCCTCAGGAAAGTACCCGTCATGCGGAGATCGTTGCCGAGGCGATCGGGGCGGATTTGGTCACCATCGACCCGATGGACATGGACTTGCTGGGGAATTTGTCCCGGATCGGGCAAGCCTTGTCGGAATCCTTTGTTAAGGAATAAGGCTGGGCATTTTTCACCGGCTCACTTTAATGCCTGCAACAATGAGCGAGCATGCGGTAATTCAGTGTAAAGGCGCAACAGTCCGTTATGGGAGTGTGACTGTGCTCGACAAGCTGACGTTTGAAGTCCCTCGGCGGGAAACCCTGTGCGTGGTCGGCCCAAACGGGGGCGGCAAAAGTACATTACTCAAACTATTGCTCGGATTGGTCCGCCCGCAATCCGGGGAGGTCCATGTCCTTGGGAAGACTCCCCGGCAAGCCCGTCACCGGGTCGGCTACATGCCCCAGTATATTCAAATTGATCCGTTGTTCCCGATCGATGTTGAAGGAATCGTGCGTATGGGCCGGCTCAGTACAAGCGGGTTCGGGTTTTACACGAGTGAGGACAACAAGGCGACCCAGGGCGCGCTTGAGGAAGTTGGATTGTGGGAGGTGCGCAAGGAGCGTTTCATGAACCTGTCCGGGGGGATGAAGCAGCGTGTCCTTATTGCCCGTGCCCTCGTCAACAACCCGGAGATCCTGCTGCTGGACGAGCCGACTGCAATGGTGGATGCGCATATTGAAGCCAAGTTGCTGGGGCATTTGAAAGACCTTCATAAACGCATGACCATCCTGCTGGTATCCCATGATGCAGCCTTTGTCTCCAGTTTGGTGGACGAGGTTCTGTGCGTGAACCGGACTGCCGAGCTGCACCCGGTTCAGACCGTCGAGGACCAGGCCCTGCAGCGCCTTTACGGCGACAAGGTCCAAGCGGTGATTCATGGGCAGCATTGCCACACCCACGATCACGGGGAGGAGGCTTGTGATGTATGATTTTTGGCAGGCATTGACCGATCCGGATGTTGGATTCCTGCGGACAGCATTGTTGATGGGCATTTTGGCCAGTGTGGCCTTTGGAATGACCGGAAGCCTTGTCGTCGTGAAGCGCATCAGTTACGTCGCGGGGGCCATTTCCCATGCCGTGCTGGGCGGAATCGGGGCGGCCTTGTATGCCCAGCGGGCACATGGGATCGAGTGGATGCATCCTCTTGTCGGTGCCCTGATTGCGGCGCTTCTGGCGGCGTTGATCATTTCCTGGATTCGTTCGGGCGGCTTTGCCCGGGAGGACAGCGTCATAGGAGCAGTCTGGGCGGTTGGCATGGCCATGGGACTGGTCTTTATTGCCAAGACGCCCGGCTTCGTGGATCCCATGAGCTATCTTTTCGGAAACATTCTCATTCTTTCCCGCTTGGACCTGATCCTGGTTTCTTCCATGGATGGCATTCTTCTTCTGGCACTCTTTCTGGGATATAATCGGCTTCAGGCGCTCTGTTTCGATGAGGAACAAGCTAATTTGAGAGGACTGAACATAGCGGTGTTCTACACCTTGTTGCTGTGCATCATCGCCTGCACGGTGGTTCTCCTGGTTTCCGTGGTCGGTGTTGTCCTGGTTGTGGCCCTGCTGACAATTCCTGCCGCCATGGCCAGTCAGTATGCGCGTTCCCTTGCCGGCATGATGCTGTTGTCCAGCCTGATGACCATGGTGTTCGTCACGGCCGGTATCGGGCTCAGCTTCATGAGCGATTGGCCGGTCGGCCCAACCATCATCCTCGTTGCTGGATCAGCCTATTTGTTGCAAAGCTGGCTGAGGCGGATTCAGGGCGCTTAGCGTGAGCGGTTGAAGGCGCTGACCAAAGCGAGCAGGCCTCCATTTTCAACATTGGAGTCAATGCTGGCTCCCCAGTATGAAGATTGGTCGGATGTGCGTTGGATTTCCACGAAACTGACCGCATCAGCCGCGCTACCGCGCGAGATGGAATGCTGTGAATAGTTTTGCAGGTTGAAATTCTTCAGTTTCGCCACCTCCAGCGCATTGACAAAGGCGGCAATGGGCCCGTTGCCCCGTCCGGGAAGGATACGCTCTTCACCATTGAGGAGGACCTTTGCTTCAATGTGTACCCGGTGCACATCATCCGGCTTGTGATCAATCGCATAGTCGATCAATTTCAGCGGGCTGGTACGTTTCAGGTATTCGTTCTCGAAGGCTTCCCATATTTGCAAGCTGTTCAGTTCGGCACTCTGGTCGTCCGCCAGAGCCGTAACCACATGGCCAAATTCCGGGTGCATGCTTTTCGGCAATTCAATTCCGAATGAGCGTTCAAGCACGTAGGCCACCCCACCTTTCCCACTTTGGCTGTTGATGCGAATAATGGCCTGGTAGGTTCGGCCAATATCCTCACAGTCGATTGGAAGATAGGGAACTTCCCACTTTTTGGAGGCCGATTTCTTAATGGCGTCCATTCCCTTTTTTATGGCGTCCTGGTGGGATCCGCTGAATGCGGTAAACACGAGTTCCCCTGCATACGGATGGCGCTCATGAACCCCCATACGGGTGGTTCGTTCATAAATTTCCCGGGTACGCGGAAGGTTTCCGAAATCCAACCCGGGATCGACTCCCTGCGTGTACATGTTCAGGGCAACTGTCACGATATCCAGGTTTCCCGTGCGTTCCCCGTTTCCAAACAATGTTCCCTCGATGCGGTCCGCCCCGGCCATGAGCGCCAGTTCCGTGGCGGCCACGCCTGTTCCGCGGTCGTTGTGCGTGTGGAGGCTTATCAGGACCGAGTCCCGGTCAGATATATTGCGACTGAACCATTCGATCTGGTCGGCATGGACATTTGGTGTGAAGAGTTCAACCGTTGCCGGCAAATTCAGGATGAGCGGATTCTCCGGGGTGGGCTGGATCACCGCCTTGACGGCTTCACAGACTTCCAGGGAATACTCCAGTTCCGTGTCGGAGAAGCTTTCCGGGGAATATTCAAACCGAACCTTCTTGCAGGTCGTGTTTGACATGAGGTCACGACACAACTCGGCACCCTTGACGGCGATAGCCTTTATCTCGGCCTTGTTCATGTTGAAAGTGACCCGTCTTTGCAGCGGATTGGTGCTGTTGTAAAAGTGGACAATCGCACTCGGGGCACCATCAATCGCTTCAAACGTCCTGCGAATAAGGTGCTCTCGGCATTGCACGAGGCACTGAACGGTGACGTCATCCGGTATGAGGTTCTTCTCGATCAGGCTGCGAAGGAACCGGAATTCCGTTTCGGAGGCGCTGGGAAATCCGACTTCTATTTCCTTGAATCCGATTTCCACCAGATGGAGGAATAGCTCCGTTTTCTCCTCAACCGTCATGGGGATCGGCAATGCCTGATTGCCATCCCGCAAATCAACCGAGCACCACACAGGTGCTTTTTCTATACGTCGGCTTGGCCACTGGCGATCCGGTAAATCGACCACTGGATAAGGGGCGTATTTGTTGATGGGCTGTTTCTGCATGAGTCGAAAGATCCAGACTCCATGATGGCATCCTTTCTGTCAAGAATAGGGGTTCAGGGGAAGTTTTGCCCGAATATTGTTTTCACAAGCAATAAAAACCGTTTTATTGAGCACATGTTGGACAATACATTGACAGAAAACGAATTCGACTTGAACAAGACTATTCCGGCCGGTTTCTGGATCCGGGTTTTGGCCTACTTTATTGATTTCCTGATCCTGCTGGCTTTGGTGGTCGGCTCAATGTTTGTGAAATCGGTCTGGGCCTATCTGCTCCTGCTGGTCCCAATGATTCTTTATAAGCCTCTGCTTGAGGGCTTGCTCGGTGGAACCGCCGGAAAGCTGGCCATAGGCCTCCGCGTTATCAATCCCGAGGGGGGCATGATTGGGATCGTGGGCGGATTTGTCCGCAGCGCGATTTTCCTGCTGCCGACGATACCCGGAGCCCTGATGAAGGTGAAGATGATTGAGCAGGGTATTTCCAACTTTGATCCGCAGGCCATGCAACAGTTCCAGCAATCCAACGAGGTGCTGAATTATGCCAACCTCGGGTTGAGCCTGCTGGTCGTGGTCAGTTGTATCGTGGTCGCTTTCACCGCCCGCAAACGCGGACTGCATGACATGATTGCCGACACCTACGTCATTCGCCTGGAAAAAGGAAACGCTGAATGAAAAACAAGTGCATTGTCCTCGGGGTAACCGGTTCGATCGCTGCCTACAAGGCCGCTGATCTGGCCAGCCTGCTGGTCAAGGCCGGGGCGGATGTTCGCGTGGTCATGACAGAGGCCGCAACACGCATCATCGCCCCGATTACCTTGCAGACGCTAAGCCGGAATCCGGTTGCGGTGGATATCTGGGGAGAAGAGGACGATTGGCAACCGGGGCACATCGAGTTGGCGGACTCAGCTGATCTGCTGGCGGTGGTTCCGGCAACGGCGAATACAATTGCCTGTTTTGCCCACGGGTTGGCGCCAAACCTCTTGACCAACATCTATCTGGCCACGCAGGCCAAGGTGCTGATCGCTCCGGCCATGAATTCCAAAATGCTGGCTCATCCGGCCACCCAGAAAAACTTGAAAACCCTTGAGGGCCGGGGGAATGTGGTGATGGATACGGATGAGGGGCTTCTCGCCTGCGGCTATGAAGGCAAGGGCAAGC
>Ga0066377_10000084_pt1 | contig 20901 bp, 4 predicted proteins | sample Knorr_S23_td_Sur_FD_70946 | JGI IMG/M metagenome (GOLD analysis project Ga0066377, IMG submission 70946) | Marine microbial communities from Southern Atlantic Ocean transect - Knorr_S23_td_SurfaceB_ad_5m_LV_B | ecosystem: Environmental > Aquatic > Marine > Oceanic | place: Southern Atlantic...
CGTTACATCGTTGTTGAACTGTGAAGTGTTTGTAACTGTGAGAGTACCTTCAATCGTGGTATTGCCATTATCAGTATCAACAGTGAACTTATCAACACCTGCATTAGTTTGAATCTTGAAGAACTTATTATCAGCGTTGATTGTGACATCATTTTGGAATGTCGCCGCACCATCAACGTTCAGAGTGTCATCAAAATCGACACCAGAGATAACGTTGACTGTACCCTGAATGACTGTGTTACCTGTTGCACCTGCAATGGTTACGTTACCATTACCGATATCAGTGTCCGACTCAACAGTCAGTGTGCCTTCAATCGCCGTGTTACCACTTGCAGAGTCAACTACAAACTTATCTACACCAGATTGATTCGTAACCTTGAAGTAATTCGTTGCAGCGGTATCAGAACCAGCAACAGTAAGACTGGAGTTGAATGTACCGTTACCATCAACGTTCAGAGTGCCTGAAATATCTGTGTCACCAGTTGCACTAATGACTTGGAATTTAGTGAGGTTAGTCTGAGATTCAATCTTAAAGTATCTTGCCGCAATTCCACTAGGAGCAGTAGAACCGATGATTGTTACATTCTCATTGAACGTTGCATCGTTATCTACATTCAGTGTAGAGTCGAGGTCAACTGCATCAACAACATTCAGAGTTCCTTGGATAACTGTATTACCAGTGTCAGTCTGAACAGTAAACTTATCTACCTGAGAACCATTCTGAACTCTAAACTGTTGACCTGCTTCATCAACAACCAGAGAGTCATTGATTGTAGTCAGACCTTGAACGGTTACAGTTCCTTGAATGTCAGTATTGCCATTATCTGTATCTACCGTAAACTTCGATACACCAGCATCTGTCTGGATATCAAATACTTTATTATCTGCTCTTACGATCAGGTTATCTGTGATCTCAGTTTCCAACTGAACATCCAGTGTACCTTCGATAACAGTGTTACCTGTTGCACTCTCAATGGTGAACTTATCAGTAGTACCATCTCTGACAGCGAAGTTATTATCAATATCAACAGTTCCATCAATCTCAACACTACCCAATAGGTGTGTAGTACCGCCAACGTTGAGATTCTCAGAGATGCCAACACCACCAGTGACTACAAGAGTACCAGTTGTAGGAGTCTTCCAAGTAGAAGACGTATTGGTTGTTAGTCTGAGGTTACCAGCAATGAGAGCAGCGTCAGTACCAGAGAATACTTCGCCTGCGTTAGTCGCGTCGTAGAGGAAGCGATAACCGCCAGTGCCAGACCATATGTTAGCATCTGCGTAATTTTCGTCCCACCCAAAGAATCCGAGTCTTGCTTGTGTGTCATAATACCTAAACTCAATACCTCTGTCTTTGTTGTCATCTGAGGTTGGTGCTGTGTCGCCGCCCAGAGTGAAGATAGGATCATCGATAGTTACTACAGTCGAGTTCACTGTAGTCGTAGTTCCGAAGACTGTCAAGTTACTCTGTAACGTTACGTCACCTTCGACGTTCAGAGTTCCTTGAATATCAGTGTTGCCGTTGTCAGTGTCAACAGTGAACTTATTGACCAGACCTGCAGTACGGATAATGAATTCCTTAGCATCTGCAGTGACGATCAGATTATCTGTAATCTCGGTTTCAAGTTGAACGTCGAGAGTACCTTCGATCGTGGTGTTACCGTTATCTGTATCAACAGTGAACTTAGAAACACCAGCGTCAGTTTGAATATCAAATACTTTATTATCTGCACGAACAATCAGATTGTCAGTGATCTCTGTCTCCAGTTGGACATCGAGAGTACCTTCAATGACTGTATTGCCAGTGTTTGTATCAACACTAAACTTGGTAACACCAGCAGTAGTTTGAATCAGGAAGTCTTCATCGTCAGACTTAATGATGAGAGTGTCATTGATCTCTGTCTGATTACCAATCGTGACAGTCTCTTGAATATGAACATCACCAGAAATACCAACACCACCATCAACAATCAAAGTTCCTGTTGAGGTTGAAGTGGAAGCAATATTAGAAGAGAGTGTCAGGTTACCTGCCAGAACACCAGCATCAGTACCAGTGACAATCTCGTTTGTATTTGTTACTGTATCGAGAAGTCTAAACTTCAGTTCGGAATGATCCCATCCAAGGAACGAACGCTTTGCAGTTGAGTCGTAATAATGGAATGTAAACCCTCTATCTTCTGAGTGAGCACCGATGAGATCAGTACCTCTAGGTTCTCCACCGATATCAATGATAGGATCTGCGATTGTTACATTAGTTGCATCAATCCAGAAATTAGTTGCAACGTAAGAGTTGCCATCATATGTTGCATTCGACACATCATCATTTCTTCTCAGGAAGTCAGTTGATGTGAGGTTATCGAGGAAGTCAGCGTTAAGGTTAATAACTTTTCTAGAAGACGTTACCTGGAAAGGTGGCAGACCACTCTCTGACTGAGTTCCAGTTGGCGATCCACCGCCTTCGATAGATCTCAGACCAGATACCGTACTGATCATACGACCAGAGGTTGAAATTACACCAACAACCTCAAGATCTGATGAAGGGGAACTTGTATTAATACCAACCCTGTCATTTGCAGAGTCAACATACAGAGTATTAGTATCAACTTGAAGTTCTGTAATAGTTGTGAATCCAGTATACGTTTGACCGAGAGTATACTGAGTAGAACCAAAGGTAATCAGAGGGTTTTGTAGTTGATTGTTATCAACACCCTGAGATGCGATAGTTACTTTACCATCTACTGCAACATCAAAATCTTCGCCATCAAAATAAGAAATACCAACTTGACTTTCAGTTGCCAGTGCAATAGGATGATCGACTGCTTCTGTGATTCTACCTTTGGAATCAATGATTAATTTTGTGGTATTGACTGTAGCATTACCAGATGTGAGAGTCAATGATGGACTATTATATGTGCCAGAAGTAACAGTAGTATCTTCAAGACCGATGATTGGATTACCACTGATACCATCACCATCAGTAATTACAATTTCTCCAACAGTTCCAGTAATTGTTCTAACTGCAACTGTACTGGATGTTGTTCTTGAGATAATACCGAGTTGGGTCAGACCAGCAATTGCGGTCAGAGTGGAGTCAATTGGTTGAGCGTCAATGATACCATAACCAGACAAAGTTGTTGGGTTTGTAGCAGAAGTTATTCTGCCTTTTGTGTCAACCGTAAACTTTGTATAGGTGATTCCAGTATCACCAGTAAAGATTTCTCTAAGTAGGAAGTTAATATCAATGTTCTGGGTTCCATCAAATGATGCAGAACCAGTCAAGTCAGAAGTGTTTGATGCCGCAATTGTTCTTGCAGTGGTAAGTTGGTTTGCAGACTGTGCTGCACCATACAGGAGACCACCAGCAGAAAGAGTGATGTTCCTTGCTTTAATACTTGAGTTGGAATCTCTGAGTACCATTGTACTCGGGGTAGCATCCACAGACTCAAGTGGTCGTTCATATTTCAGGTTAATCCACTGTGTAGAACCGTCACCGATCTTAATACGACCAGTATCGATTTCAACGCCCAGTTCTGCTTCTGCAAGAACAGGGTTGAATTGTGTCCATTCAGTAGATGTACCTCTCCTGAGTTGAATTCTGTTCGCCATTAGAACTTCCTATTTTTGACGTAATATTCCCATTAGTGCTATTTATAATTAAAAAAGGGGGCGGATGCCCCCTCTACTCACTCCTCGGAAGGAGTTTCAGGTTCCTCTGGAACCTCCCCGCCACCAGACTCTAGATATTGCAGAGTCTCAACAGCTCCTTGCAGTTTAAGGATAATAGATTCATTCTCCCTAAGTTTTGCACGAAGCTGTTCGTTTTCAGTTGCAGCTGCTTGAATTCGTGCAGAAAATTTTTCAATCAGTTCTGCAGGGGTTGCCTTTTCTACGGTCATAATGGTCTCTCCAGTAATTGTTTTAACATTGCTTTGATCTGACCTACGTCAGACTTCATGGAACTCACTTCAGACTGAAGATCTTCGATCTTCTTCCTTTGTACTGCCCTTTTTTCTGATGCACTGAGATAGTCATCTAATGCACTTTTGTTTGTATTTATAATAGCACCCGACACTGGATCCCTGTATAGGAAATCTTTATCTTCTACAGGGAGATAGTGTGAAGGTACTTCTCTAAATTTATCATATTCCTCCCAGAATTCATCATCAAATTCCATTCCTTCTGGGAGGTCATTTTCATTGTTCATCATGCCAGTGCGATTGCTCTAAACTCTTGAATAATGGGGACATTTGCTTGGTTCACCGATTGCATAATAATCTTGATTTGGAAAGCTTCAAAGTTGAGTCCATCAGCAGTATATTCATACTCTCTAAAGTTCTCAAAGTCATCTTCAGGAATCACTTTATCTGGTTTACCACCTTCAAGAGGATCTGGAGTGATATAAACTGCAGGAGCAGAAATATATCCTTGTCCAGGTTCGATTACCTTGACTTGTGTGATTCTACCTTCAACAACTACAGCTTCCGCTCTAGCATGATAAGCGGTTCCTGAATCTGTGTCAAGTCCTCCGAAGAAGGAAACGCCAACCTTAGTGTTATAATTTTCGCCCTGATTTGTGATCAGAATTCTTTCCAGTCTTCCATCTTCAATATCTGCCTCAGCAGTCGCATCTCTTCCTGCATTAAAGTATTGCCATGCAATCTCTTCAGGATTTTGCTTACTACCGACAGGGACGATTCTATAGAGTGCCTTGATGGTGGTGCCTGGTTTTCTCCAGCAGTTGAAGTACAGTTTCAACTGTTTAGATGGGGACTCAAGTCTAACGAGTTTGTTGATGTAAATTGCCTCGTTCTTATCACCCTCAGGTTGTGTCTCCTGCATATCCTCATAGACACCAGTGCCGACCTGATACAGACCAGTTCTTGCATTGATTTCTCTAGGAGCATTAATCAGGTTTGAAGTACAAATCAACATTGCTCTATCGAGGTCAATCTGAGGAGATACGTTGTCCTTATCAGATGTCATGTTGACATTAATTGTCATTGATGGAGCACCTTTCAGAATACGAAGTTCGTTAGTTCTAGATGCAATCAGACGTGGTTCAGAGAAGTAGTTAATCTCATTCAGTTCCAGATCAAGGAATTCACCAGTGTTAACGAATGAAGTTTGATCTGTTGCCGATACTGAAGTACCAGAGATAGTGTTGACTGTTGCAGTAACTTCGGTATTTGCGAATGTCAGATACTGAATTTGTGGAGTCAGAACTTCAAACTGAACGTTTTGTGTCGCAGTTACATCCTCACCGCCACCGACGATACCATCAGAAGCAACACCGTTGATTCTAATTTCGTAAGTATCAATTGTTGGGTTGTAGATTCTGGTGTGAAGTTTATTGATATCGGTCAGAGGAATACCATCAAAGTTGTAACAGAGAACGTCGTCTCCAGTTTCATGTTCTTCTGTAGAACTTCTACCACCAGCGATAATGGTGATAGTCTTACCATCATCACTGATTGCCTGATACCTCAGAATCTCATCTTCAATCTTAATGTATCCAGGGTTGGATGCACTGATTGGTTTGCCATTGATATACTTGTGGAAGGTTCTAGCATCACTGACTTTAATATCAAAGGAGATGTTATTGTTGTTAGCATCCTTACCGTCAGTTGAAATGATATCCTGTTCCAGAATTGTTGGTTCAACTTCAGAAATTACGCCTTCGATGATGACATCGTTGTTGACATCATGCATACCATGATGTGAATGGTTAATTCTGAGTCTCTTCAGTTCTGGATCAAATACTGGGTTTTGAATTGCATACAGTGTTCTGGAATCACCAAAGCTCTGTTCTGTATCAAAGTCTCCGTTAGTTGTTGGATAACCAATGTATGTTGTTACGTTTGCCAAAGTTGCCTGGAAGTTAGCACCAACATTGATGATATCTGGTCTGACTTCAATCTGTTCACCCTGGGAGAATGGTGCAGAACCTGAGTGCCAAACATTCTTAAGAACCAGATATTGCAGACCACCTTCGGTATAAGTCTTTTCGATAATACCAACAGACTTACTGGTGTTACCAAAGAGAACTGAACCAACTGTGAATGCGGTTGATGCAAATGCACCGTCAAGTTTCAGTGTACACTTACCAGCACTGGAGGAGATTCTCTTGACAATCTTACCAGAAGAAATACCAAGAGTAAATTCTCCACTAATATCAGAGATAGTAAGTCTTCTCTGACCTGTTGTTGGTTCTCCATCTGACTGATCATCTACACCGTTATCGTAATCGTAAACGATACCTCTTGCAGTAATCTCAAGCAGAGTCAAACCATCTGAACTCATAGAGTATTCTACAAGTTCTGCACCATCGGTGAAGTTGTTGGGGTTAGATCCAACAGATCCTCCATAGAGACGTACTTCTTTTCTTTGATCGAAGGTTTCAATAGGATCTTCTGGAAGTTCTTCAATACCTTCATTTGCTCTTGTCAGTTCTGCATTATTGAATACCAGAATTCCAGGTTGACTAATATCAAACTTAGCACGATAGAGATTGAACTTCATGTCCTCCAACTGAGATGCAGTCCAGGTAGATGCGTTTTGCGACTTGAATAGAACACCGTTGTATGGTTGTGCTGCAATCGCAATACCATCGTATGTTGTCTGACCCATGACAGAGATGTGGACTCTGTAGTTGTTGGAAACTGACAAGAGAACGAAACAATATTCTTCGCCTTCTGACAAGTAAATTGGTGATGGGAATGTGAACGTAGTTGCGACACTTGCATCTGATGAAGTCTTAACTTCACCTGGAAGCAGAGCAACTTCAGAGAATGGCAGGATTTCCTTAGTTGGATATCCATTCTCCATTGTTCTCAATTGCATCGAAACAGGCAGTTTTTCATCCTTACTGAAGAAGTATACATCGACCTTAGTGATGAACATACCACCTTCAGGGTTCACAACGAAAGATTCAGCGATTGGGTCATACCAACCGATTTGTCTTGTGTTCGTTCTGATGCTGTTTGTTGTTCTTCTCTGAGTTACAGTGTCAGCAACAACTTTTGCATTTCTGATGCGAAGTTCTCTCTTCTGTCGTCTTTCAAGAATACCACTGGACTCGAAGTTTGCCTGTGCAGTTGTTTCTGCAATCTGACGATCATCACTATTAACATCAGAAGATGTAATCTTAAACACTCTAGTGCCAGTTGCAAACTTAACTGCGGCTTTCTTGTGAGGAGCAGGAATGTAGAATACGCCACGAACAAATCCGTTAATGTCAGTAATAAATCTTCTGTCCTTAACAATAGCACGTGCATTTGATTTTTCACCCTTCAGAACTTCACCAACAGTAATGTTTCCATAACTTGTACCCTTAACCTTTCTTGAAGGTTCATATGCATTGATATTCAGATACGCATATGTTCCAGTGTAGGTTTTAGGCATATCAGTTGCAACCAGATATGGGTTGGTAGCATAGACACTATTTGGAGCAAGAACTCTCCATCTAGACTTAGACTTCAGACCTCTTACAAATTCATTTGGAATGAATGGAATGTTGTTAGTCTTTCTGTTCTCACTTCTGTTCTTGATGAGCTCAATAACCTTAGGAGTGCAGAGATCAGTTACGTTCTTACCATCAAAGAAGATGTAAACTCTTGTGAATGGCTTGAGTTTCTTACCAGTGAATCTGATATTTCTAGATCTCATGTATGGAATCGCTGTCTTAGACAGGGTTCTATTACCAAGATTGACCTTCTTAACAACTGGAATAACTCTGGTGCGAATACCAACTCTTGCAGTCTTTTGGGTAGTAGTTGTAGTAGTGACCTTGTTAACTGGGCGACCCTTACCACGAACGAAGTTCTTGAAAGATGTCTCACGAACAGTTCTAGATGTAGTCTTCTTACCAGTCCAAACAGTTTGCCATCCACCCCACTGAATAGGTGTGAATCCTCTTCTGTTTGCTTTCAGTCTCTTCTTAGTTGCAAGGAAGTTACCTTCTTTTCTGATAATCTTCTTAGGCAGTTGCTTAACACTTACCCAGTCATCAGATTCTGGATTCAGGTAGCAAACACCAACCCAACCAACAACAGCGAATGGGTTTACGTTCTCTGTCGTAGAAGCATAGATCTGTTGTGCATAGATTACATCAGAATATGGAAGAGTAATCGTCTCTCCATCACCAGATAGTTTAAAGTGTACGGAAGAAGGAGAGTTGAACGACAGAGGAACACTGGTAGTGTAGTGTGCAGGACGACACTCTCCAGCTTCGAAGTCGAACGAAACGTTGTAATCAATGTGTTCGGTATCAGAAACATTATTGTCACTGAAGTCATCAACGACAAATCCGTTCTTAAATCTATCAAAACCTTCTGCGTCTTGAACTTTAATGCTTTCAGTAGCAGTCTCAAGAAGTGAAAGAGAAGTGTAGTATTCTACTCTTTCAAGTCTCTTCTCAATAGATGTCAGGTCTGCAAATGTATATCTCTTATATTCCTGTTCGGTTACTTCAACATCATCTTCAATGTCAAATCCATAAGGTTCAATCTCAATGGTTCCAAGGAACATTGAATCGTCGATATCATCTGGTGGAATTGGATCGCGAGCAGCTTTACCTTTCTGAATTGTAAATTCGCCTTGTGGAGTAAGGAACAGTTTATCAATTCTTCTGAGATAGTAATCATAGTCGCATCTGAAGTCGGTTCCAACTTTAGGAACGTCAACGATAATAGCAGATGCATTAGTGTAAGATCTATTTCTAAAGTCAAGTGACTTAGAATCTACGTTGTATGGAGTAGTGAGAGATCCATCATTCAGAGTAGTTCTGGAAACATAAGATCTGAAGTCAAGAACATCTCTCAGTCTGAGGTTTTCATAATTTGGAATATCTGCATAATCAGTGTCGATGTAAGAATTTGCACAGAGATACTCGCCTTCACCAGATGGGAAGTAGTGATCGAAGATTACGAGAATCTGTCTCTTAGGTGCTGCCTGACCTGGCTTACGGATGATTCTACCAATGTCGTAGAATGTTGCTCTTTGTCCAGATTCAAGTTCAAATCTATCGGTAATAACTTTAGAACCTCTAGTTACAGATCCCTGATCAGAAGCAATTTGTCCTTGCAAAGTAAGATTGTCAAGATCATTGATACCATTAACAATCTCATTCAGTTGGAACTTAGATGCACTCAGATATGTGAAGTATACTCTAGTGCCACTTATTTCAATGACACGTCCTTGAGCGAAACTAGATGCACCCTTAATAATAGAACCAACTTTAAATGATTTCTCATCTACAAGAACCATCGATGGTGGTACTGGTTGATTTTTATTATATGATTCATAAACTGCATGAAGTTTAAATGCATCGGGTACGCCCAAAGAGATTACTTCATCTTCAACTCTAGTACCAAAGTAACTGGATGTCTCGTTCAGAGCAAGACCAAACTTGTTAGCAACTTTTCTTCCAAGTCTTGTATTGTTAACGAGAAGAGATCTCATCAACTTACCAGTCTTTGTCTTCTTAGAAGCATTATTCAGTGAGATGGTTGCCATCACACGAATGTCGTTAACATTATTAGGAGCAAATCCAAGAGACTCTTCAGTAGTTGATTTTGCTGTGGTACTCATTCCAATTTTGAATCTTGTTCCACTTACTGAATTGACAGCACTGATGTTATTAAATGCACCATTCTTGTCTTTCAGTGTCATCGTTGAAGTTGGAGTAGATGCATCCTCATCATCAGAATCTCTGAGAAGTTCAACTACCACTTTATCTACAGTATCATTATTTGTAGAATCTGCCAAAGTGATTGCGACAACTCTTACAGTACCAGTTGCATTCTCTCCGCCGAGATCATACTCACCTTCAATTTCATAGAGTTCATTAACTGGATCTCTATCGTCAGTTTTACCTGGATTTGTGAAACTAAAGTCTGCGAGAGCAGTATCTGAAGTTGCAGTGTCACTCATAGTAAAAGTGCTATCAGTTGAGAGGACGGTTGCTTGTGCTTTATTTGCAACTGTTCCATCAGTTCTTGTTTGAGTAATAGTGATAACCTCATCATTATCATAATTTACTCCAGCGTCTCTAAAGACTACAGAGGTTACAGGACCACCAATCTTAGTAACTCTAAGAACAGCGTCAGTACCTCCGTTGGAAGCTACTGTAATCAAATCGTCTACTGCATAACCAGAACCAATTTCATTGATTGTGAAATCTGCGATTCCACCATTTGAATCCAACGTTCTGATGTTAATTTTGAATCCAGTACCTCCACCATTTGTAGTTGTTGCTTTCGCGTTACCAAACTGCATAGATGTACCGACAGTTTCTCCAGCAGTTCCAGTTGTAACCAGAGTCATTACACCAGTATCAGCGACAATATCAACTGTGAGACCAGCACCATCACCACTACTAGTTGTTACGACACCTGTAGCGGTAATATAACCTGGGTTAATCTTAGTGAAGGTATCATCATCGTCATCAGTATCTGTAGTATCTTGTCCTACATAGAAGGTTTGTCCAGCTGATGATGTCAGAGAACCGAGTGTTGGACCACCCTTAGCAGTTACAGTAATTGTTCCTGATGGGAATCCAGCGCTAGGTGAGGTTACTGTCGCACCAATCGTAAGTTGAGAAATAATCTGTTGAGAAACATTGGTTACGATTGCAGATCCATTAGTAAGATCTCCAGTGAACGTAGAATCTGGTGATGTTTCGTATGTAGTGCCACTTGCAAATGACAATTCATAGAGAGTAACTTCTTCTTTGTCAATGGTCTTAAGACTTGTTCCATCTGATACAAGATTATCTCCACTTGTGTTTGCAGTGATAATCATTCCAGGGAATACATTATCCTCAATCTCATTGAATGCCTGGAGTTGATCTACTTCTCCAAGATAGAAAGCTCTAGATGTTGCTTCTGTTGACTCTTCAAGAGTTTTAAACAGAGCATTCAGAGGAGCTCCAACTCCAGATGGAAGTCTATCAATAGTGAATTTTGTTCTATCTCCAGTGAATGTGATGATTGGTGAGGCTCTGTCAACTTCTTCACTCTCTACCAAGTTGAGAAGTGGGTACTGGTTAGAAACACCACTCTTATCAACAAGAGTACACATATAGTTGTCAATACTATAATTGACAAACTGTGATCCAGTAGGAGCATCAATCGAAACCTTCTTCTTGCCAGCAAACAGATCCGACTCAAGAAGTGCAAGGTCATAGACCTTTCTGATGGTAAATGACTCATCAGTAATATTTCTTACTGGGTTTCTTGGGATTTCAGTGAAGAGATCTCCATTCTCTCTACCTTGGAGAACAGGTCTCAGTCTGAACATCTTGGTGTAAGTTGTGTTAGCAACTGTCAGTCTACCAGCAAGAGCATTTCTTTCGTTGCCAAGTTTATCGGACTTCTGTGGTTCAATCAGGAATCTGAAATTACTTTCGACGGTATTCTCAAGAGAGTCACTTCTTGCAATAGCAAGAGCTTCTGCTTGAGAACCATCAGTCTCTCTTGGAGGTGGAAGTCTGAGTTCAGGGTCACTGGTGTAACCTTCACCAGCATCAGTAATATGAATACGGCGCAGAGATCCATCGTTATCAACGATGAGTTCTGCATTAGCCTGTTTGTTTCTTCCAGTGCCGCCACCATAGAAACCGAATGTCTGGTTTACAGATCCACCCATACCAGGGTCTGTTTGAAGCAGAGTGATATTAACAGGCATACCATCCTGTCCACAATCACCAGCTCTGTAGTCATCGATGTTTGTCCAGTCTCTAGGATCGTATCCATCTCCATCTTCAACGAGGTCTACGTTGATACACTGACCCTGTTCCGCAGAAGATGCAACAAGTCTCTTAACTTGGACTGCTCTTCCACCCTTGAACAGATAATCTCCAGGTCTCAGTTGGGTAAGGAACGCAGTGTTCTTACCAATAGCAACTTCTGTAGATGGATATGCAGCACAGTCATAAATTTCTTTAAATACTGCACCATCTTTGATAGCTTCCAGTTTAAAGAGGTTATCTTGGTCAAATGCAGATACTTCAAATTCATTATCGTTATCAAGAGTAATAATAAATCTGTTTCTTCTGCTTCCTTGTCTTGCGACTACACCAGTAATAACACTATCTTCGATAGTTGCTCTTACAGCAGTTCCATCTGGAAGACTATTATCATCTTTAGTTACAGTAACTACCTTAGCCATAGCGTCACAACGCTTGACCTTGGCACCTACAGCCTCACCATTTCTAATTCCAACAATGTTTGCTGGACCTCTATGGAATCTCTGTGGAGTTCCATTAGATGCTCTGAATACAGTAAGATCGTTCTTAGGAGTTTCTTGATCAACCTTACCAGCAGAGAATGCAGCCAGAATACCAAGAGAAGTTCCGTCATCTGTACCAGAATTCCAGTTCCAAAGACACTTCTCATCAATTGCACGGAAGAGTTTCCAATCGCCAGAAGTGTCAAAGTCCGCTTCACCATTCTGAATAGTTGTTGTATTGAAAACTTGGTTTCCATTAGCATCCAAACCAGTTCCAAGTCCACCACCGAAATCAACCAGTGGGTTCTTATCTACATACGAAACTGTAATCTCTCCAACAGGCCTCCAGAAGTGTTCCAATGAAAGATAACCATAAGTATTAGCAGCGTTTCTGCCATACCAACCATATCTTGTAATAAAGTTTGGATCACTTTCATCAATACCTGTATCATCATCGATCTTGGCAAAGATAAATGTAGGTGTATCAACACCGTCAACCTGCTTAATGCATCTAAGAATTACAACTTCATTCTTTCTCCAAGTTGTGTTATTGTAAGTTGTATCGGTTGTCAATCCTTGAAGAGTTGTACCAGGATTGGTGAATCCTGCTGCCGCAGCATCAGAATTAGTTGTAGTGAAGTAAAGTTTCTTCTTAATGACGTATTGGTTGTATGGTCTGAATACAATAGACAAATCATCCATAGACTGAATGACATTTCTATTCAATGTGACTCTCTTAGCACCAGAGACGGTTCTTACAGCAAGAACATAAGTGCCCTTTCCAAGATATGCACCATCGTTGAGGTCATCTACAATCTGTCCTTTTACAACTGCTGCGGTAGAAGGAACTGTAATCCAGTTTCTCCCAATTGTTCCATCAGCAGTTGTAGTAACTTCTGTTCCAAAATAATCAAATTCATTAGCATCTCTAACTGTTACACGTCTATATGTGTAACTCTTAGATTCTCCAAGAACTTCTACAAAATATGCAGTATCAATATTTCCACTTGTAGATGTTTTGTAAACTTCTGCCTCAAAACCTTTTTTGATCAGATTGATTCTGTTCCAACCATAATTTCCAAAAGTCTTATTAACATTTCCAAATACAGAAGAATTTGATGTGGTCGCAGTTCCTCTTAAGACCCTGAATTGTCCACCATCGGACATTGTTCTACTCTGGAAGTAATATCCAGGGTTGAACGCCATTCTGGTTACTTCAACCTTATCTGCACCAGTATCTTCTTCATCATCTTCGCCAGCATCTTGCCAACCAGTGTAGTCTGATGATCCAGACAATCTATTGATCTTAACTGACCAATCAGCACCAACAACTCTAAATTCTTCTTTTCCGATCTTTACGAATTCTGGATCGTTTGGAGTTACTGTAATTACATCATCTTCAAAGAGATCTTCGACACTGGTAACTTTAATGGTAGTTGCCTGTGTACCAGATCCTGCAGAACTAGCAATACTTTGAGTAAGGTAAACATCATCGTGATCTCTAATGGTTCTAATAGTCTGTCCTGCTCTAAGAGCACCAGAGAGAACCTTGATCTTCTTCTCATCATCATTAGGTCTACCAAGTAGTTCACCTCTAAATGTTGGTGAGAATACCTGATCTCCCTCGTTAAATGAAGCGTGAGATACTTTAACTTTCTTCAGAGATGTTCTTGCAATCGCCTTAAAGTAGTGTCCATTACCACCTTTAGATCTAAAGTCAATTCTCTTCTTAGCAATAGAGTTTGAATAAGAAGTTGCAAGAGAGATGAGGTTTGCGTTAATACGAATTACATAGTAATTGACTGTAACTGGGTTGCTTCCTGCATACGAATCTTTAAGTACAGAAGAATTGCTATTAGTATTTGCTCTTGTACCAACTTTAATTCCATCAACTGTTCCATATCTCAGAATATCGCCAGTTCTAAGATTGTGACGAATCATTGTGATTGTGTCTCTCTTGACATCTACATTACCAGAAGTAAATGTATAGTCGTAATCGGCCTTTACTCTTTGGTCGTTGGTATATTGTTTACCAATCAGAACCTTTGATGCACGCTTTCTTGAGTTGTACAGAATGTTATTAACAGAGAAAGACTTGGAGTTCTTTGCAAGAGCACCAGTTCTCTTATCGACATACTTTACAACCAGTTTAGTGAACCAATTATACTGAGGAATACGTCTCCTCCTCACTCTACCTTTGATTCTCTGTTGTTTGATAGTAAATAGTGTTCCAGTGCTTACCTCATCATAAGCCTTTGGAACTCTAACGTTTTTCTTAGAAATGATCTGAGCAACAATAGTTGCATTTTGCCATCTTCTGTGGTTTCTGATGAAAGTTCCTGCCTTGTATCTCTTAGCACCTTGCTTATTGATGAAGAGTTCTTCTCTCTTAGTGCTCAGTTTTGTTTTGGATAATCTCTTAGTAAAGTAAGCAGCTTGAGTAGTAAGAACTGTAAGTGTTCTTGGTACAGTAATCTCTTGCTCTTTTGCAAGAGTAATTGAATCGCCAAGAATTTCTACACTTTCTGTAAGGAGAGTATCAGCTTCAAACTCTTCTACAAGTTGTTCATCATCAGATACATAAGTACCATTGATTCTACGGATGTCACTGAAATCATACTTATAGATTCCACGAATGGATACATTTCTCTGTCTCTTTCTCTTATCAGCATCATCTCTGAACTTGATCAAGTATCCATCTCTACGAAGAGATTCACCCTTGATGAACTCTCCATTTACTTGATACAGTTTGAGGATATTTTCGTCTGGGTCAAAAACAAGATAACCAGTTGCTTTTGATTTATCGCCAGTGATTCTATCTCCCTGCCTCAGAACAGGAGTGATTTCATCGTTTGTGTCAATTGCATCTTGGAGTTTGATGACGGTGAACATTTGAATGTCACCGAGGTAGAGCTTAAATCTGTTCTCACCATCTCTATCCATTCCAAGAGCTCTTGCCATACCAGTGATATTGCGACCTTGAGCAATCTCATCTTGGTAATATGAATCATAGAACTCCAGAGTTTCATACTGATTACCAGTAGTTCCAGAGTTACTTGTGTAAGGAAGACCTTTAAGATTATGGATGGTCAGATAATTTCCTTGTTCATAAGGAAGAATTTCATTTGACCTAGATTCAGTGTCTCTTGATTTTAGAATATCAATGTAAGTTGCCGCTTGAGTGGTAACTTCATATCCTTTTACATATGCAGTACCAGGAGAGATTTCAAGAGCATAGTAATTCTCACCAGCTGGATTACCCTGATCTGTTGTGTCTCCAAGTTGATAAACACCGTTATTGAAACCATCATCAAGACTTTCTCTCATCAGGAGTGAGAAGTCTCTTGTGATGTAATCTCCGTGAGTATCGTATGTTCTACGAGCAATAGTTTTTTCAATTTCACTCAGAGGATCTCTCTTGGTGATTTGTTCGATACGACCCTCATCGAGTCTCATCAACTCCATAAAGTTCTTATCACCTGGATCATCAATAGGTCTCTTTACCAGAGTCGCTCTGATCCTAAATCTGTGTGCGCCAGGAGCGTTAAAATTGGATGACTCAAAAGCATTATCATTAAGAGAATTGTCATCTTCAGGAGTAATGATCGATTCAGAAATATTGAAACCAATTTTGTAAGATGGTTCATTATCGTACTGATCGAGAATAACTCTTTGTGTAGGAATGTCTACAAAATTACCCCTAATAAAGTAAACACCTCTATTAACATAAGCAACTGATCCAATGTATCTAGCATTCTCTGGAATCAGTTTCAGGATAGGCGTGCCTGCCTCAACAATACGACCTGCAATATTGATATCAACTGCGGCCGAAAGTTCTTCGTTATCTACAAATCTTCTAGTTACGTTGTCTTGACCTGCCCCAAGGTACTTGACGTATAGAGTGATGAAATTCTTTTCACTTTCAGATGCTGGAATACTAAACAGTACCTTACAAGTAACACCAGACTTGATACCATACAATTCAATTTCTTCCAGTTGTTCTCTATACTCCTCAACAGGAGATCCAAGGAAACTGGATTGGAGAAGAACGGCGTGTAAATCCAAGTCATAGGACATTTGTCCTGGGATGACCATTGCACCGTCTTTAAAGAAATAACTACCAAAATTTTCTATCTGGTTCTGCAGAATTGTCTGCAGCGTAGTTAGTTCCCTGGCTTGAACTGGATATCCAGGTCTAAAAAGAACTTTATGAAAGTTCTTATCCTTATCAAAATCATCATTATAAGGAGGAATATTGAGGTTCGTCTTTTGGGGCATCGGTGTTTCCTGATGTAATTACTTAGAATTCGATAACAATTTTGATGTCTTCAATCTGATCGGGGAATCGAACGATTGGTCTTCTATTATCTATGTATATAATTTTTCCAGAGTTCTTTTCGATCTCTGATGCAGCATAACCTTGGGTAAAACTTTGTCCCAGATTATAAGTTTTACCATCAACTTGACGAGTGTCAGTATTATCAATTTCTGGGAAAGCGATGTCAGGTGTAGAACTTACACTAGAACCAACTGCTGATACAGTTTCTGAACCTTGGAAGTTTGTCATGGTTCCAACGCCTTCAGGGAAGACTCCATTGACTCTATCTTGGAAATACTTCAAAACCTTAGTAACAGAGTTCCAAGAAATAACTTGTCCTCTAGATCTAACTTCCTCAGTATTAACTGTTCTTCTCTGTTCAATAATCTGGTCAGGAGTAAAGGATCCAGTAAATGTTGTTGGGAAAGCAATTGACCTTGCGTTTGTGTAAGTCAAGTTTGTTGCAGTTTGAGTTGTCCCAGCAACCAATGGATTGAGAATCAAACCAATACGTCTAAAGTCATTATCAGTTGGGAAATCTCCAAAACCTTCATCATATGAGAACTTGGTGTTAATCAGAAGTCTGAATGCACCCAGTTCAGTTTTGATTGATTTGCCATGTCCACCAGGAGGAGGAATGATAACGTTCAATTGAGCACCACCGCCACTACCAATACCAGAAATATTATCAATATCAATTTGCCCGAATGTATATCCAGTTCCACCATTCAGAACATTAACGGTAGAAATTTTACCACCATCAACAACAATAGTAACTCTACCACCAGAACCATCTCCATTAATGGCAACGTTTTCATAAACACCGTTGTTATAACCACTACCAGAGTTTGTGATTAGAATAGTATCGATCTCACCCTCAACAGCGGATTGAGAAACAGTCGAATCTTCATATACTGGAAGATAATCAGCAGAAAGGAATCGAATGATAGTATCTACAGGCAGAGAGTAAAGATACTTCCAACGATATCCATCTGAAGTTGTAATGATGGAAGTTGATGTACCAGTTGGTTCAACAGTCGATGGTTTTCCATTAGGGTCAGCTGGAGAAGTGCCGTTATAAATGCACTTATAAACCTGAAACTGAGAATTGATTACATAGTAATCAGATTCATACAAAGAAGTAGAACCACTAGATGCGGGATTGTAAATTGAATAGTCATGACGATACATGTCATAGACATAACCCAGACCACCAGTGGTTTGTTCTGGTGGAGTCCAGTCAATTCTTCTAACAACAGGAACAATGTCTGTTGGAAGAATTCTTTTCAGAGCAACCATGTCCTCATAGATGCTTGAATACTGTTCAAAGCTATCGATTGGAATAGGAGGTGTAGAGTCTCCACCAGAAGACTCTGGCCAGGCCTGAGGTCTTCCGATGAAGATATAAAGAGTGTTTGGTAATACTTCTGACGTATCAAATGAGTTAACAAATTGATCCGCCAGAAATACCCTAAATTGATCTGTAATCAGTGCGGACATATTACTTAGTTTTACAATCCCTTGTTTATTTATCTATTTATTCAACTCTCATGAGAGTTGTAAACTGATAAGTCTTCAAGATATATTTATCTGCTCCAGAGGAGACCAAAGAACCGCCAGAAGTGTAAATATCAAGATATTCTCCAGACTGATTATCTAGATTGAATGAGAATGTCAAACCATCATTAACAAGACTATCAAGTGTAATAGTGATGAGGTCATTTACAGAATCATAATCTACATCAACAATTGTTCCACCAAAGTTACTTGTGCGTCCCTTGATGACTCTTCCATCAACCAATTCAGAGTAGTTATCAGGTGCGTCCATTGTGATGACCGCTCCAGTAAGATGTTCATCACCAGTGTTAACAGAAGAAACTTGTTGAACTGTAACAACGTTACCGTTGTTATCTGTGAGTTGGTCAGAAACTGCAATTGTTGCACCAGTATCACTGATTTCTTCCAGACCATAAAGGGATCCAGGACCACCACCATCAAGAGAAACTTCAGTAGCAAATCCAGTGTTTTCGTTTCTGACACCAAAGTGTGCCTTACCAAATCCACCAGAACCAAAGTTCTTATAACTGATATAACCATATGGAGTATTGGTGCCAGTAAATGGATTGGCTGGATATCTGATGTTTCTGATTTGGAAACCAGTTACAGGAATGTCTTCTTGTCTTACATCGAGGAGTTCATAACCAACAATCTGGGAGTAGACAGAACTGCAATTATCATTTCCATCACGGCAGACAACCAAAGTTTGATCTACTTTATCAAGATCGGTATCATCATTTGTATCAGCAATCAGACTTACGTCAAAGAGGTGTACAGAAGGAGCTTCGATAGATGTAATAATTCTGGACAGAGGAACCTCTGCGCCTGGATTGACGACAACTGTATTTGCGGCAGATCCAACTCCAAGAGTTAGACCTGTAGTAGGTGAAGTAAGTTCAACAAGAACTACGTTACTTGTAGTAATAACTTCAAGAACTGTAACATCAATTGAACCTTGTCTGATAGTGTCTCCTTCATCAATACCTTCAACAGAGTTCATATAAAGTTTCTGAATGTTTCTTTGGATTGAACCTTCACTAGCGGTGTTATGTACACCTCCACTATAAGTAAGAGAACCAGACTCATTTGCATCACCAGCATCAATAAATGCCAGAGAGTCAATAACGTACTTAATGTACAACAGGTTTGGATCATCTTCTGTTACCTGTTCTTCCCAAGCGTAAACTCTGAGAAGAGTTGCGCCGCCGGCGAGTTCCGTAGATGCAATTCTGATAATGGAAAGAATGTCACCAATATTGAAGTCCCATCCACCATCTTCCAGAGTAAGTTTCTGGTCGTAGTTGAAGTTGACTCCACGAACACATCCTTGGAAAGAATTTTCTGTAATAGAACTGTAGGAAATCTTCTCTTTCCCGATAACAAAGGAACCAGAACCTTCAAATCCTCCAGTAGTTTCTACAAAGATCTCATCATCCGAATCAGTTACATCACTAATCAAACTTGCAATCTTGGTCGAGTTTGATGCCAGATAGAATCTGTTATTGTTTTGAGATGTATGGGTAAGTCTTTCAGCAAAGACAATCTCTGGAGATCCAGTAAATCCAGATCCAGGCTTCTTAATATCGACAGAAATTACATAGTTGTTATCAATATTAACTCTACCGATAAGACCAGATCCAGCAGCACCTCTAGAGACAACGATTGGAGATTCGAAATACTGAGATCCTTGATCCGTTACAGTGATAGTTTCAATAACTTGTTCAGAAGAGGTAGCGACTGTAATTTTTGCAGTAGCACCTTGACCATTAATTCCTGTACCTTCTGTAGAACCATATACATCAATACCTCTGATCAGTACCGTGTCTTCGATACCATAGTCTCTACCAAATCCATCATAAGTTGTATTTCCAACAGTAGTTGGTTTAAACTTCAATCCAGTAACTCTTCCGATAGAAATCTCAAGTTGAGCTGCTGTTGGGTTTCCGATATTATCGTTACCAACGACAGAAGCAGTATATGTTAGAGATGAATAGAAATGATCGCCCTTTGCATTAAGGAGGATATTCGATACTTCACCGCCATCGAGAATGATGGATGTTCCAACTTCTGTTGGTTGAGCAACTGTTAGTCTATTCAGCCCACCATTCCATGCAGTGACAACAACTTTTCCAAGAGGATCATCACCATTTTCAAATGCGTAGAGATCTTCAAAAAGATCAACAGCTTCACCAATATAGAAGTCTCTATCAAGATTGTACTGAACGCTTCTATCGATATGGAAGATATAATCATTATTTCTGAGGTCTGAGATTGAATTATAGGCAATCGCATTGTCTACATTTCCTTGATCATCATAAGCAACTACATATGCAGATGTTGGAACAGAATCAAGTTTGCCATTGTAGTCAATTTGAACTCTGAGAGGATCATAATTTTCTCCACCAACAGATCTTGAGAAACTTTCGACATTTCCAAGACTTTCGGAAAGAATGACGTTGTTCTCATTGACTACATATACTCTTTCTCCATTTTGGAACGTTCCAGAAACATCGGTAATGATGATTTCATCAGTAGCAGATTGGGTTGAGAACACTGTACCTTCTGCATTTGAAAGTTCTCCTCTGATTCTATCGCCATCATCAAACTGATCAGTATCAATATCTCCATTGAAGAATACATGTCCAACTTGATATGGATAAATTGAAGTCAGTCTTCCAGTTTCATCTACGACTACATTAAAGTATGCAGTCTTAGTGTTGTTTCCAGCATTAGTGACGATGAACGTATCATTAACTGTATATCCAGAACCACCATTTACTACTTGGATACTTGATACC
>Ga0066377_10000086_pt1 | contig 20655 bp, 20 predicted proteins | sample Knorr_S23_td_Sur_FD_70946 | JGI IMG/M metagenome (GOLD analysis project Ga0066377, IMG submission 70946) | Marine microbial communities from Southern Atlantic Ocean transect - Knorr_S23_td_SurfaceB_ad_5m_LV_B | ecosystem: Environmental > Aquatic > Marine > Oceanic | place: Southern Atlantic...
CGCTCACTGTGCCGGCGGCCTCCGTCCGCCGGAGCCTTGACTTCCTCTACAATCTCAAAGAATCATTAACCCCGCCTAGACTAACGAATTACGCGGCCCAGTTTGGGTGACTTGACCAAGGGTAATCGGTCTGTCGCCGAAAATACCTGTCCCCGGTCAAGATCCAGTCAAGGTCAGTCGAGGCATAATCGAGGCAAAACGCGCCACTTTTGTAGTGATTTGTTGTGATTTGTCGTGCCTGCTGTCGCGAATTAAGTCCTTAAAATCACGCAACTTACTGACCTTCAACAGGTTCACGACAGGTTAATGGCGGAGAGGGGGGGATTCGAACCCCCGGTACCCTTGTGGGGCACACACGATTTCCAATCGTGCACAATCGGCCACTCTGTCACCTCTCCACGGCCGAAAGACGGGAAGATTTGGGGAATGAATGGGGAATGGGCAAGCGGAAATTCGGAAAAGTGCGGGAATTCTGATCGGGGGATCCTACTGGGACTCGTGATAGTAGGTCCAGAGGGCGCGGGAGAGATCGCTTTCCTTGATCGGTTTGGGCACGAAATCGCGCATGCCGGCGGCCGCGCTGGCGGACCTGTCCTCGGTGGTTGCGGCAGCTGTCATGGCAACCAGATAGGCTGTGGGAGCCACTTTGAGGAGTTCCCGGGCGGTTTCAAATCCGTCCATTTCGGGCATTTGCAAATCGAGAAAGACGATTGCGGGAGGGGTCCGTGAAGTGACATCGAGAGCCTCCTGCCCACTCATGGCGGTCTCCACCTGCAACCCAAGCCGCTTGAGAAGCAAACGCGCCACCTGAAGATTGGTGCGGTTGTCATCGACAATAAGAATTGTCTTGCGCCGCAGGAGGACCCCAAGTTCCTTCCCCGGTTCCATATCCCGGGCAGTTCCACGCGCATTTTTACGAGTGGAACGGATGGCTGGGTAGAGGGTACGAACCAGAGACAGTGAGCGCAACGGTTTCATCAGGTAATCCACCTGCTGAACTCCCTCGACTTCCCAAACCCGTGGGTTACCGGGACTGGTCAAGATGATGGCCTCCTTGAGCTTTTCCGTCGAGCCGGACAAATCGATCTTGGGATACTCTGGAAGCCGTAGCTGCTTGGGATGGTTGATGATGGCCAAATCCGGCAAATCCCCTTCGTTCAGCGACATCTCCGGGGAGTCTGCCACAAAGACAGTTGCCCCGAAAGCCGTAAAGCGGTCTCTATAAAACGCCCGGGTGGTAGGATTCGGATCAATAATCAAAATGGAGAGCGGGTCGGATGAATGGTCGGACAGGTGGGGCGCCAGCCAGCCAGCGGAAGTAGCCCTGGTTCGAATTGTGACCTCGAAGGTGGATCCGTTCTCATTGCTTTCACTCAGGAGCAAATCTCCGCCCATCATCTGGGCCAGCTTCTTGCTGATGGTCAGCCCAAGCCCCGTTCCTCCGAATTTGCGCGCTGTTGAACTGTCGAGCTGATTAAAGGCCTCAAACAGATGATCCTGCATATCCGGATCGATACCAGGGCCGGAATCCTCAACGCGGAAGACTAGCTTCATCTTATCTTCCCCGATGTGTTGCGTTCCCACCCGGACGATGATCTGCCCCTTTTCCGTGAACTTGACCGCATTGCCCAGGAGGTTGACAAGCACCTGCCTCAGGCGGGTCGGGTCAGCCTCAATGCGCTCCGGCACATCCGGATCAATGTGATGCAGCAGATCCAGCCCCTTTTCAGTGGTCGAAAGGGCAAACAGGTCCAGCGCATCCTCAACCAGATCGATCAGGTTGGTTTCCACTTGCTCCAACTGCAGCTTGCCCGCCTCGATTTTGGAGAAGTCGAGAATGTCCTCAATAATCCCCAGCAATCCGTCCGCACTTTTCCGGATCACCGTCAGGTACTCGGATTGCTCTTCCGAAAGTTCAGTTCCCGAAAGCACGGTGCACATACCCAGCACCCCGTTCATCGGGGTCCGGATCTCATGACTCATGTTAGCCAGGAAACGGCTCTTGGTCTCGTTTGCTTCAGCCGCCTGCGTGGCCAGAATGTTGGCCCGGTCAATCTCAGTGGACAACTTCTGATTAAGCATCTCAGCCCGTTCTTTGGCGGCAAAGAGCGAGGCTTCCGCTCGCTCGCGCTGCACAGCGATCCCGAACCCCTTGCAGGCCGCCCGGAGGATGGATATCTCCGTATCGCTCCACGAGTGGTCGCGTGTGCAGATATCAAATCCAACAAACCCCCACATCATGTTCTCGATAAAAATCGGCACGAGCAAAATGGACTTTATATCTTGTCCCTCCAAAACGGACTGCTCCGACTCGGTCATTGTGGAAACAAGGCCCTGCACGACTTGGTTGCGATGCAGGATGTCCCGCCAGCGTCCTAAATCAGGTTCCCATGGGAGGTCATGCATATCATCATTGCTCAGTTGAGTGGAAATATTCGGGGCCACCCACTCAAACCGCATGGAAATGACATCGGAGTCACTTTTCTCCTCGTAGTGTTCCTCAAAGATGTAAACGCGATCCACATTGGCAGCCCACCCGATCGTGGATAGTGCTTCCGGCATCACCGATTCCAGCCCGTGGCGGAATTCCAGCAACTTGGCCAGGGCGTCCGCTAGTCCCGTCAACAATCGGTCACGGTGCAAGAGGGAGCCTTCGACCTTTTTCCGATCGGAGATGTCCAGCACGAGTGAGGTCACCCCGGTCAGTCGGCCGTTGGCATCCCGCAATGCTCTGACAGATATATCCCCCCAGAACGTCGAACCGTCTTTCCGCATGAACCGCCTCTCGACGCGATAGGCAGTAACGTCTCCCTTGAAAAGGGACTCCCCCATTTTGCGGCTGTCGGCCTTTTCCTCCTCGGCACTGAGGTCGACCGCGTTGGGGACGTCTTCAAGCGTGTAGCCGAACAACTCCGTCCAGCGATCATTGACGCGCTCAAAGGTGCCCTTGGCATCCATGATCGCAATGGCCGCTGCACTATTGTCAAAAATGCTTCGGAACAGTTTTTCACGTTCCATGATCTCAACGGCCAACCGCTTCTGCCGGTCAAGGGCCGTCCGTAGCCGATTGCCAATTACCAGCAATGAAGTCGCGATAGCACTGATTAGAATGGTCAGACGGATCGTGTAGGTTTGCGCCGTCCGAATTTCGGCAATCAAACCCGCATAAGGAACGCCGGCCGCTACCGCAAACCCCGATGGCCGTCCCCCGATATCAGGAGCACGCGAGTAGGCCATAAGCCCGTACCCCATGTCACCGCCGGTCTCCATGGCGGTTATCGAAACAGTGTGATCAAAGGCCGCCATGAGCTGCAGGGAGGGATTCACTGCTTTCGGAAGTGGAAAGACCAACACGTCGGACAAACTGCTGTTACCTTCAACCAGACTCTCGATGCGCCCCTCCGTATTTTTGGCGTATACCCGAACCATTACCGGATAGCCCTGAATCGGCAGGCTCGCTTGTATGAACCGCTGAAAACGTTCAGTAGACCGGCTTAGCGCAGCTTCACCTTGGTATCGGAAGGCGTACATGTCCTCCGCTGTCATGGTTTTTGAAAGGATGTCAGCTTGGCGACCGATTTCCTCTTCCACATCGTGATAGCGCAGATAGCCCTCCATGAAAGCCAGAACAAAACCCAAAAACAAGATGACCATGGGCACGCGCAGCAGCTCCGGACCACCAATCCCCCAGCTGCGCCTCCGGTTCAGACCATAGAGCAATAAATGGAAAAACAGGAGAACGGCGCTCGAGAGGAGAAACGCCTCATTCAATAGTATGTCCCAGAAAAGTGGCATGTCAGATCAAATCGAACGCTATGTGTTTCTGGAGGATTTGCACGACAAAACCGCCAGTGAAAGAAATCTCCGGGAGGTGACAAGGCAGCGACGGTCCCTTGGAACGTCGCTCTGGCGGGGGGCGGTTGCTATTACCACTCGATCAGGGTCCCGTCTTTCCAAAGCCCTTCCAGATTGAAGAATTCACGCATTTCCTCGGTGAATATGTGGACCATGAAATCAAAGGCATCCACAACGACCCAACCGGACTGATCACCAACGCCCGTTACCACGGCTTCTTGACCGGATTCCTCCAAACTATCGACCACCGTTTGGCTAAGCGCCTTTAGATGAGGGTTGCTGGTACCGGTGGCAATGATGAAGTAATCCGTAATCGAGGAGATGTCGCCCACTTGGAGGACGCGCAAGCGGTCCGCCTTCTTATCGTCCAGTGCCTGGATGCACTGCTGGATTGTTTTTGGAAGAGTGTTTTCTTTTTTCTTCGCGATAGCTGACATATTATAGGATTCAATCGTACTGTACGATGCATGTTCTACCCCCGTTACCGATGGCTTGTCAATCGGACAACGGGCAATTTACCCAAATGTGCCAAGCGATAGGTCAATCCGGCAAATACAACCCGCTTTTCCGGATGTAGGCCCCGACTTCCCGTGGGAGGCATCCACGGGGGAAATTCCCTTGCCGGATCTGCTCCCGGATCTCGGTCGAACTCACCGGCACCAGCTTGTTTTCCACCGGGTAGATGGTCAGGCCCTTGATGCCTGGCCATTGGAATTCATATCCCGGGCGTTGAAGAAGGATAAACGACACTTTGTAGACCAGCTCATCTATCCGCGCCCACCTGGTCAGGTGTTCAAGTTGATCGGTACCGATAAGCCAAAAGAGGTGACTGTTTGGATACACATGGTGGACCTGCTCCACCGTGTCGATCGTGTAACTGGGCCCGTCCCGCTCCAATTCTCCGTCCCACAGCCCGAACAGCGGATTGTTGGCAATACCCAGTTGGATCATTTCCACCCGCTGACGATCCGTGGCACATGGAGCATTGCCTTTCAGGGGATTCTGACTGGTTGGCACGAATGAGACATGGTGCAGGTGAAGCGCTTCCGCGGCGGCTTTCGCCATTGACAGATGCCCGCGGTGAAACGGATCAAATGTCCCTCCAAAAAATCCGATTCTCCGTTTTTCACGTACCATGGTAGACATATGTATCGAAAATCCCCTTCCGCGCAACGCTATGTTGGCATTTACCCAGCCCGGCCAATCCGCCAGCCCGGGGAAAGCGGGATTGCCACTCACCCCAAGATCGTACACGGTCGGCCAATATGTCAGAGCAGAAGTTATCAGAAGAGCTGCAATCCCTGCTGGCAACAGATGGAGATTCGCTCACGGTTGCCCAACTCACCGACCGGGTCGGCGACCGCGGGTTTGGGCTCCTCTTGCTCGTGCTGTCCCTTCCGAGTGCACTTCCTGTTCCGGCTGCCGGATACAGTGTCCCGTTCGGGCTCCTGCTTTTGGTCTTGGCGGTTCAAATGCTGACTGGAAAAAAGCATCCCGTATTCCCGCAAAGGATGCGGAGGGCCACCCTCGGCAAGCGAACCGCTGAACGGCTCCTCAAGAGTGCGGCATGGATGTTCCAGCGCCTCGAGTGGATCATCCGACCGAGAATGCGGTGGGTTGGCCGCCGGGCAGGCCTCTCACTAATGGGTATCCTGGTCATGATCATGGCCATCCTGATGATGATTCCCATTCCCATGACCAATACCTTTCCTGCGTTCGTTATTTTCCTGATCGGAATCGGGCTGACGGAAGAAGACGGCGTCTTCGCCATTCTCGCCTGCGTCGTGGGTGTCGCGGCAGTCGCTCTGTATGCCGCCTTGGTCTGGGCGATCATCGCCTACGGACCGGAGGTCGTGGTCACCATCAAGGACACGATCCGCTCCGTGACTCAGCGCTGAGCCCTACCGGGTCTGGACGAACAGGCCGCAAGACAAAGGCGGTATTAGGACTCCGTCGTTCTCAATGGCAAAAGCGGGGTCAACCAGCCCGTTGAGGTCCCAGCGCTCGGTGTCGGCTATTTGCGAAAAGGTTCCCAAATCCATGTTGTCGAAGACCAGCCGGGATGATTCATATCCTGGATTCAGGACAAACAGAAGCCGCTCATTCCCGTGAGAATAGTCCGCATTGTAGACCATCCCAAAGGCAAAATCCCCACGGCTCGTCATGAAATAACCACTACTTGGGAATGCGTCCAGACGGATCAGCCTCCCGAGGGAGCTTTGCCTGAAAGCAATCCATCGACGGAAGTAATCCACCGTGCCGGAATACTCCACCATGCGGTTGTACGGAATGGCATTCAAGTCGCCCTGCAGATAGGTGTTATTGGTCCCACCCTTGGACTTCATCATGTCCGCGCCGCTTGCCAGCATCGGAATGCCCACCGACATCATCATCATTCCCACCATCAGGTGGGTCCGGCGGCGATCCGTTGCCGTTGGGCGGTGCCCGTCATGATCCGCGTTTTCCGTGATCTTGTCGATCCAGCACCGGTCGTCGTGGGAAGCCACGTAGTTGACCGTCTGTGCAGGGAAGCGGCTCCAGTCCGGAGCGGATCCCTGCATGTAATAGGCAACCTCCCGGCTGTCTGCATGATGAGTCAAGTACCGGCGGGCAAACTCCCTGTATCCATCATTCCATGACGAAAAACCTGTTGAGCGAAGCTGCTTTCCAATGTGCCCACGAAAACTCCATGGCTCGGCAATAAGAATGATACCCGGCTTGATCTTTTTCAATTCACCCTCGAGCCACGACAAGGTCTCCTTCCCAATCAGCTCACCGAGATCAAAGCGGAATCCGTCAACATCATAGGCCTGTATCCAGTGCACAAGACTGTCCCGGATCAGGCGACGAACCATTGGGGTGTTCGCATCAAGCGTGTTTCCGCAGCCACTGTGATTCTCATAATGACCATCCTCTGCCAGGAGGAAATAGTAATCCTTGTCCAGATACTGGAGATAATTCGGCTCACCAACGTGATTGTAGACGACATCCAGCAGCACTGCCATGTCCTGCCGGTGAAAGCATTGCACCGTTTCACGGAACTCCCGAATCTGGTCAAGCCGGCCCGGATCATCACAGTACTGGCTGGCCGGAGCGAAGTAATTGACGGGCATGTATCCCCATGCGTAATGCTCCCGGTCAACCGTGTCGAATTCGTGAATGGGCTGCAACTCCACGGCATTGACGCCGAGGCTCTTCAAATAAAAGGACTCGCTTTCCACCCACTTGTTCAGACCCCGATAGCCCAGTCGCTCCTCCTTGGTCAGGGGCAGGGGCGCATTGGCGGTGAGGTCGCGAAGATGCGCCTCGACAATCACAAGGTCATGCCAATGTGGAGGCGTGAAGGAGACATGATCTGATTTGAAATAATCATCGTCGACCACGATCCCGGGACCAAGCGGTCCAAGAACAGCCTTCGCATAAGGATCCATAATCCGGAAATCCGGATCAAAGTAACCGGCTTCCTCCACTTCCTGCCCCGTGACCGTGTAATGATAAAACCACCCATGCAGGTTGCCCTCCATGCGGACTTCCCAAACTTGGTCGTCACCCAGTTCCATCTCAACCGGCTCTCCTTCCGGACCATCCTGATCATCGAACAGGTAAAGGAAAACGGAGCGTGCCCGGGGAGCAAACAGGCGGAACAGGGTCGTCTCCCCCTCGACGATCGCCCCAAGGGGACCCTTAGCGTCGATACTTTTCAGGAACACCCCGGGGTTCAGGCGGATGGACTCCACCGTGCCCTTCATCTCAACGAACAACCAGCGACCCTGTCCCTGGTTCAGTGGCAGGGGCGTCTTGAAACGAAACAGATGCCGTCCGCTTCGCTCTGACGAAAACAGGTAGTTCTTTATCCCCATTTTATCAACATGGGTGTTGCGAGCATTGTCCGGCACATCAACCCACCTGCCTGATCCACTAACGAATTTGAATGTCGCGTCCTCAACATGATCAAAGTCCGCAGTCCGGATTGTCAGGATCCGGCAAGGCTCGCCAAGGACACGTCCCGGTGACAATTCCCAATCAGCATCTCCGATGGAATCCTCCCATCCATTGAAACTCCCCGCCACGTAGAACGATTCGTCCTCTTTAAATCCCTGAATCAGGCTCTCCGGCAATACGAATCGCAAATAGCCATCGCGCCCAAAGTACCCCCCCTGCAATCCGAATTGCTCTGGAACACATCTACGCAATGACTTCAATTGAAGACGGTCCTCTCCCCACCAGAGTTTCGGGTTCGCCTTTTCTGTCCAATCACGAGTGAAACTGACCAACCCGGAATCCAGGGAAGTCCAGGCAGCCCAATTGATATGTGTTCTGTCGGTCACCACTTCCATATACGATACGCCGAAGTGTGTCCCACTTCCAAAGCTTGGCAACCCTTGTTTCTTTACAGGCCTGCCCTTGACTTAAAGGTCAGGCCACGCTCATTTGTTGACCATGGCCACAAATCCTAAGCCACGCATGCTGATCGCCCTGTCAGGGGGCGTCGATAGTGCCGTGGCTGCATGGCAGGCCATCCAGGACGGCTACGAGGTGGAAGCCGCCTACATGAAAAACTGGATCAATGAGGAGAATGTCTTCGGCAACTGCCCCTGGATGCAGGACATTGAGGACGCCCGGGCCGTGGCCGCCCACCTTGGCATACCCTTCCGTGTGCAGAATTTCATGGATGCCTACCGGGAGCGGGTTGTTTCCTACCTTGTGGACGGGTATTCCCGGGGACTCACCCCCAATCCCGATGTCATGTGCAACCGGGAAATGAAATTCGGCGTCCTGCTGGACTGGGCTCTGGAAAACGGATTCGATGCCGTTGGAACCGGGCACTACTGTCGGAGACAGGACGGCCCGGATGGGCCGCAGCTACTGGAGGGCGTTGATAAGAACAAGGACCAAAGCTACTTTCTTTGCATGATCCGGCCGGATCAGCTCGAACGGGCCCGTTTTCCTGTTGGTGAGTATCCCAAACCGGAGGTGCGCCAACTGGCCAAGCGTATCGGCCTGCCCAACGCGGACAAAAAGGACAGCCAGGGGATCTGTTTCATCGGGGAAGTTAAAATCAACGACTTTCTGGAGAAATTCATCCCGGAGTCCCCGGGCCCGATCGTGAACATGGAGGGCACCGTCCTCGGACAGCACAAGGGACTCCATCGCTACACCCTCGGTCAACGGCGCGGGATCGGTATCCCGTCCAACACGGACAACGAGTTCTATGTTGTCGTGGCCAAACGGCTGGAAGCCAACGAACTGGTCGTGGCCTTCGAAAGCGCAAAGGCCGATCCCATCTGGCACGAGGGCATCTCCTTGCATCAGATTTCCTGGTTGACCCCCACTCCCCCCACCGAGACAACCGACCTGCAGGTCAAGGTGCGGTACCGCGATCCACGGGTCCCCGCACGCTTCATTCCAAACACATCAGGCGGTGGCCAGTTGATTTTCGAGCACCCTCAGCGGGCACTGGCGTCCGGCCAGATTTGTGCGATCTACGACGATGAGCGGGTGCTCGGCGGAGGTGCCTACCTCTAGGCCGCAATCAAGATTCCCAAATCTCGGTCTTTCGTTCCGCCCGCTCGGGCATGACACTCTCCAGCGGGACACTGACCTCCATCTCGCGTCCAAGAAACTGCAATAGCAGGGAAACCCGGTTCTGGCTGTTCAGTTCCCCCGAGACGATCGCCTGCAAGTCCTTGAATGGGCCTTCGATGACCGTTACCAGTTGCCCCGCTTCGATGACGGGATCAGGGAGAGTTCGTGTGTTCTCTTCACCGATCCGGTTCTTCAAATCCTCGATGAACCCATCGGGCAACACCGGCACCCGGTCCCCGAAGGAGACAATATCACGGATACCTTGAGTGGAGCGAATCAGCCGATAAGCGCTTTTTAAATCCGCCCGGACAAAAAGATATCCCGGAAAGAGGCATTCGACAAAGCGGACTTTCCCCCGCTTGGTCTTTTTCAAGTAGGAAATCCTCGGGCACAGCGAATCCACCCCCTCCGCTTTACTCAGAAGCTGGGCTGCTATGTGCTCTTTTTTGGGCAGGGCCTTGAAGCAGTACCAACCCAATTCCAGTTTTTCTAATTCTGGCATAAAACCATCTAGCTCGCTGATTTGCGGATCCGCAGGACGGCTGTTTCAGTTCCCCTTCGGACAAGCAGGACAATCTCCTCCACCAGGTCATTCCCGGACAGCTCCTCCAACCGGGATACGGCCTCCTCGAAGCCCGCCACGGGTTCGCCCCCAATTTCCTGAATCCAGTCACTGGGTTGAACGTCTCCCGCCGCCGCCGGGGAGTTGGGTCGAATAAAATTCACCACCACGCCCTTTAGATCGCGGTGATCCTCCCGGCGCTGGAGGGCATCCCCAAGTATGAATTCGCGCAAGGTGAGTCCAATTTCGTTAAAGTACTTCAGCTTCGCCTCTTTCATCAGCACCGGGGAGTTTTCCGGGATAATCTCGATATCAAGCTCCTCTTCCCCGCGAAGGACCGTCAGGACCAGCGGTTCCCCGATCTCGGAAACCAGAATCGCCCGTTCGAAGTAGACCTGTACGACGGAATCCGGTTTCAGGCGGGGCAATGTTTCACCATTGATTCCAATGACCAAGTCACGATCTTCCAATCCCGCCCGCGATGCCGGAGTGTCCTCCAAAACCTCACTCACGATGATTACCCCCTGACCCGTCAAGCCCATGAAGCGGGCTGTTTCCTTGTCCAGGGGCTGTGTACCGGAAATGCCGATCCAGGGACGCTTGTGCTCAAGCGGATCACTGGGAACACGCTGGAATACTTCATTAAAAAAGGGCTCAGCGAGGATGAACATCAAGGATTCATCAGGATTTCGAATGTTGGCCCGGAAATAATCCTGCCCGACCCAGATGTCCCGTTCCATCGGGAGGGACCTGCCCGCCCATCCGGCAAAACGCCCGTCTTCCAGAAAAACCGGTCCGCCCGGCACGGCCACCTCCCCAGTGGCAAATCCCGTATCCAGGGGAAGCGGTTGAATGGTGGAAAGTTTTCCATCCCGGTAGTAGGGGATATAATCCAAGTCGCCGGGTGTTATGCAGACGCCCCATACGATTTCACCGATTTCCGGGCGACCGGTCTCGAATTCGGTTATCGATGTCAGCCAATTTCCCGCTTCCTCCATATCGTTTATTTTCAGATAATGCCATCCAGTGACCCAGTCCTGCCCAAGATAAGTGGCCGGGAACCCTTCGCCAGTGGGGTTGGAGGCAGCAAACACCTTGATATCCTTGAATTTTCCAGGAGGAACCCAGTCCCCGAAGACATTTCCCAGGCAGACCACCAAGCCGCCTTCCGAAATCACCAACCCGATTCCCTCACCGCTTTGACGGTCAATTTCCCGCTGGGTGTAATACTCGATGAAAACCAGCGTTTTTGACCGCTCACGGAAAAGTTCGGGAACCAATGGGCTTCCAGAAACCAATTCGGATACGAGGATCAGGACAAAGAGAGAAAACGTTATTGTGCGAGGCATACCCAAAATAAAGAGCCAGCTTTCATCACAAGGCAATACTTGACCCTACTGTTTTCCTGAGGTAGTCAATCTATGATGCCGAATTCCATTGTGACAGTCTTCCTGTATGCCCTCCTGACGGCTGTGGCCACCGGATTGGGCGCCCTCCCCTTCCTCTTCTTCAGGAAGATAACCAAAAAGTGGTTGGGTTACTCCAATGCGGTCGCTGCCGGGCTCATGCTTACCGCCAGCTTCACGCTGATTTTCGAGGGGCTCGAATACGGACTTTGGCAGACGGTTAGCGGTATTCTGGCCGGACTCCTGTTCATCCTTTTTTCAGACGGCTGGTTGAACACCAAGAATGACCTGGCCATTTCCAACCTCAAGGGCGCAGACGCCCGCAAAGCCATCATGATTCTCGGGGTCATGACGCTACACTCTTTCACGGAAGGCGTTGGCGTCGGGGTCTCATTCGGAGGCGATGAAGGCCTCGGGGTCTTTATCACCGCCGCCATCGCCATCCACAACATACCTGAGGGGCTGGCCATCAGCCTGGTCATGATACCCCGAGGGATGCGGGTCTGGTCGACTGCCCTCTACTGCATACTTTCCAGTATCCCCCAACCCATCATGGCCGTACCGTCATTCATGTTCGTGGAGTCTTTCCAACCATTTCTCCCGGTCGGCTTGGGTTTTGCCGGGGGAGCCATGATCTGGATGGTCTTCTCCGAAATCATCCCGGATGCAAATCAGGACACTTCCACGAAAAGGGTCGGTGTTATCATTGCCATCTCCGTTATTTTCATGATCATCTTCCAGGAATTTCTTCGATAATCCCCCCTTCGATAATGCATATTTCAACTCGTGACCTGATATCCAAGTACAACCGGCCTGGCCCGCGATACACATCCTACCCGACTGCACTCCAGTTTGAGGAGCTCGAGAATCCCGTACCCTTGCTGGAGCAAGCAAGTCATTCCACTGCACCACTTTCCCTCTATTACCACCTCCCGTTTTGCGAGTCCCTGTGCTGGTTTTGCGCCTGCACGACTGTCATTACCTGCAACCGGGACAGGGCCGACACCTATCTGGACGCCCTTGAGAAGGAGATGGATCTCACCATGCCCTATCTCAATGCCGACAACCGGGATGTAAACCAGCTTCATTTCGGGGGTGGTTCTCCCAGTTTCCAGACGCCCGAACAGCTCGAGCGGCTCTGCTCGGACATCCACAAGCGCTTTAAATTCGCCCCCAATGCCGAGATTTCAGCCGAACTGGATCCCCGCACGCTTAGTGAGGACAAGGTGAAGGTGCTGGCGAAGCATGGATTCAACCGAGCCTCCTTCGGGGTACAGGATGTCGATCCCAAGGTACAGAAAGCCGTCCATCGCATCCAGCCGGATGAAATGAACCGTCAATGCATCAAGTGGGTCCGTGACGCCGGAATCGAATCCGTCAACGTCGACCTGATCTACGGGTTGCCCTACCAGACGGTGGAGTCCTTCCGCAAAACCCTTGAAACCGTCATCTCCTACGATCCCGACCGGCTGGCAGTTTTCAGCTACGCGCATGTGCCCTGGGTTGCTCCGGCACAGAAAATCCTTGAGCGCTCCACTCTGCCGGATCCGGAAGTGAAGTTCGCCATGTTGCTTGAGACAATCGACATCCTGACTTCCAACGGGTACGTCTACATTGGCATGGATCATTTTGCCAAGGCGGGCGATGAGTTGTGCAATGCGCTCAGCAACGGGGGATTGCACAGGAATTTCCAGGGATACACCACGATGGCCGGTCTTGAAATGTGCGGATTCGGCATGTCCTCCATCTCGCAGAACGGTTTCTCTTATCGCCAGAACAGGAAGGAACTGGACGACTGGCACAAGTGCATCGCGGAAAACAAGCTTCCCACCCACAAGGGATATAACATGACCAAGGAGGACCAGCTTCGCCGGGACGTCATCATGACCATCATGTGTTCGGGGAATGTCGTTTACCGGGATTTCAATGACAAATTCGAGATTGATTTCGAAAAGCATTTCGCCAGTGGGATTGCTGCTCTGGAAGAACCGTCCAAGGACGGCTTGGTGAACTTTAATGACGGGGGATTCCAAGTCACTCCGGAAGGGCGCTTGCTCTTGCGCAATATCGCCATGCCGTTTGACGAATACCTGCAAGGCGGACCCGGTCGACACGCCAAAACCATCTGAGATTCCAGTATATGAACGACCCCGCCCACACCGACAAACAATTGGATGCCATCGTTATCGGTGGCGGAATCAGCGGACTGGCTTTTGCCCATACGCTCGCCCGGAAAGGCCACAAGGTCGACGTCATTGAGAAGTCCGGGCGTCTGGGTGGGGCGGTCCAAACTGAATTCAAGGACGGATTCCTGTGTGAGGCTGGGCCAAACTCCATGTTGGTAAAGTCGGAACACGTATGGAAGTTCATTCACGAGCTGGGTCTGGAAGGATCCATGGTCGAGGCCAACGCCATTTCCAACAAGCGGTTCCTTGTGAAAAGCGGAAAAATGGTTCCCCTGCCGCAAAGCTTGATGGGGGGCGTGACCACCCCACTTTACAGCCTGTCGGAAAAGTTCCGTTTGCTGGCGGAACCGTTCATCGGCAAATCCACCATGGAGGATGAATCGGTGACGTCTTTTGTCTCCCGCAGAATGGGCAAAGCCTTTCTTGAGTATGGGATATCGGCACTAGTGTCGGGTATCTACGCGGGAAATCCCGATGCCTTGTCCATTCGCCATGCCTTTGGAAAAGTCTGGAATCTCGAGCAAGGCTACGGGTCCTTGATCGGCGGGGCTCTCAAGCTCAAGCGCGAACGAAAGAAACAAGGGCTCACGCCCTTCAAGAGCCGGATGATTTCCTTTGAAAAGGGATTGCAGGAATTGGTGGACGCACTGGCCCGGGTAGAGGGAATGGAAACGTTCACCAATGCCTCCGTTTCCGCTATTAAGCGAAACGCGGACGAAACATGGTCAGTCACAACCACATCGGAAAACAGGCCACAAACCAGGACTGCCGCCAAGCTGATTTTCGCCACCCCGCTTGATGCCTATGCCAAGTTGCCGGTGGAAGATAGCCTTCGCCAGCAACTGGACACCATTGACATTCCGGAGCACCCTCCCCTGTCAACACTCGTTCTTGGATTCGACCGGGACCAGGTCAGCCATCCCCTGGACGGATTCGGTGTCCTTTGTCCACGCATGGAAAAGCGGTTCGGTTTGGGCGCCATCTTTTCATCCACCCTGTTTCCCGGGCGTGCACCCGAGGGCAAGGTGTCCCTCATGTGTTTTGTCGGCGGAGTCCAGCAACCGGAAAATGGTGAGCTCCCGACAGCAGAACTGGTCAAACGGACTGTGGATGATTTGACTCCGCTGCTGGGCCTCAAGGGTGATCCGTGCTTCGTTTCCCACTCCTTCTGGCCAATGGCCATTCCTCAATACAATGTCGGACACCAGTTTTTCCTCGATTCATTGGAGGCAACCGAAAATGCCTACACGGGGTTGCATCTGGTCGGGAATTTTCGAGGCGGCCCCGGATTGAATGATTGTCTGGAAAGTGCCTTGAAGTTTGCCGGCGACATTTGATCGCGCGGGGCAGACGCTCACAGGGTCAGGATTTCCTCACCGATCCGGTCAGCCAGCAAACGTCCTTTGCTGGTCAATTTCAGCAGTTGGCCATCGCACTCGGCCAAGGCCTCATCAACCATTCTGTTCATGAACGATTCCCATCCCGGTAGAGGGGCCTTTCCGAATCTTGCCTGCCATTTCCCCAGATCCACGCCTTCATTCATGCGCAGACCAAAAATAAGCGAATCCTGGGCCAGAGTACGGGCGTCCAGTTGCACATCATCCGCATATCGGGGCTCCCCCGAATGAATGCCGGACAGCCATTCCTCCAGTGAATGCGGTTCGGTCCATCGCCTTGATCCAAATTGACTTGAGGCGGAGGGGCCATAACCAATCCACTCCTGCATGCGCCAAGTATTCAGGTTGTGCTGGCAGGCATGCCCGGGCCGGGCAAAATTGGAAACCTCATACTGGAAATAGCCGGCCTCCGCCAATTTTTCCCATGCTAATTCATGAAAGCGCGCCTCGTCCTCGATATCGTGCCGCTTGACCTGTCCCTTCTGCAAACGCACCCACAATGCGGTGTCCTCTTCAAAGGTCAGGCAATAGGTCGAGATGTGGGCAGGGCCCGCATCAATTGCCCTTGAGAGGTCCCGCTCCCACATGGACAGGCTCTGCCCCGGGATGGCAAAAATCAGATCCAAGTTGAAATTCAGGAAATCCTCCTCCTTCAAAAGCTCGACCGACCGGTGGACCTGCTCCAACGAATGGATCCGGCCCAGGTTTTCCAGCAATTCCGGTTGAAAGCTTTGCACGCCCATCGAAATCCGGTTCACCCCAAGATCTCTCAAAACACGGATTTTGTCCCGCTTGACGGTGGCCGGAGCCATCTCGACAGTCCACTCCGCGGGCACTGTTCCATGATTGGCATCGATCATCGCCTCCCCCAGACGGCGGAGGTCGCGGGCAGGAAGCAGACCCGGCGTCCCACCTCCCCAGAAGGCAGTACTGGCCACACGCGCCAGCGGCTGTTTGCCGAAGCTTGCATCCATCCCATCCAGATAGGCATCCAAGTCAGGGCGCTTCGGCGCCTCCTGATAAAAATGGCAAAAATCACATGCCCGCGCACAAAAGGGGACATGAATGTAGATTCCCAGTTCCATCGATTCGGCTTTTTCTTGCAGTTTATTCAATTGTACCGCTAGTTTACACAATTTCCTGTCATGAATATCAAAGCATTAGGCACATCTCTTTCCGTTCTGGCAATCCTGCTCCTGAGTAGCGGATGCCGGACCATCTTCCAGGATTTCACTCCGGACCAAATTGCCGAAAATCCGTCGGGTCTCTATACCTTCAGTTTTTCGTCCGATGTCCCGACCGGAAATCGTATCGCCGGCAGTGAACGCGCCGAGATTACGATCAACGGAAACACTTACGAAATGGCCCGCACCTCAGACGAGAAGCTCACCTTCTCCTATGACTACCGGATGCCCCCGGGAACGAATGAGGCCCGCTACTACTACACCCTTCATTGGGATTACCGGGCAGGCACCGGCGTAAAGTCCGCTGTTCGCTATTCCACACAGGAAACAGGCAAGGTCTACACCGCCCGCCTTATCAACCGCTACTCCATCCAGATGGTCAATGACCGTGGCCCGGCCGGTTCACGCATCCCGATTGTCGGAAGCGGGTTTTCCTCCCAGGATGTCGTCATCGTAGGCGGCGTTGAAGCGGCCACCACCATCCATTCAGGAAACTCCATCGAATTTTCAGTCCCGGCAGTCCCGGCCGGTCGTGCCTACAATGTGGTTGTGCGCACCGGCGGGGGTGACATCCAGGTCGGCAACTTCCGTGTCGATGAGGCCTCCCTCAGTGTTCAACCGGAATCCCTTTTCATTGCCAGCGGCGATACGGACTTCCTCATCATCGAAACGGACAACCCGGCCCCCATGGGCGGACTCTACGTCGACGCCCAAACCGACATCCCGGAATCCGTCATCATGCCGGAAATCATCATCCCGGAAGGCGCTCGATCCGTTAACATCAATGTCACGGGTGGTTCCGCCGGCAGTGGCGTCATCATTTTGACTGTGCCCGGATTCGCACCGGTTGAGATTCCCGTCACCGTAAACTGAACGGGCAATTCCATCCATCAATTTGGTAGCCAACATTTTACTTGCCAACCATAGGGTGCCACCCCACGTTGGCACGTTTCATTCAACCCTTTCTAGCATATAGGAGTCCGAAAACGTGAGAGACGAGTACATCAAAGCAGCACAAAAAGTCATTCCCGATCCGAATGTCCTGATCAATGTGGTCTCGCGCCGCGTTAAGCAGTTGAAATACGGGCAACGCCCGCTGGTCGAGTCCCTGGAGCGCTTGTCTCCGGAAGACACCGCGCTGCGTGAGATCATCGAGGGAAAGATTACCTACGAACTGTTCGACCCTGAAAAGGAAGAGGCCTGAGCCGAAAAAAAGACAAGGAGCGCTTCAAGGAAGTGCGCAATTCGCGTGCTCGACGGGATTTCTTTATCGATGAAACCCTGGAAGCCGGAGTTGTCCTGACAGGAACCGAGGTCAAATCCATCCGGCAAGGGATGGTCCAGATAAACGAGGCCTTCATCCGTATCGATAAAGGGGCTCCCATTCTCTACCATGCGCACATCGCCGAGTATGCGTTCGGTACCAGCTCCAATCACAACCCTTACCGGCCCAGGAAGCTCCTTCTGAACAGCCGGGAAATCCGCAAGTGGGAACAGTCCATACAAAGCGGTGGCCGGACCATCGTTCCCCTGCGCATGTACTTCAAGAACGGGCTCGTTAAGGTCGAGATTGCCCTCTGCCGGGGCAAAAAGCAATTCGACAAGCGCGAGGACTTGAAAAAGGAAGTCGATTTGCGTGAGTCCCAGCGGATGGTCAAACATCACATCTAGCATGTCTTCTCCCTTGCAGATTATCCTGTTTCAACCGGAGATCCCGCAAAACACAGGCAATGTCGGGCGACTCTGCGCCTTCACCGGGACACGGCTACACCTGATTGAGCCCCTCGGGTTCTCACTGGATGACCGCTATCTGAAACGAAGCGGCATGGATTATTGGAAACACCTGGATATCCACCGCCATGCTTCATGGGAAGCCTTTCGGGAGTCGGAGTCCTTTCCCACGCGGATATGGATGTTTACCACTCATGCGAAGAAAACCTACTGGGACGTAAAGTTTTCACCGGGAGACGCGCTTCTCTTCGGGAATGAGGGTCACGGGTGCCCGGATTGGCTGCACAAGGAAATCGGGGATGACCGGCGGATCAAGCTGCCCCAATTCAACCAGCAACCGCTCAGATCCCTCAATCTGGCCACCTCGGTGGGAATTGCCGCCTATGAAGCCCTCAGGCAGTTCGATGCCCAGTCGTGCTAAGGATTTGACGCATGAGACGCCCGCGTTCATAACCCTTTCTAAAATTCCACCTTATGCAGTGCCCTAAATGCGCAACCAAAGATACCCGAGTAATCGATTCGCGAGTTTCCTCCAGCGGATTGTCGATTCGCCGGCGGCGTTCCTGCCAGAATTGCGGCTACCGGTTTTCCACCACCGAGGAAGTCGTCAGCGAAGACCTTTTTGTCATCAAGAATGACGGCCGCCGTGAACCGTTCGACCGGAGCAAACTGGTGGCAGGCGTCCAACGCGCCACGGAAAAACGCCCAGTGGATGGTGAACAAATTGAAATGCTGATCGCTGACGTCATGACGGACCTGGAAAATGAATACTCCACGGAAATTCCCTCCCGGGCGATCGGTGAAAGTGTCATGACCCGGCTCAGGGCCATCGACCAAATCGCCTACGTCCGCTTTGCCAGCGTTTACAAACAGTTCCGTGACATTGATGAGCTCGCCAAGGAAATCGACGGGTTGCAAAAGCTCTCCTGAGCAAACGCTCGAGGAAGGCGTTGCCCGGATCCACTGCCTGCGGGCTCTGTTTCCGGAATGGTCCAACCGGGAGGCCTTCTACCTGATGCAAATCAAGGAATCCATTGAGGCGGCCCTGATGGATGAGGAATGCGAAAATACATTGCAGAATTTCGCCAAGCGGGCGGAGGCCCTCAGGCAACAGACGCCGGGGAAGTTTCCCGAGTCCTACGCGTTTATCAATCTGGATTTTTCCAACCAGACGTGGGAGCCCCTGTTCGCCCGGGAGGAGATTATCCGCCAATTGAAGAAACAGGCCGGCATCGAGCATATTTTCCTGCTTGTCCGCGGGCTTCGCCGGGGCCTCTTTCCCACCGCTCAATACCGGACCAAGGCTCGCGAGGCAGCCTACTCCGAGGCCACCGCCTTCATCGAGGAACTGACTCAACGCTGGTCCACCCAATCCTCGAAAATCCATCTGCTTTACGTTTAGTGGATTGCCACAGGCTTTTCTTCTTGCGATAATTGTCTCAATAAATCCCAATTGCGGAAAATGGACATACCTTGGCAACCCGCGCAAGCGAAAGAGACAATCGATCTGGACTCAGCCCAGGAGACATTTCGGGCCTATCTTGGAAAAGAAGGCCTGCGGGTCACATCCCAGAGGCTGGCCATTTTCGAAGCGGCTTTCAACCAGGAGGATCATTTCACCGCCGAAGAGCTCCTCGACCGGGCCCGTGAAATTGACCGGTCGGTCTCCCGGGCAACGGTCTACCGCACCCTCCCCATTCTTACCGAAAGCGAACTCATACGCGAAATTGACGTTGGCCGGGATTATAAATTCTATCTGGCTTGCCCGGGAAAGCAGATTGACCAGGCGCAAGTGGTCGATGTCGAGAACGACAAGATCTACGAAATTGATGCACCTTTCCTCGAATGGTATGCCCGCTCGATTGCGGAAAAAGTTGGATTGGAACCGATCAGCCAGCGTTTGCAGGTACAGGCACGGCCCATTCGCAAGGATTCCCCCCGGAAAGATCCCAAGGGACATTAGCGGAACAACATCACCCGGTTGCTTTGAAATGGATAAGGATTTCCAGTTTGAGATTGATTTTTGCAACAGCGTCCTGAAAAGGGATAAATCCAACTTGCCCGTGATGGAGATGCTGGCCAATTACTACACCCGTGCCGGGCTTATTGATGATGGCTTGTCCCTCGACCTACAGATAGTTGAGAAAGATCCCGACAATGCCACGAGCCATTACAACTTGGCTTGCAGTCTTGCCTTGAAGCATCGTCAACAGGAAGCCATAGACGCCCTTCGGATCGCCCTTGAAAAAGGGTACGATGACTTCAATTGGCTGCTGGATGACCCGGACTTGAAGAATTTGCATGAAAACCCCGCCTTCAGTGCGTTGTTATCGGAATTCCAGGCGGGCAATTTGTAAGAACAAACTACCTTTTATCGATATGCCTACTGAATTGCCAGAAATTGAGCCCAAGGTCTTTCCACCCGTCACAAGCGACGAACCGCTGACCGCCCTGCAGGAAGAGATCCTCGCCCTCAAAAAGGAGCGAAATGCGGTTATTCTCGCCCACAATTACCAGATTGAGCCCATCCAGCGGATTGCCGATTACCTTGGGGATTCTCTCGGGCTGGCCTATGCGGCCAAGGAAACCGATGCGGATGTCATTCTCTTTTGTGGAGTCCACTTCATGGCCGAAACGGCCAAAATCGTAAATCCTGAGAAGCGCGTCCTGCTGCCGGATCTTGAAGCAGGCTGCTCGCTTTCCGATTCCTGCCCGGCCGATAAGCTGGCCGCATGGCAGGCAGCCAAT
>Ga0066377_10000088_pt1 | contig 20521 bp, 22 predicted proteins | sample Knorr_S23_td_Sur_FD_70946 | JGI IMG/M metagenome (GOLD analysis project Ga0066377, IMG submission 70946) | Marine microbial communities from Southern Atlantic Ocean transect - Knorr_S23_td_SurfaceB_ad_5m_LV_B | ecosystem: Environmental > Aquatic > Marine > Oceanic | place: Southern Atlantic...
GCACCTACTGTGATGTCGTAACCTGTAATAGTATTACCTGCTGTACCTGCCAAGTTAGCCGCTGAAATTGAACCACCGTGAATTTTATCACCGTTTACTGAGTCAGCGTCTAGTGTTAATGTTTTCCCTGTCATGTCTACGTCTGTACCGGAGATAGAACCGCCAGTTACAGATGCGTTACCTGTTGAGAAGTTAGTACCAGAAAGTGTTGTTACTGCTACTGAACCGCCTGTGATAGCCGCATTGTTTGTAGTCATTGTTGAGAAAGTACCTGCCGCAGAAGTGTTGCCACCAATTACTGTGCCATCAATCGCACCACCGTCAAAGTCAACAACTGATGAAGTCAAGTCTGCACCTGAAATTGCACCACCTGTGATTTGAGCGTTAGCTGAATTTAATGTTGAGAATGTACCAGCCGCTGATGTAGTCGCACCAATGATTGTACCGTCAACCGCGCCACCTGAGATAGCCGCTGATGCTGTAGTCATTGTTGAGAACGTACCTGCCGCTGATGCGTTTGCACCAATTGCCGCGCCGTCGATTGCACCACCATTTAAGTCAACTGTGTCGGCTGTTAATGATGAGAATGTACCGGCCGCTGATGTTGTTCCACCGATTGTTGCACCGTCGATTGTACCACCGTCGATATCAGCACTTGTTAAAGATGCAGATGTGATTGTGATAGAACCAATTGTACCGCCTTCGATTGAGTCACCAGAGATTTGGTCGTTAGCAAGTGTTAAAGTACCAGCTGATAAATCCGCTGTGTCTGTTGCACCAAGTGTAACACCACCTGTTAGTACACCGTCTTTGATGTTTGCACCATCGATATCAACGCCGTTACCTGCTGAATTTTCAGCAATAGTGTCAGTTGTTACTGTTCCTGAGAAAGTAGCATCTGAACCTGAAACTGCGTGACCGAATGTAACGCCTGAGCCATTTGTCTTCTCGTTGATTGTGTCAACTGAGATAGAGTCCATAACCTGTGAACCAATTTTTAAGTCTGCTAGTGCAGTACCTACTTTTAGTTCAAATACATCGTCAGTTTCATTCCATAAGAATGAAGCATTGTCGGCTGTACCTCTGTCAATTTCAAAACCAGCAGTACCGGCTGTTACGCCTGCACCTGACTCACCGTTGTTTAGAACGATTGAGTTGTCAGAAATTTCAGTGTTAGTTGTGTTAATAGATGTTAGAGTACCGTTAACTGTTAAGTCACCAGTTACTGTAACGTCTGCACCAAATGTAACGCCAGAATCTGCTACAGTTACCTGTGTAGATGTTGCGTTATCATCGATACCTGTTGATGCGAAGTCAGAAATTGTACCACCATCGATTTTGTCGCCTGAGATAGCGTCATTATCAAATGTTAGTGTCTGACCTGTCATGTCGATTGATGTACCTGCAATCGAACCACCTGTGATTGCCGCAGAAGCAGTTGTCATAGTTGAGAACGTACCTGCCGCAGAAGTAGTACCACCGATTACTGTACCATCTACAGTTCCGCCTGTGATTGTTGCATTAGCAGTATCGAAATCATCGATTGTACCTGAGTCTGCATCAATATCACCGTCTTTGATTAGAACACCATCAATAGTCACACCGTTACCAGATGTTTTTTCGTTGATTGTGTCAACGTTTAGAGTACCAGTTGTTGTTGTACCAGCACCTGAGATACCAGCGTTTGCAACATCGATACCTTGAGTTGTAACGATTAGTGAGTTGAATGTGATGTTACCACCAGAGTAAGCGTCTACTGTGTCAACATAAAGTGTGCCTGTTACGTTAGCATCGGCAAAAGTTGCGTTAGCCGCCGTTGTAGCACCGATAACTGTACCGTCGATGTTACCACCGTTGATATCTGCTGAGTCAGTAGTCATTGTTGAGAATGTACCAGCCGCAGAAGTAGTTGCACCGATTGTTACGTTATCAATAGCAGAACCTGCCGCACCGTCTACGTCTAGGACGCCGTCTACGTCAAGTGTCTTACCATTACCAACTGTAATGTCGAATTGTGAGATAGTCACGCCTGTGCCACCTTGTAGTGAAGCAGAGTCGATTGTACCACCTGAAATTACGTCACCAGATAGTTGGTCGTTTGCTAGAGTTAGTGTTCCACCTGACATATCAATAGAGCCACCAGTAATTGCTACTGAGTTAGCATCTTGAGTTGCCATTGAACCTAAACCTAGGTTTGCTCTTGCAGTTGTTTTACCGCCAGCCTGAGATGCGTCAACACCTAGACCACCGTTTGCTAGGCCTAATGCGCCTGAAACTGCGTTTGCAGAAGTTAGGTCAACTTGACCGTATGTTACACCACCTGAACCATCAGATTGTAGTACTTCACCTGTAGTTGTAGTACCTTTGATAGTTAGTTCATCTGAACCATTAACTTCGATGAACGTGCCATCTGTGTTAACGTTTAGAGTGTTACCTGATTTTGATAATGCATCACCAGTTGTGATTTGACCAGTTCCTGTGAATTTGGTAAATGTAATGCTTGAAGTACCAACTGTAATTGGTCCGTCAGTTGTCATTACAAAACCTTGGTCTGAGTTTACAGTACCTTCTTCAACAAAGAAGAATGCACCAACAAACTCGCCTGCCGCGTCCATATCTGTCGCTCTTGTAAGACCACTAGAATCGTAAACGTAGATACCGTTTTGTGTATCTGTAGATTGGTCTTTAAGAAGGATTCTATCGCCAGCAGAAAGAGTTACACCATCGATTGAAGTCGGAGGTGTAGCTGTATTAACATCTGTAGTAGATGCCGCACGTACTGAATCTTTAACATCTAAACCAGATGCTACTGAGTCAACGTATGCTTTGTTTGCCGCATGGTCGTCCGCTGTAGGAGTTGCAACATTCACATTGCCAAGTGTAGTACCGTCAGTTGTTACTTTGAAAAGGGAGTTACCCGAATCATAAACAACACGACCGCCTGACTTACCAAACTGAACGTCAGCACCAATACCACGGATACCAAAGTTTTTTACGTCAGCCATTTCGTTTCTCCTTAAGATAATAGCTATTTGTTATAATAGAAATACTGGTACGAATACACAGTATGCCTATCGTTAATGTCAATTTTTCATGAAATATGACCGGAAGAAACATCAGTCATTGAATGTAAGAGATATTGAAAACTCTCACAATGTTATTTATCGTTTGGAGATTGAAAATTAGTTCGTAGTTTATACGTATGTTACAGTGACTTTTACTTCACCAGCAGTCGCATTTAAGTGTGACAATGCTACTTTTATTTCTAACTCACTAGTACCTGCATAATGAAAGTCTGGAGTTGTAGTATATGAACCTTGACCTTCAACATCGTTTTGGTCTTCTGTCATAAATCTACTAGGATCTGCCGTAGTACCTACTTCTAATGCTGGTATTTGATTTGTTGGTCCACCTGCATAACCTGTCAATGGTGTAAGAACTTCAACTAGAACACTTACAACCCTAGAGTTATCAGATATACGACCTAATGTAACTGTTTCTGTAGTACCAAATGATGTACTTGGCATTGTATATGTGTGTGATAGAGAATTTGCATCTGTAGAAGCACTATCTTGTGTAGCAACAACATTCCACTGTGTCCCGTCCCATAAATGTAAAGCCCATTCGCCTTCGCCTGTATCTAAAACATAAACACTATCACCAGCTAGATTTACTGGAAGAGCATCACGTGCCGCTATATTTTGAACAACTGTAGTTCCTGCTTTACGAACACCTTGTTCAACGTTTAGACCTACAGCATAAGAACCTGTGTGACCTGATAATATACCAAAATCGTTTGTTGTAGAACCAACTACATCTTGTAAAATAAGTTCTCCGCCGTCTTGTCTTTCTAGTTGTAAAACAAATACGTTTGTGCTACCTGCATAAGATGTGTCAAGTGATGAACATGAATTCATTCCTGCAAAGTTATTATTGTTTGTATCTGGTGATGTATTAACAATAGTAATTGAACCACCACTCATTTCTCTAAGAACTAAGTTACCTGAGTTAACACCTGCTTCAATATTATTAATACCTGCCGCATTAATATCTGCCGCCATGTCATCTGCAATAGCAACTGGCATACCATAAGCGGCCTGGCCTGCTGTAGTTGTACTAAAATTAACTACTGAACCATTGATAGATGCAGAGAACGGTGTAAAGCCACCGATAAGACCGTACGCTGAACCAAATGTAGCAATATCTGATTCCACTTCATTTGGTGCTGGACTTGCCGATGCTGTTACTTTATGGTCTGATGTTTTTGCATTAATATCTTGTACTGCATTTTGTACACTCACAACACCTAAACTACTTGTAGTAAAGATTACATCTTCGCCATTAATATTTAATGTATCGCCTGCTGTAGCTGTACCGTTAATAACTGTGCCTCTTGCTATACTTGGTACGGCGTCAACAAGTTTTAAGAATATAGCAACACCTGTATCAGTTGTTGTTAAATCTCCTGAACCATCAGTTTTAGGATAAATGAAATCTCCTGGGTTGCCCGGTAGCCCTGGTACAAAATCAATTACTCCGTTTGCTGGTCTTAATAAAAATTTATTTGGTCCTGGACCTGGATGTGTCACAGTACCTACTAGTCTTTCAATATTATCTGGTTGTGCTAATTCAAATGCACCTGTTGATGAATTCATACATACAACATCACCTTCTTCAAATCCATGTGCAGTCTGTCCTAACACATAGTTCATTGTTGGATTTAGATATTTGAAACGTGAGTTTACGTTTGCATAAAAGTCACTTGAAACGATACCTGTTGGTAGAGGATCAAGCATTGGATCACCGTCTTCATTAATTTGAAAGACAACTGCACCACCAGGTACTGTAAATAAACCTGCACCTGAGGCACTTCTGAATGTATTATATCTGAGTCTGTCTTCTACTTCACATGTGACTGTGAATGCTGTTTTAGATTTGATAGAAACAATTTGTAATGCACGACCGTCTGATGCACCTGCAATAAAATCACCAACTACTATATCGTAACCATTAAATGCTCTTGGTGTTCTTGTTAAATGTGAACCATGCTGTATTGTTGTAACAGTCATGGAAATTTCCCATCTATATGCTTTCGGGTTATTACCACCTCCCCACCATGGGTCACCCTTGCCATCATCATATTCCCAGTTTGCTACTGCGGTTGCTGATGTTACGTTACAAGGGAGAACTTTAGCTGGGACGTTTAGGTCAATAGCACTGGTTTTATAATTTATTGCCATCTAAAGTATTCCTATCTTACATCATTGTGAAAACGATCCACGCATGTGTATCAGTTCCGAAAGAACGTGACGCACCTGTATCTGCCTCTCTTAGTTTTAGTGTAACAACTGATGAACCAAGAGAACCAAATGCTGTTGGTGAACCTGGAGTACCACCACCTGCTACTGTACGAGTTGTAATATCTTTGTTCAACGGCATGATAACATATTGATTTGATGTTCTTGCATAACCGTAAATTAAGATGTTAGCTGGTGGGTAGCTATGACCTGAGAAAGTAATCTCAACGTCACCGCCAGTTGTTGATAAAATTGTTGCACTTACACCAGTCGTAGCATTTGAGATGCTTGATAGTGATCCATTAGTTGCATAGTTTAGTTTAAATCTTTCAGTAGATGTTCCACTACCTCCACCACCGCCTGATGCTGGAGCACTTGGTTTATATGCACTTGATGTACTATCCCAAGTTAGAACATCACCATTGTTTGGTGTGTCTGTAGAAACGTCTTGTAATTCTGTGATTGATTCACTTGTTAAATCTGCCGCACTTGCCGAAGCCGCTACAAATCTTGTACCATCCCATTCTAAGTATTGACCTGTTGATATACCTGAAATGTTTACATCATTCAAATCACCAATTGAACTTGAAGATAAGTTAGGTGTTCCACCTGCCGCCGCTGGTGCCCACTCTGATCCTGTCCAAGATAGAACTTGACCTGATGTTGGTGCTGTTGCAGAAACGTTTTGTAAATCACCAATGTTTGCATTCAAAGAGAATGTGTCACTGTTTAATTGTAAACCTGTTCCTGCTGTATATGTTGTACCGCCTAGTAAGTTTCCTGTATCTGTTAAGTCATTAATATCTGTAGGGATAGTTGGTTTGTTCTTAATATTTGTGTAGTCCATTACATCTTGACTATTAAACATCAAGTTTGAACCTACTGTATTAATAGTGTTATCACCAATGTATAATGAGGTATCACTTAAGTATAAGTGTCTAACTTTCTTTTCTGCACTACCAATATCATATGTAGCATTTGTATCTGGTAATAAATGAAAATCATATTGTCCAAATAATGTTTCAACATCTGAGTCACCGTATGATGAACCACCGCCTGAAACAGTTGTGAATGTAAAGTTACCTGCACCATCAGTCGTAAGTACTTGACCATTTGAACCTGTTGGCATAGTCAAATCACCTAATGCACTTGGTATTGTAGGTGCACCAGTTAGAGATGCATACTGACCATCAAATAATGTAGGCTTGTTAGTTAAACTATTATAATTTCCATCAAATGTGCTATATGATGATAGATCCGGTGGAGTAAATGTAAATGTACCTGTACCACTATCATAAGTTAATGCACCACTGCCACTTGCCGCGATAGTTGATGTACTTAAAGCATTCAATGTTAAAATACTTGGCTTATTAGTCAAGTCATCATAACTACCACTGAATGTACTGTAGCTTGATAAGTCTGCTGGAGCAAATGTAAATGCACCTGTAGAACTATTATATGCTAATGAACCATTACCTGATGCGGCGCCTGTTGAAACTGAGATTGCATTTCTGGCATCTGCATCTGTGTATATAGAACCTGCATTTGTATTTTCAATCGTAATTGGTTGACCTGGAATCGGTGAAGGTATAATATTAATACCTGGACCAGCTTGTAATAATGTGTTTACTCTTGCATCTACTAATCCATCTGCATAGTAAAGATTTGTTGAACCGCCTGGTAAATCATCTGTAGATTTAGTATTCCATTTAGCATCCCATCTTGCATCTGTATAATAAAGATTTGATGTGCCTTCTGGAAGATTATCTGTACTTTGAAGAACATTGTCATCGCCTGCTACAAAAGATGATCCATTCCATTTTAGAATTTGACCTGATGCTATACCAGATGTATTAACATCTAATAAGTCACCTATTGAAGCGTTTAAGGCAAACTGACCTGTTACATTGTTATATGATAATCCAACACCTGAACTTAAATCTGTTAAAGAAATACCTGAACCACCTGTAGCAGTTGAGTCTGCCGCCGGTGCCCATTCTGAACCTGTCCATTTTAATACATGACCAGTACTTGGTGCAGTAGAACTTACATTTGATAAGTCACCTAAGTTTGCAGGGATAGTTGGTTGATTTGTTAAATCATTATATGAACCTGAGAACAATGTTGGTTTATTCGTTAGATTTGTATAATCACCATCAAACATATTGATTGTTTGATTTTCCCATTCACCTGATGTATTATTGTATACTAAGAATTGACCATCTGATGTACCTGTTATTGAAACATCTGATAAATCATCAATAGTTGATTGTCCAATAAGTACAGGAACCCTTACATTGATACGGTCATTGATTTCATCTTCAAGATTGACGAATTTATATTCACTTCCGTCATGTAAAAGCATATCACCAGTAGTTACTGTATCAACGCTATCTACGTCTGATAAATCTGCCATTGCAGAAGCACCGCCACCACCTGCTAGAGTTGATAAGTCTACAGTGTTACCATTTGCTATAGTTAAGATATTGGTTGAAGTATCGAATGATAGAGTTTGGTTGTCTGTGTCTGTAAACATACCAGCAAAATCAACTGTGTTGCCACCTGTGATTGCAAGTTGTGTTCCGTTTAATAATAATGTTTGATTTGAAGGGATTGTTGGTTGATTTGAAAGTGAATTATAGTCACCATCAAATACATCACCTGGCATCCAGTGACCCATAGTCTGTGACCAAACTAATGCTTGACCATTAGTTGGAATATGACCTGCACTTGAAGTATCAACATCACCTAAATCAGTGATATTAGTTGCTCCACCTCCACCTGCTAGTGAAGATAAATCTACATAGTTGCCGTTTGAAATTGTTAGATAATTATTTGAACTGTTCCAAGATAATGTTTGATTATCTGTATCTGTGAACATACCTGCAAAGTCAACTGTGTTTCCTCCTGAAATTGTTAACTGCGTTCCGCTTAACGATAATGATTGAGAACCACCTCCTAAAAGACTTGTTGTGTCGGTTAAATCTGAAACGTCTGCTGGTATTGTTGGTTTGTTGGCTAGATTATTATAATCATTATTAAGAAGTGGACCAATGTCAATATTGTTACCACCTGATATAGCAATCTGTGAACCATTAAGTGTTAATGTCTGTGGTACGCCTGCTCCACCACCGCCTGTGTTTGCCGGTGCGGCCGCTACCCAAGTTGAACCGTTGTATGTAAGAACATCACCTGTGTTACCTGTAACTGTTAGATTGTCAGATAAAACCGCAGTACCTTGGAATGTCTCTGCGTATACATCATTATATCTTCTTGTAGATGAACCAATATCAAAAGTGTTATCTACTGTAGGTATTGTTGATTGATCCAATCTTACATAAGGGTCTAAGTCAACTGCGTTAGGTAATGTAACTGAGTTACCACCTGAAATTGATAATGTTGCACCATTGATTGTTAGTGTTTGAGGGACACCTGCGTTTCCGCCTCCGCCACCACCTGTTGGTGCTGATGCTACCCATGTTGAACCATTGAATGTAAGTACATCGCCTGTAGTACCTGTAATTGTTAAGTTATCAGATAGTACTGCCGTACCTTGAAATGTTTCAGCATAGATATCGTTAAATCTTTTTGTAGATGAACCAAGGTCGAATGTGTTGTCCACAGTCGGTGCCATAGTTTGGTCTACTCTGAAATATTTTGCGTCTGCCTCTGCTTTTGAATATACATCAAGATTTGTTCTTGCTGTAGCGGCATCGCCTAAGTCGGATAAATTATTTGTTGCTTGTAAGAAACCTGCTGTTGATATTGTACACTCAAGAGTAAGCGTATCATTTGCGTCTGTTAATGTAAGACCGTTTCCTACTGCAATGCTTTTAAATTCTAATTGGTCACCAGCATTGTTGTTTTGTTTATAAACACCTGAACCTGTACCTAAATTTGTACCTGTTATGTTTGCTGTTGTTGATGTTGCGTCTATAACTAATGCTGTGCCATTGTCTGTAATAGTAAGATTAGTGCCGGCGATAAGACTTTTCAATTCTAGTGCGGATCCTGTCGCCTGACCTAAACCTTCACCAGTACCCGTATTAAGTACAGAAGTTAAGCCAGTAGAACCAGAAGCACCCGTATTAGTTGCATTTACAAATGCATTTTCACTAGCGTCATAAACTAGAATTTGGCTATCCGACAAGTTTCCAACTAGTTTGAACGTAGGACTAAATGGTTGTGCGTTAATGCTCATATCTGTCTTCCTTTAGTAATTCAATAATATTTTCTCTACATAACCAGAAGTTTGCAGATTAGTTAATCCTAATGCTGACCTATCTAGTGATGCTCTTAAATAAACTAAATTAGCTACGAAAGTGAAGCCTTCAACACCTGTGAAATTTGTATAATCCCTAAATGGGAGACCTGAAAACAGAATGTCAAACCAATCATCTTCTGTTGGATTTTGTGCAAGTGTTCCTTGAATTTTTACACGACCAGATAAATCTTGACCGTAGATAGCAACTGTGTGAATTCCGTCTGTGAAGCCGTAATAGCTATCACCTGGAACTGCTTCACCAGTCTTATCTAATTCTAATGAACCCGTTTGTGACAATAATGTGACTGTTTTACGTGCCATATATTCTTCAACCCTTCGTAATTAACTATATGTATTATGTTAGTAATAACTATACTTATTTATCTAAATCGCTCAATAACACTACTTTGGTAATGGTGCTAATGCACTCACTAGCAACAAAACCGACCATTTGCATATCGATTTCATCTAAGCAGTATATCGCATATAGATTATAAGGGCTGTGAATATATTTTCCTTGATTTCTTGCAACGTACAATTTATCAAATTTCTTCATATTTGAATTTAATCTATAGTTGCCGTTATCTCTGTACATATCATGTACATCTTTACCAACATTTCCTAAGAAATGTTTATTTGCTTTGAATGTTACTTTATATTGATATCTCTTAAAGTATAAAGAGGGTTTGATGATTATTCTTTTTTCAGACTTGTCATATATCTCTGCTAAATTATCAACTATAGGTTCTGCACGTGAAGTTTGAAGTCCAAGATATCTTTGACTTGCTTTTAAATAATCTTGTTTTTCTTTAAAATATACATGAGTGTGTGAACCATTATTGAATTTCAAACCTTCAAAAGATTTACTGAGAAATCTATGACAGTTTGCTCTTTCTTGTCTTTCTTCATCTGTCTTTGGATAGTCGAACCACCAGTTGTGTTCATTAGGTTCTTTATCACCATATAAACTCATGTTAATAAAAGCACTAGGAAACCCATAAAGACGTTTATAGGTTATTTTGAAAGGGTATTCTCCGTAAAAGAGTTTTGAAACTTTATCTATATTCAAATCTCACCTCATCATTTTCTATATTTATTAGAACTTGTCCGCCGTCTATAAGTTTACCAAATAGTATTTCTTTAGATAAAGGTTTTTTGATATGGTCATTGACTACACGTTGTAAAGGTCTCGCACCCATGTCAGGTTGATATCCTCTATCACGTAACCAAGTTCTTGCCTCAGGTGATAACGTTAGTGTTACATTTTTCTCTTTTAGCATTTCATTTATTTCGCTGATTGTTTTGTCAACAATCATATCAATGTGTTCACGTTCAAGAGAAACGAATTCTACCATACCATCAAGTCTATTTCTAAATTCAGGTGAGAAGAATTTTTTAACTGCTTCATAAGAAGCACCATCATTTGAATTAGTGAAACCAATCGCACTCTTAGATTGTTGCGCCGCTCCTAGGTTACTTGTCATGATAAGAATTACATTACTAAAGTCTGCTGTCTTTCCAGTTGAACTAGTCAATCGACCATCGTCCATAACTTGTAATAAGAGGTTCATTACGCTTGGGTGGGCTTTCTCTACTTCATCTAATAGAACAATACAGTTTGGTGTTTCTTCTACGTCATTGATAAGTTGTCCAGAACCAGCACCGCCTTCAGCATGTCCAACATAACCAGGAGGGGCTCCGATGAGTTTTGATACAGAATGTTGTTCCATGTATTCACTCATATCGTATTTTCTAAGTTTAACATCTAAGTTGTCGGCTAACTGTCTGCATAGTTCAGTTTTACCTGTACCTGTTGGTCCAACAAATAAGAAACTACCAATAGGTTTGTTAGTTGGTCTCATTCCTGATTTAGAAACTAAGATTGCTTCAACTAATGTGTTTACTGCTTTGTCTTGTCCAAAAAGTTTTTTCTTTATATTAGTATCTAAGTTTGCATAATTTGTATTTTCTTTTGCATCAATCATATCCATAGGTATTCTTGTGATTTTAGAAACTGCTTGTTCAATTTCTTCTTTTCTTACATGAGCACCTAGACCATGTAGTTTTGTTCTTGCACCTGCAACATCAACTACATCGATTGCTCTATCAGGATTAAATTTACCATGCATGTATCTTTCTGCTAAATCAACTGCTAAGTCTAATGCTTCATCTGTATATTCAACTTCGTGATATGCTTCGTAGTATTGTTTCAATCCTTTTAGAATTAATTTTGTATTCTCTTTACTTGGTTGGTCGATAACAACTTTTTGAAAACGTCTTTGTAATGCTCTGTCTTTTTCAAAGTTCTCTCTGTATTCTTCACTTGTTGTTGCACCAACACAATGAAGTTTACCATTTGCAAGTAAAGGTTTTAATAAGTTTGCAATGTCAATATTTGAACCACCAGCAGAACCGGCACCCATAATCATATGAATTTCATCAATGAATAAGATTACATTGTCTTTGCTTGATAGTTGGTCAAATACTGCTTTTGCTCGTTCTTCAAATTCACCACGATATTTTGTACCTGCTACTAATGAAGTAACATCTAATGAATAAACTGTTTTGTCTTTTAAAATTTCAGGGACTTTTCCTTCTGCAATCATCAATGCAAGTCCTTCTGCAATAGCAGTTTTACCTACACCTGGTTCACCTACAACGATTACATTATTCTTTTTACGTCTTGCTAGACATTCTGTAATATCAATTAGTTCATCTTCACGACCAATAACTGGATCAATTAAACCATCAAGTGCTTGTTGATTTAAATCTGTAACAAAATCTTCGAATGCCACAGGTGCGCCTCGTCCATCACCGCCCGGTACCATGCCTGCTTGACCTGATCCGTAGTATTCTTTTTTGATGATGTCGATTGCTTTATCTCTTGTAGCACCTGCTTTTCTTAAAAGATAATATGCTTGTGAACCGTTCTCACTTAATAGTGAAACAAATATATCTCTACAATGCAGTTTAGTTCTGCCACTAAAAATAACTTGTGTAACCGCACGATTGAATACTCTATCTAATGATAAAGTCTTTCTTGGTTGTGCTTTGTTTTCCTTTACTACAATATCATCACGTTCATTCAAATACTTTTCTAATTCTTGTGCCAAGAATGCAACATCAACTTTCATCTTTGTTAGCATATCACTTACATCATTTTCTTCCATGATAGCATATAAAAGATGTTCTAGTGTTACATATTCATGTGCTAAGGCATTTGCATGTTGAACTGCACGTTCAATAGAAAGATTTACTCTGTCTGTATTACTCATTTGTTTCCTTGAATTTTACTTTTAATGTTAAGTTACCTAATATGTTTTTTATAACAAGAGTATCATTCATTCTTGTTTCATAAGGAACAAAAACGTCAAACGGAACATCATGGCACTCAAACGTTTGCTTGGTGCCCAAAATTAACGATAAGTCTTGTTTTGATATAGGAACAATTATGCTGAGTACATTTGTACTATTCTTTGTAAGTTTTTTATCTTTTAATTGTATATATGCAAGTCTTACCTCATCGAATTTTGCCCTATCACCGTCACCAGTATCAGGGTGATGTTTCATCATAAGACTTTTATAAGCCTTTCTGATATCATCTGTTGTAGAATATTTATCGATTTCTAGAATTGTATACGGATTGGTAAAGTTCATTTGAATATGTTTCTGAGTATACTATCATTATCCTCAGATTCAACTTCTATCTCTACTTCACCTTGTGAATTATTTTTTTCAATTATTTCGTCTGTTTGTTCGTAATACTTTTTGTATGCAACGATAACAGAATTTTGTTGGTCTAGTAATTCTAAAACATCTGCAAAGTTCATTGAAAGATATTCATAGTCTTGTGCAGTAAGTCCAAAAATTACAATAGGCTCACCTGTTGCTTCAATCTTCTTGAAGTATTCTTCAACGTTGTCTCTAGTTAGAATCATAAAGTCAACATTACGCATGTTTAGAGTTTTAGTATCCGGTAAGACCAAATCTGGTTTGTCGATAGGCTGAGGCGTGTACGTGACTGATTTTGGAATTGTCGAACCGCAACTAGTTAGGAATATAGTTAGGGTTAGCAATGTCAGGACACTGAGTATTTGCTTTGCTTTTCTTAGTAACATTTAGTTCTTCCTCTGTAAGTGGACTCCCACTTACTATTTCTAAACATCTTAGCATATCTTTACTACCTTTGTCAATCACTTTTTCGACTAATCCCGGTTTATTTTCTGCTAAGAAGGCTAAATCATGTTCTTTTAGTTTAGTCTCTAGCCCTTTTACACGGCCTGCGGCCGCTTCAAATTCTTTTGAAACTTGGTTGAATTGTTGTTGAACTTGCTCTAAATCTTTAATAGTTTGCTCTAGAGCCGCTTGTGTTTCTGCTTGTGCCATTTCGGCTTTTGCGGCGTTTTCGGCATAAACACGAATTGTTTCTTGAGTATGTGTATAATATTTCCACAGACCAAATCCAACAGCCGCTAATAATCCTGCTAATAAAAAGTATTTCTTAATTCTTGCAAATATAAACATTATTTGTACCTAAAAGTAATACGTCCCTTTGTAACGTCATATGGTGTCATTTCAATTTTTACTCTGTCATGTAAAATGACTTTAATATTATTTGTTCTCATTTTACCTGATAATAGTCCTTCTACAATATGACCATTATCTAGTTTTACTTTAAATCTACCTGGTAATACATCTATTACCTTGCCTTCAAATTCTAAAGCAGGTTCTTTTGCCATTACTTCTTGGTGTAACCTTCTATTTGTTGAAGTGTTACGTCAATAGTTTTACCTTCGTAAAAAGCAAACGACCAACTTTCAACTTTTACAATTCTGTTTACATCTTCTAATAACTTCATTACAGTATCCATAATGTTTTCATTTTTTATTTCTACGAATACCAAGTAATTTCCATCATCATCTGGATTTGGTGATACTTCTGTATCTAAAATATCTGTCGCACCCTTTTCCATAAAAGATGCCAAATCTTGTGCAGGCTTATCGTCTTTAACATAAAAAGCAATAACGATAACATCTTCTTCGTTACCAGTCTTTGGTTCATATTCAGCGATAGAAAGTTTAGGTAGAACTAACTTTTCTAAATCACCATAAACCAAACCTTCTTTTATTTGTTCGTACTTCATTATATATCCTGCCTTTGATTTGTTTCATCATCAAGACCTGTATCATATGCTTGATTTATTTCTTCTGTACTAACTGAACTGTCTCCAACCATAATTTCTTCATCTTTGAAATCATCAACTAACTTACGTGGCATCAATACGTGAACTAACCAAACATCATGTGATTTAAGTTTTGGCTTACCTTCTTCATCTAAATCTTCTGGTGATTTTGGTAAGATTGGCTTCTTTAGAATACCCTTTTCAAACTTAACTTCGCAACCTAGTTTTGTAAGTCTTAGACCTGCTTTTGGATCAGGCATTTTGATATATGGATACATCAGTTTTACACTTATCCAATAACGTGACAGTTTAGGACCTTCAGCAACTTCACCAAGGCTCCAGTTTTTATATGCATATAGACCTGCTTCATCAAGTACTCTTTCAAACTCTAATAAAATATCTAAAAGTGTACCATTCTTATCAATGGATCTGATGTTGTCTAATATACCATCATGCATTGTATCTGACATGTTATTCTCCATAAGTATTGTATTATATCTATTTATCATTAAAAAACTTTTTGCTGTTTTCTTTATATATACGCATATTCTTTGGCATATAAATGATAAGTAATTATGAGAGCGAAAGTTCTCTATTCTGAAAATCCCTCTTAAGGAGGATACAATATGGCACGAAAAAAACGTGTTGAAAAACATAACTCAAACAGAGGCCGTAACAATGATTACGGCGTAATCCCACTACACAAAAAAACAATTCCCACAATATTACCTAGAAATGTTGCACAAGAAGATTACATGTATCAACTTGCAGACCCTAATAACAACATTGTATTTGCTATTGGTCCAGCTGGTACGGGTAAAACATTACTGTGTACACAAATGGGTATAAAGTCATTTATGGAAAGAGAGGTGAAAAAAATTGTTATTACTCGTCCCGCAGTGTCGGTTGATGAGCAACACGGTTTCTTACCGGGTGATTTAAAAGAGAAGATGGCTCCATGGACGAGACCAATCTTCGATATCTTTGAAAAGCATTTTTCTATTCAGCAAATAGAAATGATGCTGGCAGAAAACCTGATAGAAATCGCTCCATTAGCCTATATGCGAGGTCGAACTTTTGAAGACTCGTGGATTATTGCAGACGAAATGCAGAATGCTACGAAATCGCAAATGAAGATGCTATTAACTCGTATTGGTAATGGAACAAAAATGATTGTAACAGGAGACCTTAAACAACATGACCGTGGATTTTCAGAAAATGGTCTCTCTGATTTTGTTCAATTAGTAAAACACTATGAACAAGAGAAATTAAAACACATTGCTATAAGCAGATTTGATATGATGGATGTTGAAAGACATCCAGCAGTTACCGAGGTTCTAAGAATCTACGGTGAAGATGATTAATGATTAGGGGAGTTCGCTCCCCTAATTTAGGATAGTATCAACTACGTCAGTCCAGTAATCACACTTTGTAATAGCAGGATTATCGCAATCGATATTGTGATTATGTGAAATCAAAATTGGTTTCATCCCAAATTTCAAACCACATTCAGCGTTTACAGTTTTATCTTCTATCCACCAGAGACCAGAATCTTTGTAAGGTTCAAGACCTTCATCTTTGTCTGCTCCAGTATCTAAACAAACGAGTTTAGTAAATACACCTTTACCAAAAACATTATCTAAATTTTGTTGTCGTAGCATCTTTGTGTTTTCGTCTAAACTCAAACTTGTAACACAATGAAACTCGTATCCTGCTTCTACTAGTTTAGCAACACCACTTCGTGCATCACGTAGAACTGGCAAGTTAGCCATCCAGGAACTGTTATTGAATTCTCGTATTAGTTTTTTAACTTCAACTTTTTCCATAGCAAATACATCTGCCATGTCATACACACCTTCTTTTTGTGTGTTATATCCTAAACTTTTCATCCATTCATAAAAAGCAGTCTCCCAATCAAGTAGGACACCGTCACAGTCAGTAACAATAATATTTGTGTTAGTCAATGGATTTTCCTTCTCTCTGAATACATATATAATATAGTACTAAATCTACTATTTGTCAAGTTTTTTCTATGATTTTTTCTTAATTATTACTCGCCAAGCACCAGCATTTCTTTCAAATGTTCTGGCTTCTTTTACGAAAGGGTCTGCCTCACACCAACGTGAGAATTCTTTTGACATTTCTCCATGTCCAACAATCACTACGATGTTCTTGTATCCTTTGTAATATGAATCACGTGTTGCTGAACGAAATACTTTCCAACCTTCCCATACTGTATATCCGTGTAAGTCAACTCTAGGCATGAACATTCTTGTCCCATGTAAAACGGGCAGATAGCATAACTAGTCTACCACTTTTAGGGGATAAGATGTTATAAGGAATTCTTTCATTAATAAAAACTATTTTTCTCTCTTGAAGTTGTATTTCTTTACCTTCAATTTTTACACTTGCTTCGCCTGATGCTACTAAGAAAAACAAACCAGTAGGCGTAGAATAATCTACATTCATTTTTGTTTCTGAAACAAATGGTTCTGGAAACTGGTCTGCATTGATATCAGTAATTTGAGTTTTTAAAATAGTGTTTATAGTATCAACAATAGTTTTTGCTTCACTTGTATCACCAGAGATAACCATTTGATTTATCTTGGTAGCAATAGCAGGAGATACAGTGCCCATAACTTGTGTTGTAGGCATCTGATGTTCTTTATTAAACTTATCTCTTACTATTTTACTCATCGTTGATTTATATTCTCTTTATAAAATTTGTTGTATTCACGTTTTTTAAATTTAACTTGGTTAGTCATTAGATATGCACAAAGTTCTGTTACTTTATCTTCTACATAGTCAGGATGAATACAGATATAGTTACCTTCACATTTAGAAATAAATTTCATCATTTCATCATTCATTTCTTGATTAGTATATCTCCAGTTTCGTCTACTCCATTTTTTCATTTCTTTGGCATTGTCTTCATTGTACTTGCCAGCTTTAACACCTCTTTGTAAACAATCATATGGTTTAGTTAAAAGTATTATATTGTAGTCGCCTGGTTCTAATTCATCAAATTTAAAAAACCCATCCTTATCCCAATCAAATGATTTATAATCATAAGGTAGCATTTGACCTATGAAGTCTTGTATTCCATCTTCATAATCAAATATATGTATGTTAGCCATTTGCCTCCAGCTTCTTTTCGCCTTTATTGATTAGTCCACTTTCCTTGCATTCTTGTACGAACTTGTTATAATGCTGAGGATATTTTATTATCACATGCTGAACTATCTTATTATAGTCAGTGGTTTCAGCCGTGTTCTTTTCAATCTTAGCATCTGTAAGATTTAAAATTGTGGTTGAATGCTCCCAATATCTTTTTCTTAATCTTGTTACAAAATAGACATCTTCAACCATTGTCCATTTTCCTTTTGTACCAAAGTCTTTCATTGATGTGTTCTGACCTTCTGCTGGTCTAAAGGAGTGTGCTATAACTATGTATGCTTTCTTTTCTGCCATATCATTCTACTGTAATTGTTGAATCTTTAACTACTAACTTATTTGTATCATCAATATTTATCAAAGCAATAAACCAGTCTTCGTTGATTAAATAACTGTTTTTATTACTACATTCTTTCAAAACATTTTGCAAAACTTTTTCACTATATCCAGATGGATCAGGGTCACCTAAAATAACATAGTTAAGTTTACCCATTGATATTTCTTCGTCCCAAAACTTTATTGCTCCTGGTAAATCGTTTGTTACATTTAGTGCAATTTTTAATGCATCGTCTTCTTTGAAAAAAGATTGAAATGGATTGACTGGTTCATTATTCTCGCATAACTTTACAACTTCTTTATATAGCATCAACTTATAAGAAGATTGATAATCTTCTGGTATGATAACTTTCGGTTCATACATTATTTTGCGATATGTTGTAATTCTAATAGAGTAGCACTCAGATTAATTTCTGGATCTGCTACAAGAGAATGATTGACTAACCCATCACGAATACAAAGCAGTGCTTTGCCTTTCTTAAGTTCGTCTTCACCAAACCAATCTAAGTTCTCATATAGTTTACGATAAACTCCTTCATATTCTTCTGCACGTGCTTTTGATACAATTAGTTTTCGTGCTTCTGAAATCTTTCCAATTTGAAATAATGCAACATATTCAAGTATCCAATCACTTTCACCACCTTCACCTTGTCCTGGTTGTTGTAATGTACCATCAACAATGTTTTGTTGAACCATGTTGATGCACTTACGTAAGTCAGGATATGTTGAACGCACATAAATGTCAAGTGTTTCTAAATCTGGCTTGACTTCTTCTGTAATAAGAATTTCTGCAACACGGGCTGTGAATTCATTTGTATCTAGTTTCTCAATATGATAACCTTGACAACGAGAATGAATTGCTGGAATAACTTTGTTTGGATAATTACATGTTAGAATAAATCTACACGTTGAAGAATATGTTTCCATCATGTTACGCAAAATTGCTTGTGCGTTTTGTGATAGATAATCTGCCTCGTCTAACAAGACATATTTGAAATCACCAGAGAAAGGCAGTGAACTTGCAAATCCATTAATTTTTGTACGCATTGTATCAACATTGTTTTCACTTGACGCATTGATAAACATTACATCACCATCATCAACTTGAAGTTCTTTTAATAAAACTTTTGCTAACGTAGTTTTACCTGTTCCTGCGGCACCTGAAAACAATAGATGTGGAATAGCACCACTTTCTACCCAACTCTGTACTTGATGTTTTTGTTTTCCATCACGAAAAACATATTCACCTATACTACTTGGACGATACTTCTCTACCCATAATTCTTTCAAGTTCTTCTCCGTGTTCTTTTATATATTTTCTTGCGATACCATTAACATATTGTTCTTCTTCTATCGTAACATCTTGTGGTCTACGATACTCCCAATAACTCATGTTGGTATCTTTATTAATTCTTTTGATTTTAAGTCCTTTTTTAAACTTTGTCAATACTTAATCCTCTTAGTTATCCCAAGGCATTGCATTGTCTCGTTGATACTCATAGTCTTTCTTTAATTCCATCATGTCTTTTCTTGATAGTCTATGTTCACCACAACCATGTGCGGCAAAAGATAATCTAACAAATTTTTTACCACCTCTTTCTGATTTTGGTCCAATAAACACTTCCATGCCTCGTGCTTTGCCTTCCCACTCTTTGTGCCAATTATAAATCATATCCTCGAAAGCATCTTGATCCCAATAATATGTCATGGCATATGTGTCTGTGACACGAATTGTCATTTTCAATCTTTGTCTTTTTTTAAAGAGATATATCTTTACTGGTTTTGTAAAGGGCTTTATATAGTTATGAACGTTCTCGTATATTTCACCAAATGACTGATGATAATCATCTATCTCTGGCCACTCGCCCATGTCTTTCAACTGGCTGTGCATACGTTTTAGTCGTTTACTATATGTTTCTGCTTTTTCTTTGTTTGATTGATTTTCGTCTGACATTAAAATAACTCTATTCCACTATCTTCGCCAGGCCAAACAGTTTCTTTTCGTTCTTGTATATAATGATGGTTATGTGATTTTGGATTTTCTGATTTTATCTTTTCCATGTGTTCGTTTGCTTCTTCTAGTGTGTCAAAAGTTGCAACTACTACTTCATCTTGTACTCTTGGTACATATATAATATCGTAAGCCATTTATTTTACTCATCTATCTTTGCAAATGTGATTAATGGGTCACCTTTTTCATCTAAAGTACGTGACTTTACTTTTAGATAACCGTTTTGATGCAACATGTCTATCATACCTGATGCACCT
>Ga0066377_10000089_pt1 | contig 20511 bp, 22 predicted proteins | sample Knorr_S23_td_Sur_FD_70946 | JGI IMG/M metagenome (GOLD analysis project Ga0066377, IMG submission 70946) | Marine microbial communities from Southern Atlantic Ocean transect - Knorr_S23_td_SurfaceB_ad_5m_LV_B | ecosystem: Environmental > Aquatic > Marine > Oceanic | place: Southern Atlantic...
GTTCTTAAGAAAATATCATCATTAGTTTTGTATGACCACAACTTATTAACATCTAAATTTCCTGTTTTTGAAACTGAAGCTTTTTGCCATTGTGTAGCAGCTTTTCTTTGTTCGAATTCTTTTACTGCAAATTGAATATTTTTCTTAACATCTTTAATATATTTTGGATAATCATTTCTTGCATCATGAAAATCACATATTGCAGAATCGTAATAGCTTTCTTCGTAATTTGATATTTTTAAGTATTTTTCTTTTCTTTTTTCGCTTAATTTTTTGTAGCTAATTACACAAAGCTCTCTTGTATCTTTAGGAATGTCTCTACAAACTAAAGGTTGTTTACCATTTTCATCAGTATCTAGAAGTCTTTTTTCGCTGCTTCTAAATACTTCATCAGTAACTGAGACGTCTGCTTCACTGTGAATTGGCTCTGATGCAGTCACTGATTCTTCAGATTGTTCATCTTCTTCTTCAGATTCTGCACCATCACCGTTTGTGTTACTCGTATTATCATCTGTAGTTTGTTGGTTATCTGATTCTAAATCGTCATGACCATTCATAGTTGGATCGTCATTTTGATCTCCCTCAGATTCTTGTTGATCAACCGAAGGCATTTCCTTTGGTTGAAGCAATTCTGATTGATTTTCTTTAGTATATGCTAAGATATCTCTAACAAGATCTAGAACTTCGCTAAAATCGTTAGTTGACATTGCTCTATCGTAAAATACTTTTTCTTCGTTCGAAAATGGTACATCAATAAGATTACCAATTTTTGCTTTTAGATTGATTTTATCGATAAGTTTTACTTCTTCCCAATCTGTATTTAAGATGTCATCTCCAAAGAAACCATCTTCTGTTAATTTTTTATAACCTCTTGAGAAAGGACCAACAAGTCCAGGATATCTAGCTTTTACTTTTCTTTCGATTCTAGCATCTTCAATAACGTTGATGTAAGAACGAGGACAGCCTTCTAGTTTTTCAGGACTATCATGCCAACCTTCGTATGGAGTTTCTAACGCATGGCCAACTTCATGACCAATTAAGAGATCTTTTACATCTTTACCCATATCTTTCCACATAGGTAAACCCAAGGTACGGTTTTTAATATCAAACCATGCGGTTTTATAATTACCTTCTTGTATCGTAATATTCTCTTTGGCTAGTAGTTTGGCTAACTGCATTTATCACTCCTTTATCAATTTATGGTACCATTCTACCATAGTATTGGCCTAATGTACATGCTTTTTGTGAAAAAAAGTATATATTTTTTATGTATATTATTATAACTTTTTCGTATAAGCTACGAAGTGGTGGAGCTGAAGGGATTCGAACCCCCGACCCTCTGCGTGCAAAGCAGATGCTCTCCCAACTGAGCTACAGCCCCTCAATAATATTTATATTTGGAAACTTATTTTTGATGATATTTCTTTCTTCGACCCATTCTGCTCGAGGAGTAGATCTTTCATAGCCTTTATCTTGTTGATAGATGTTTGTGGCGCCCATTCCGTCGAAACCCAATAATATAACTTCAGAGAATCCCATTTGACACGCAATTTCTATTGCTCTTGATCCTGAAGACATTGGCTTTTCTGGTATAGATTCAACCATATCTTTTGGGTGTGTATGAGTGACATACACATAATGCTCACTTCCTGCAACTTGTGCTGATTCGCTACCAATAACATTATGTTTAATAATAGGTTTATTAAATGAAGCTGCTATTGCATCAACTGCATAATTAGGAATTGGATCCCATTCTGTAAATAAACAAAAATGATCTTTACAATATCCAGTTTCGTATATAATATGTTGCATATATGCGTCAGTACAAATTAAAGCATCTGGAGATTCTTTATATGCACCATTGCATCCAATAACGAAAGTACCAGGATATTCAGATCTAAAATCTATACCCTTTCTTGATTCACCGTTACCTAATACTAATGCTGTTGTCTTCATTTAATTTTTGAAAAATTCCTATCTTTTATAAACTCGATCTTCGATCTAAACTTATTTTCTAATATATCACCTTTATGAGAAATGATGAATACGTTTGTTCCATCTTCAAGTGTATTTAGAATTTTTGTCAAATTGTCAATACCATCATGATCTAAACTGGAATCAAACGTTTCATCTAAAACTAAGAGATTTGTAGCAGCACTATTTTTCATTTTAGCAATCTGCCTCCATGTAAATAGTAAAGATAAATCGATTCTTTGTTTTTCACCTTCACTAAATGATGCATAATTAAAACTATCTCTATGTCTAGATCTAATAGTCTCATTAAAGTTTTCATCTAAATGAAATGCTACAAAGAAATCCAATACTTGAAGATACTGGTTAATTAAACGATTCATAACAGGTAAATATTGCTTAATCACTTTCGTCTTAATACCAGTATCTTTCAGCATCTCCCCTATAACTTCATTATAAGTTCTTTCCTCTACATACTCTAGTTTCTTTTCTGTAATAGTTTCTTTAGATTTTCTAAGTGATTCCATTTCTTTCTTTGCAGTTTTAATATCACCACTTGATTGTAATAAACCACTAATTTCTTTTTGAATACTATCGATATCCTTTTGAATTAAAGATACTTTATCATTATTAGAAATAATTTTTCTTTGTCTTTCCAATAAGTGTGTCATTTTACTTCGTGAATCTTCAACATCAGCGTAATTCTGATTAACTTCTTCTTTAAGTTTTTCCATACCTTGTTGAACTTCTGCTGCAGCTTTTTTGATAATAGTTATTTTTTCTTCTTTAATATTTTCATTAATCTCTTGATCACACGTTGGACATTGATCGTTTTCTTCAAAGAATTTTCCTTGTTGTACTAGATCTTTAATTTTAGCTGTAAATTGTAAATCATATGATTTTAATTGAGTAGTAGTTGCTTTTAAGTCATCTGATCTTTTAGTTTCAATGTCAATATGAGATTGTAAATTATCATTTAGCTCTGTGCTTTCTTTAATTAATTTTTTAATATCTTTCTCGTGATCTTTAATAGTTTCCTTCTTCGTTTCAACTAAATCTTTATTAATCGATTGTAGATCTTTAATATATTTTCCTTGACTATCAATCTTAGTTTTAAACAATTCTATTTGATGATTAATATCAGTTAACTCATCTCTAATTTTAGCGTTTCTTTCTTTTAATAAAGTGTTCATCTTAGAAAAGATATTGATGTCTAATAAATCTTCAATAACACCTCTTCTTGACCAAATAGGTAATTGCATAAATGGAATAAATGAACTACTGCCTAATACAACTACTTGATGAAATGATTTATGATTTAACTTTAGAATATTTTGTTCTAAAAATTTTTGATAATCTCTAGCATTTGAAGCTTGATTAATCATAGTACCATTTTGATAAATTTCGAATTTGTTTGGTTTTATACCTCTTATAATTCTAAAATTCGAATCACCAATTTTAAACTCAACTTCTACTATTGTGCCTTTTTTATTAATACTATTGATCATTTGATCTTTCTTAATATCTCTATGGGGTTTACCAAATAAACCAAAAGATAAAGCATCTAACATTGTAGATTTACCAGCACCATTTTGTCCTACAATTAATGTTGATGGTGATCTATTTAATTCTATTTTTATCGTGTCATTTCCAGTAGAAAGAAAATTCTTCCATGAAACTGATTTAAAATATATCATACTACCTCTAGATTTTGTGCTTCTGTATAAAGCTTTCTCAATTCAAGTTTTAAATGATCCTTATCAAGATCTGTTTCTACAGCCTCTACATAGGAATCTAATAATACAGTTGTATCTTCTAATGAAATCTTTTCATCTTCAACGCTTTCGCCTAGATATTCTTCAAAAGATTCTGCTATCTTTAACTCGTAAGTTTCAATGCTTTGTAATTTATCAATAAACTTATCAAACATATAAAGATCGTTTTTATTCAATACAATCAATTTAATAAATTTATGCTCGTATTCACTAAAATCAAAATTGTTATAATCATTTCTTGTATCATCGTATATGATTTTCTTAAACATAGTAATAGGATTTCTAACAGCTTCAATCTCTCTTGTTTCAGTATCTAATACGTGGAAATATTTTGGATCATCTACATCTGCCCAAGTAAATTCCATTTGTGAACCAAGATAGTGAACATTTCCTTGATGTGATTTAGTATGGAAATGTCCTGATAATACCATTTCAAACCTTGAGAATATATCAGCATTCATACCATGAGGATTGCTTATTCCTGCCATCATATCGAATCCCTTTAATTCTAAGTGAGCACCAAGAATAGGAGCTTTACAATTTAAAGCCCAATCTGTATATTCTTTGTAATTAGAATTATTAATCCAAGGGATAACTGCTACACCTAAACCATCATAATCCAACACTGTTGGCTTCATAATAATATTTACATTACTGGTAAAATAACCCAACAACTCTTTGAGGCTGCACAACTCATTTGTATTTTTGAAGTATACATCATGATTTCCGGGAATAATATCCATGGTAATACCAGCATCCCGCATAGGCTCAAGAAAATGCTTACGATTAGCATTGAGCGCTTTAAAGTTGACGAATTTTCTGTGTTCATAATAATCACCTAAGTGTAATATTTGTGTTATGTTGTTTTCTTTGAGATAAGGAAAAAATACTTCCTCATAAAATCTTTCTTGATATCTTAAAAAAATATCAGAAGAATTCCTAACACCACAATGTGTGTCGTTTAATATTGCTATTTTCAATCTGCATATCTCCCGTGTTTAAAAAGATGGTGCATTCTATGACTATGAATAGCCCATAACAATTTAATTAATGATGTTTCAGTATAAACACCTGCTTCACATTCATATTTCCACATAATTATACCATAAAGAGTTCTAGTTTTTCTTTCTCTTTCTCGATCTTTTTAAATTCTTTTAGTGCAGCATCATTACTTTTAACTTGTGAGATTCTTTGTCTTAGAGTATCAACATAAGCCATTGTTTCTGCTGCTCCAGATTCGTCCATTCCCATTTGAGTAAAGTCTTCAATACCCATCTTTTCGATAAATCTAAATTTGATATCTTGTTGTCTTTTCTCTTTTGTAATCCTTCTAATAAATGCGAAGTAACAAATCTGAGTAAAATAAGAGAATGCATTTGGTTTACCTGTTCTTGTAGCTGTTTCGATATTATAATTACCAATAGCTCTTAAACAATTTTCTACTGCATCCATTACCATTTCTTCTCTATAAGTATATCTTACAAAGTTTGGTCTATGAGATAATCCTTCAGCAATCTTAATAAAACATCTTGCAATATAATCGGTTACTTTAGGAACTTGTGTATTTTTTTCCTTAGATTCCCTTACTAAAACTGCGTAATCAAAAACTGCTTCTGAGAATTCTCTATTATTAACGTAATGAGGTTTTTCTTTAGGTTTGAGTTTCATTCAATTTCTCCATATAATTAGATATATTATACCATAGTTTAGTCATAATGTACATCTTTTTTTTATTTAATTTTTTTTCTCCCAAGGGTTTACAAAACTAAAAAAATGTGGTATAATAATATAGCTGCTGAGGCAGAGGAGGATACCATATTAGTGTATAGTTTTCTTTGGCTCGGGGGTTTCTGGCAAAGGATCATCGTATTCTTCTCCATACATTTGATAATCTTCTGCTATCTTTTCAACAATTTCATTAAAATTAGCTAGATCTTTTTTCTCTCCTAAGTTATAATTAATGTAATGTTGTTTAGATTCTTCGTTAATTTCAACATGATTAACGACATGTCTTTTAAACAATTTAAAAATCTTTTTATTCGAAAATGGAAACCATGGACTATACATGTACATTCCTATATTATTTAATTTAACTTGAACGGGACGTTCTAACACGAAGGCGTTTTCGTCTGAGTGTTGAACTAAGCTGATGAGCTCTTCTCCACTAGTAAGTTTAAAATGTCTAATATTTATGTTTTCCATATTATATATTTATATCATGTAATTTATAGTCGAACTTCTCTTTACTATATATTTTTATACGTTCTGCTGCATGTTGTAGTGTATAATTTTTCTTCGCTTTCCAATGAAGATCATCGGCAATATCATACACTTTAGTATTTATACCATCCCCTGATTTTCTTAATCCTCTTCCGATGCTTTGTAGAACCCTAATTTGAGACTTACTTGGTGAAGCAAAAATAATATTGTGTAAACGCCTAATATTAATCCCTGTAGAAAAAGTGCCCATACTAGCAACAATGATTGCATCACTTTCCTGTTCCGTAATTTCGCGAATTTGCTCTCGAGTTTCAACATCTGTTTCTCCTGATACGTAAAATAATTTTCTACTTTTTCTTGGTAAAGCATCAAACTTCTCTTGTAACATACTATGGAGTGGTTTACCATGTTTTTCTACATACTGAAATAATATAAGTGTATTACCTTCTTGATCCATTGCTAAGTTAGATATGAAATTATTGCGAGGTTCATACTTAACAATAAAATCTAGCTCATCTTGGTATTTCATTTTTGATACCATCTTACAATAATCTTCTTTATATTTTAGTAGTAATACAAGAATATCTAAATCAGCAAGCGATTTTTCTTCTATTAATTTTTTAGTTGTGGTAACTTTATAAACTGGTCCAAACAAACCTTCTAATACTAACTGATGAGTTTGTGTTCCATCTAAAGTTCCCGTAGTACCTATACGATATTGTGCGTTAACACATTTTTCCATAATAGCAGTTAAAGATTTAGCTTTAAAATTATGTGCTTCATCACCAATAACCATACCGTATTCTTTAAACCATGGAGTTTGCATTTTATAAATTGATTGCCATGTAGTAATAACAACTCTTTCGTTAATTTGATATCTTTCTTTTCCTGAATATATTCTATGACAATTTTCTTCTGTACTCCATTCATCGAACTCTGAATAGTCCGCAAAATCAGAATACATTTGTTCTACAAGAGATGTAGTAGGTACTATAATTAAAACTTTACCATCATATTCCTCTAAGTAATATCTTACAGCTAAATATATGATCAAACTTTTACCTGACGCGGTGGGAGATAATAATAAAGCTTTTTTATCTGATATCGTGCGCGAGAGCGCATCAAGTTGGTAATCACGAGCAGTTATACCCTCCCCTTTCACAGAGAGTGATACCCGCTCCAGTAAGCTTTCAATATTAGCAATATGCGCACTTTCAGGTGTTCCAAAGCTGTTTTGATCTACTTCAAGCATATAATCTCTTACTTTTGCGAACTCCTGAACGTATTTGAACAACCCAGAGTATAAAGTTTTAGCTCTCAAGTCAAATAAACGTATCTTTCCATCCCACATCCTGTTGCGGTATGCAGGCATAAACTTGTAACCAGGAACGTAGAAACAGAAGTGTTCTGATAACTCTTGTTCTATGCTTGGTTCTGTTTCGATGTGAAGAAAGACTTCGTTCTTCTTTTTGACTTTAATGAGATCCATTACATACCGCTAGTGAATTTATTCCATTCAATAATATTCTTAATATTCTGATGTCGCCACTTAATATTTTCTAAAATTTCCTTTAAAGTATCTATAAGCTCTTGTGTGTATTGCATTTTTGCTTGATGTTCTTGAATCAATGGATCTGCATCATAAAACTTATCCATATCTCCCTTTAGAATTGTAAGACCATCAAGAGGATCATAACTCCATCCCAATTCGTCTATTTCTTCTTTACTTAATTTGCCGTTATAATGCAACCATTTGTTCTTAAGTAGCACTTTAAAGTCGTTATCTAATCTTTTTAGTTTTAGCTTATTAATTGAGTATAATTCAAGATACTTCGAGTGAAGTTTAGCTGATTCTCTAGAAGATGTGTCAAGTTCAAGTTCATCAATCTGACAATCCTTTTTCCACATTTCAATTATTTGTTCTAATGTATTCATAATGTATTCCTATTTTTAAACCATATTATATTATACCACAAGTCCGTACAAAAGTACACTATTTAAATTCAAAATATGTATATTTAAACGATACGCTTGCTTGTAAGTATTCAACTTCAGTTTGTTGTGTAGAAAATTCAACTGCAGATAGTGATGTTGGAAAAAGTCCTCTAAATAAGATTTCTTTTGTTGTATTATTGTGGCTTGATAGTATTAATAATGTACCATCTATTTTAGTCTCGCCTTTATTTACAATATCATTTAACCAATTATATATTTCAAGGTAATTTTCCATATTTTCAGTAATATTAAATGTTACTTCTAAATTACCAAAATTTAAACGATCACCTCCCATAGCCATATTAGATCCTCTAAATGGAGTAGGACTTTCAGCGATTGATAAATCTGGTAGTGATACTGATGTACAGAAATATTCGACGTTTTCGTATTTTTCAGAATCCAATTTAAGTTGGAATCCTACTGGTGATAAAAAGTTTTTGTTAGTTGTAATAGCCATAATAGTATTTATAATAGTTATGGGGTCAAATTGACCCCATTTAATTTACTTCTCGTTTACAAAATCATTTAATTGTCTTGCTGTTGAGATCACTTCTTCAACAGAAACAAATTGATTACCTAATGATTTTTTATCATTAGGAAATGAATCGTTATGATTGAATACCGCATCGTTTTCTCTATGGATATTTCCTGTGAGAATACCTTCTGCAAGTGATAGTAAATCGGCTCTTATTTCATAGCCACTTTTTGCTTGATTTGACATAATTCCTCCTGTGTGTTTGTGTGTTAATGTCTATATTATTTATACATAAAAAAAGGGAGACCGAAGTCTCCCTTTAGTATAGCAATTGCTATATTATGCGCTTTGCATAATTCCGTCAACTCTGAAGATTCTGAAGTAATCATTACCTCTATCTGAACCTACAGTACCGTCGGTTGCTACGAATGGGTTAGCTACCATACCATATCTAGTTTTGAAACCGATTCTTGGCTGGAAGTCATTTTCCCCAACAGCTTTAACCATTGTTAAAGGAACATATGGGCAGTAGAATACACCTGCGTCATATGGGTTAGATCCTCTAAATCCTACTGTTACGTAGTCTTGGTTAGTTCCACCTGCATATGGATCAACATACACTTTGAATCTACCGTTAAGAACACCAGCAAAAGTATTACCAGTATCATCAACGTTCAAGCTTGTTGATAAAGCAGGAGAGTAGTCTAACATACCTGAAGCAGCTAAGATTGAAGCTACATCTGAAGAACAAATAACATAGTTACCTTTTCCTCTTCTTGTTGCTTTAGCAATCGCGTTTGCTTCTCTTTCGATTTGTACGATAAGACCTTTAGCTTTTTCAGCTAACCATCTGCCATCTGAATCGCTGTCTACGTTAAAGATACCTTTAACAGCAACGTTTGCAGTTTGTGCACCTAGTTTAGCAGTTCTGTTAACTGTTCTTACAATTTCTCTATTGATTTCAGCTAAGATTTCAGCAGAAAGAATGTTTGCAAGCTCAGCTTCAGCGTCAAGACCATGAATTGCTTTAAGGTCTTGTGCTAATTCCATTGTGTACATAGCTTTTAGCGCTCTTGACTTAGCAGTAACAGTAACCTTATCGATTGAGAAAGCCATCTCACCGAAAGATCCACCTGAACCACCAGTACCTAAAGCTTCAGCAGCAGCTGTAGATAAACCACCAGCGTAATCAGAAACGATTTCACCAGCTGTTTCACCTGTACCCAAGTCGTTATCGCCGTCATCAACAGCAGATTCTAGACCTGATGGTCCAACTTCTTGAGTTACTGAGCTGTCACCTGAGAAAGCTGTATCAGCTTCGTTAAATAATGCTTCAGCACCTGCTTGAGTACCATATCTTGACTTCATTGCGAAGATAAGACCAGTTGGTCCGCTCATTGGCTGAACGCCAGCGATATCATAAGCAATTAAGTTAGGCATAGCTCTTCTTACCAATGAGATAAGAACAGGGTTAAAGTTATCAATTCCACCACCAGTTACACTATTAGCAGCAGCATCTTCGTTTAAGAAGTTACCTTGTTGTGCTCTAGCTTCTTCTCTAGCAGCAATTTCTTGGTTCTCTAATAGTCTTGCTGTAACAGCTTTTTTGTGACTATCTTGAATATTTTCTAGATCAGCGTGCTCGAGAACCGGAGTCCACTTTTCCATTAGTTTTGCGTCTGCGTTAAACATTTTTGTTTTTCCCCTATAGACTTAATTTATTTACTAAATTTTGAAATAGCTTGAGTATATCTAGCCATTACATCACCGATATCAGCCGGAGCCTCATCAGTACCAACTACTTCTTGTACATCACTAACAACTTCTGCAGTTTCTGATTTGAAGTATGACTCTTTAACTACGTTCACTTTCATTTCGAAAGATTCTGCATCGTCAAAATCAATATCTTCTACTAAAGAAGCAAGCTTTTCAGCTTCTGTTAATGCAAGATCAGAAGATGCCTTTCTTACAATTTCTGATCTCTGTAAAGCAGAAACAGACTCTGTAAGTTTGATGTTATCTTCTGTTGATTTATTTAAGCTCTCTTCAAGTTCAGAAACTTGAGCAGATAATTCATCTACTAAGTCAACTTTACCTTCAGGAACCTCTACATAATGTTCTTTGAACACTTGTTGTAAAGAAGTCATAAAGTCTTCAGCAATTTCAGTTCTTAAACCGTTATTGATTGCAACTTCATTTTCTTCCATCCAATTAGAAACAACGTAGTTTAAGTATGAATCTACTTTTTCTACCATTTCTGTTTTAATTGAAGAAACTTCTTCTTCTAAGTTTGAAACATACTCAGACTCAAGTCTCTCTACTTCTGCAGCAACTTTAGATTTTAAAGCAGCTTCAAAAACTACAGAGGCTTTTGCCTTAAATCCATCACTTAGAGTAGCTTCTTCAGCAACCAATGTGTCAAGATCTTCTTGATAATCGATATGAGAAACGTCTACATCGACGTCTTCCTTAGCGACTACCTTTGGTTCTTCAACATCAGGAGCTAAGATTTTTGCTACTTGAGCATAGATTTTCTGAGCTTGTTCTTTTTTAGCCTTTTTGACCATATCATTTACACCAGCCATAATTGCAGCTTTAGTCTTTGGCATTTCAACTACAGGCTCTTTGTCTTCGTCATCTTCCTCATCGGAATCTTCCTTAACTTCTTCCTCTTCGTCGTCATCACCGTGACCATCTTCATTTTTGGCTTTTGCTTCAAGGATATCCTCGTCTTGAACTTGTTCGTCTTCAACGAGCTCATCTTGAAGCTCTTCAGCATCTGATACGTCTTCGACTAGTTCATTATTTAATTTAACTTCGTCTACTGACATAATTATTCTCCTATTAAGAATTTACAAGTTTAGAGAGGAAATTTTTGAAAGCTTTAATTTCAACATCAGCTGATGCGATATTTCTAGCTTCTTTGATTTCAGTCTCAATTTCTTCAATTTGCTGTGCACAAAGTACGCCATTATTCCATACCCATTCTACACCTTCCATAATTCCATTGACAAATGCCTCTGGAGCAGAAGGATCTTGAACGATATCTACAGTAGATAACATAAAGTCATCTTTCACCTGCATGACGCCATTTTTCTGTACAAGACTTCCCATACCACGACTTGATACACCAAGCTTTACTCCACCTTCGAGTAGACCTTCAACGATCTTTCCCATAGGGGTTTGTAAGATTGATGCCTTTCCTACAACATTACTTCCTTCAAAATGAAGATCAGTAATCTTGTGCGAAACTTTATCTAAATTAATGGTAGGACCTTCAGGGTGATTTAGTTCACCTACGGCTCTACCAGTTTTTACTTGTTCTGTTACGTATTTGTTAACGGCTTTTTCTAGAATATCTTTTGGATAAATTCTACCGTTTCTATTTTTAGAATCAGCTTGCATAAAAACACCCTCGATAACGAGGCTTTTCTTACCATTAACCTTTTCTGTTATGACATTTAAGTCACTTTCTATATATTCTGCTATTAGCTTCATATTTTTATCCGTTATAACATTGCTGCCAAATCTTTCAAAATATCTTCGATATCTTTGGCGCTTTTAGGAATTCTATATCCTAAGTCTTTTAAATCTCTCGTTCTAATTGTCCGCATACCTTTATGTGATCTAGATCCTACAACTTCGTAAGATAAACCTTTATTATCAAAGGTAGCTTTCATTTCTCTACCATCTGCAGAACTTGGCAGCTTAATTGAAACTTCACCTATTTTGGCTTCAGTTATTTTCTGTCGCATTTCGACAAAAGTTAACATTACTCTTCCTCTTTTGCTGCTACTCTATCCTGCATAGTTGATGCTAATTCAATCTTTTTAGCATCTAAAGCATCGGTTACTTTGTGAGCCATAAGACTATCAAAGTCTTTTTGAGCTTTTACATTTTCACCGTTTTTAACATTATTAATTAGATTTTCAACACTCATTTATTTTTCCTCGTATATATTTATAAAAAATTAAAAGTCAACATCGTCTCCGGAGTCAATTTCTCCTGACTTTTTCTCAGCTTCGATCTGTTTTTGGATCTCAGCTATATCATCATCGCTTTGTCTTAGAATATTCTTTCTAACCCATTCATTTGAGATATATTTACCAACGTATTCATCCATAGTTGATAACATTTCAAAACGCTCTCTAGTAATCTCTGATTCTTTTAATTCAGAGAAATAGTTATCTTCAAGATAATCAAAAGCTATATTTTCTTTCCAATCTTTCCAATCTTCTTTAGTAATAATACCCTTTAGCATCAGCTGAGTTTTTAACAGCTGTATGAATAAATCACTAAATCTGCCTCTTAATCTATCAATAAACTTTTTAAATTTAACTTCATCTCTTGATATTTCAGTAGCTCTTCCTAAATTAAATCCAGATTCTTGTTCTAATCTATTTACTGGAACATTTAATGCTCTGTATAATTTCTTTTGGAAATATAAAATATCTTCTATTTGACCAAGATTTTCACCACCTGGTAATGTAGATATTTCTGTTCCTCTTCCTCCCTCTCTTCTAGGTAGGAAAAAATCTTCCAACATTGACATATGTTTTTTATCATCTTTAATATCACCAGTTTTTGCATCATAAACCAATTTATTACGATATTGATTCATAATATTCTTTAGATATTCTTCTGCTTTACCTTTAGGTAAATTACCTACATCAATGTAAAATATTCTTCTTTCAGGTGCCCTAGATATTCTATAAATAACAAGAGCATCCTCCATCATTCTTAACTGATTTGTTGGCTTAATAGCCTTATGCATATATGAAAGAATTCTCTTTCTAGTAGGGTCCAAAACCCCTGATGTACAATATGCAATTGCGTCAGGATGAATTTTTAGTCCTTCTCCTGCTCCATCCTTCTTCTGAAAAACAAACCATTCATCTACTTTTTTGATAATGGTAGCTCCAGTTTTTGGATCTTTATCTTCTTCAACCTCTTTAACTTTTCTTAGTTGTGTTGGATCGATATATCTTAATTCTTTAATCCCTTTCTGTGGATTTGATGTATCAATTATAATATGATATGGTAACCTTCCATCGATATACCATTTTCTAAAAATATCATGTGCATAAGCTTTAAACCCTAATAAACTTACGATATTTTCAAACTCTGTCTTTATCGCAGTTTTAATTTTAGGTGAAGCTTCAACTGTATCTAAAACTATTTCAACTGGTGCTGATTTATTATCACCAACAATTGCTTCATTAATAATATCTTCTACTGCAGCATCACATTCAGGCTGAGTCGCAATATCACGATATTTAAGAATGAGATCTTTCTCATCCTTTGCACTATCTCCGTCAATATCAATATATTGACCAAAGTGCCCGCCGGCAGATATTACACCAACGCCATCTTCATCTGTATTCGGAACAAAGGAAGGTAACTGCTTTTCTTGACCAGCCCTCTTTATTTCGAAACCAAAAAATTCTGCCATATTTAATTCCTCATATATTATTGGGGGAGTTTTCCTCCCCCTCTAATATTATTTATATACCTTTTAAGAAGTGGTATTTGATTCCCAATATTGTACTTGCATTTCAACTGTGAATTCTTCAATCTGATTTTCATTATCATATGAAAGTTCAATAGTTGATAAGTTAGTTGGGAAAACGCCTCTAAGATCATAAGTCTTAGTAACTTCACCTTGTTTATTTAATTGCTCAACAATCATATCGGCCATATAATCAGTTGGATTACTAATACCGCTATTATTATTGTGCTCATTAATACCATTCATCCATCTTTCAAAAGCGTTTCTTACTTCGAAACCTACATCATTAATTACTGTTAATGAAACTGGTTCGAACGTTCTATCTCCAGCAATTTGTAACTGTCTACCTCTGAATAATACAGGGATAGGAGCTACAACTGATGATGGAAACTGTGCACCTTTGATCATGAATGAAGATAGTTCAACGTCACCTTGAGCATATGAAGGGAAATTACATGTTACTTTGAACATGTTGGAACGTGCGCCACCTCCTACGAGTTTTGATTTAAAATCATCTACGCCTAAAATTGCCATTTTAATCTCCTATTATACGCCTGCGATTTCTGTGAAATCGACACCGGTTCTTGTTGCTATAAAGTTCAATGAAATGAAGTTAATAGATCTTGATGGCTTGATAAAGATATCAGCTACAAATCTATTAGCGTCAATTACCTGACCAGTGTTATTTGTTTCGTCACAAATAACTTTAAAGTCAGTAACACCTCTTCTACCTTTTACGTCCCTTAAGAATGGTTCTAAAAGATTTCTGAATTGAGCTCTTGTAAATTCATCATTGAATTCAAAGAGTTGACCTTTAGCAGCTGTGCTAATTGCCTTCTCAATAACAATAAATAATCTTCTAACATTGATTCTATCGAACGCACTTGGTTTGGATAGCAAAGTCTTATCTCCAAATAACATAGTACCTTGTCCTGGGAAAGATACTAAAGGATTTACTCTTGCTTTATAAAGAGAATCTCTATCAGCTTTCTTTGGATTAAGAGCTAATTTTGCTACACCTAGAAGTTGTCCTCTTGTTACACCTGCTGGGCTAAACCATGCATCTGCAACGTTATCTGTATTTGCGCATAAACCTGCTAATAATCCTGAAGCTCCAATCCATCTTTGTACATCGTTATACTTATCGTATACGTATACAGCTGATGAATCAGTTGAAGCATAAGAAGTTGATGGTAAAGTATTTGCCCATTCAATAACATCTGCTACTGAACCGCCTGCAGCTGAATCTTCAACTGGAGGTGAGACAAAAGCCATACAATCTTTTCTTGCATTACAAATTGTGATTAATTTATCTGCAATATGCTTTTCTCCATTTGCATCTGGATATGCAAATAATAGGTTTACGTCGACTGTTTCTGCATCCGCTAGTAAGTCAAATGATGATGTAATATCACCATGTGCAGGAGCGTTATCACTTACACCGCCAGCTAATACTGCTGAAACGATAGTATCTGATGTTGTGAAACCTTGTCCGCTGACAAAATTTCCACCTGCTGCTGAAGTTACTGGATCTGAACCAGCATCAAATGCTGAGTCATGGCCACTCCACCATACATACTCGGATTGATTATTAATTACATCTTTATAGTAATTAGTTGTGCCATCTGATTTTTTACCTTGTGGTGATAAAGATAAGAATTGGAATACTTCTAGAACTGTTCCTTTAGTTCCACTCCATACGCCATCCTCATCAATCACTGCTACGTGGATTTCATCATTTGTTGCACCGACAGCTGCCGCACTATCAGAAGTTCCTGGTGCTGCGTCAAAGCTGTCTTTAGGATCAGGTTCATCACCTGTTCCAGTCCATGCTGCAAACGATGTACTATTTGAGCAAATATCTACTCTTAGGCTGTTACCTAATACGCCTGGATATTTTGCTACAAAAGTTCCACTCAATGTGCTAAGGGAATCATAATGGTCTTCGTTTTTAATTAAAAGTGCTGTACCGTCTGTTGCATTTTTCATGTCAGACTTTTCAGCACGTACTACTTTAAGAGCGTTTCCATATTTTAAAAATGAAGCTGCTGTTAAAAAGTATTTTGCTGTATCAGAATCTGGTGTTCCGAAGATACTAGCTAATTCATTTTCTGAACCAACCGTAGTAACTTCCTCTACCGGACCCCAATTAAATGCACCTACGAATCCACCAATACTAGTAGAAACTGCAGGTACCACGTTCGTTGCGTCAATTTCATTGACTTGAACGCCTGGTGATACTTGAAATGCCATTTTTTTGTCCTCTCAATATGAGTTAGTTTAATAAGTTTTCATAATACGGTTATATTCAACAGTTATATTTATAAATACTAATGTTCTAACCCTCTTCATCAAACATAGAGATATATGTTCCTGGCTTGAGCCAATACTCTCTATTCATAAATTTTTCTAATACGCTTTTAGGTAAGTTTTCTCCTGTAGCCTTTCTATATCCCTTTGTTCCAGGAGTAGAATTAATTTCAATAAACATCGGAGGAATCTTATTTCTGTCCTTCGAAGGGAATATATCTACACCTACCCACAATCCATCAACAGCTTTTGCTGCCCTTTCTACATGTTGTATTTCTAAATCAGTTAACTCTATTGGAGCAGGCTTTGAACCTAACGATACATTTGTTCTAAAATCTTTTTTAACTGTTGGTCTTTTAATTGCACCATGAAACTTACCACCAATAACATGTGCACGAATATCAAACGTAAAGTCTTCAATCATTCTTTGTAATAAAACTCCCATGTTAGGATCTAATTTATACAATAATTGTACAGTAGAATGCAATGAACTTTCAGAATCTACTTTTATAACACCAATCCCCAATGAACCCGTGAGTGTTTTAAGAATAACTGGATATTTTCCACCTAATCTTTCCATTGCATCAATTGCTTTATTTGGATGATGTATTAAAACAGTTTTTGGTTGATTTAATCCAGCTTCTGCTAAATATAAACTAGTCCTATATTTGTCTGATGTAATTTCCATACACGCTCTTGTATTAACACATACTACACCAGCTCTTTCTAGCTGTGTTAAAAAATCTGACCATGCCTTTCTTTTTGTAGCAGGAGCTCTTACAAATACAATAGTATTCTCATCTATTAAAAACTTTCTTTCTTTTTCTGACATACCATCATAAATATATCTCTGCTTTCCTTCTAAATCTGAATATGCGCCTTGTATATCAACTTTAAAAGCTTTTAGACCAAGTTTCTCACCTTCTTTTATAAAATCATCAGCTGTTTTTTCAGGATCATCGGGATCTTCTGGATCATCATACCACAAATATACAAACCTATATGTTTTAGTTTTTTCTATAGCTTCTAATACCTTTTCTACATGGGCAGATCTTTTTTCTAATATTCTCTTTAATACCTCATTTTTCATTTAAAATCCCCCTTTCCATTCTTGTTCAAACCATACATTACCTTCACCGTCACCAACTCCCTCTTTTCTATTTCTACCATCTTCTATAATACCAAATGGAAGCATATCATCTTGTATGGCTTTTAATTGTTCTCTATACATTAATTGCTTCATATCAATATTAGTTAACCCTTGAAATATATCAGTTGTAGTAAACCAACCAAATAAAACTAAATTCATAACTAAGTCATCATGATTAGGTGCAATTGCTTCAAATGAAGCACCTCTAGCAACAAATGTACACATTTCTGTAATAGTTTCTGCATCAACAATATGTAGTTTTTTAGATGCAATTAAATCTTTAAATGTAGAACAACCAATTCTTTTAACTCTTTTAGTCATAGTAGCACCAATAGAATTAGCTTTAATCTGCGATTCTACGAACATATTTTCGTATTCTAAATCGTAATATAATCCATTACAAACTATTGCGCCTTGGTCATTACTTTCTACAATTACATATGCTTCATTATACATTCTAGCATATTTGTATATAAGATCAGGAAATAATAATGGTGATATATTATTATCTCTAAATACACATACTTGTTTAAATGGATTCACTGATGTATCAATAATATTAAATGTACTATAATCTTGACCTCTACCTTTAGATACATCAACGGTCATTACATAATGATGACCTTCTTTTGGATCTTCATATTGAAATAAGTGTTCAGACCATCTAATAGGATCAATAGCTTTTTGTGCTAATAAATCGTTTGCCTCAATTAATGTATTACCTCTTCCATGGAAGTTATTGCCGAATTCTTGATCAAACTGTAATTCTGATGTATTGGCAATTGTTTCTTCTTTCCATTTTTCGTCTCTTCCTGGTACATCCCACCAATCGACTCGAAATGGTTTAAATTCATTTGTATTTGTTGTAGCACCTTCCCATAATTTGTGGTATATATTACCAACACCATTCGCTGTAGAAGCAATAATAATTTTTGTATCTTTACCAGATGATACCACCGGATATGTTGATGTGTAAAACTGAGCATCATTATCGATAAACGCAAACTCATCAAGGAATAATAAATTAATTGATAAACCCCTGATAGAACTACCTGAGGTAGCTGCAGCTATAATTTTTGAGTTATTACTAAATTCTATAGAACCTTTATTTAATGCTTTACAACCTGGCTGCAAAAAGAATGGTAAGTTTTCTAATGCTAATGTAATTCTACCTAACATTTCTCTAGCAACCGCGCCTTTGTTAGCTAGAATTGCAATAGTTTTTTCTGGATGGAAACATGCATACCATAATAAAAATACCACCGATGATATTGATTTACCACTTTGTCGACATGCTAAAACAATATTAAATCTGTTTTCATTGAAATGGTGAAACATTTCTTCTTGATATGGCCATAAATCAAATGGAACTAAACCTTTATCAAGTGAAATAACTTTTACATACGTACGAGCAAAATACGCAGGATCATTCATGCATTTTTTATATTCAAGAACCTCATGTTTAGAAAATGAAGATTCTACTCCATCTCTTTTTACATTAGGATTTCCTAAATATCCTTGCTCAGTTGTTGCCTTCGTCATCTATTATTATATCCTTACCATCATCTGCAGCTTTTATTAATAATCTTTGTAGATCAGTAGTACTTCCAACAAAAAGATTATTGTTTGTCACCTCACGTTTCACCTTTTCTCCAGTTAAATCTTTCTTATTTTTTTGAAGAGCCATTAATTTTTCAGTTGTATCAGCAATATCTTTTATTGATCTTGATAATACTTCAAATGCTCGAGGATGCTCTGATTCTCGAGCTAATTCAGCAAGTACATCTAATGATAATGTACCTGTTCTAATTAAATCTTTATACGTCTTTCTAGAAAACTCATAATCATCTTTAATTTCTAGATCATCTTTAGTAATCGTTTTTTTTGCTGGCAAGTTTTTGCTCAGATTCTTATTAATCTTTTCTAATTTATCACTCATAACATACCTACGTTATACTTACATTTACAGTATAATTGTCATCTTCATCTGCATTAGCTGGTGTAATTGTGAAATCCATATTTTCCAGTATTTCAGAACCACCAACATCGTTATTAAAATCTATATTAATTTCTTTAATTACCCCTTGATCTTTAGTTGGTCCAAAGTATTTCATTTTCATATTAAAATCAAGCTGATATATTAATGCTCTTCTTGTAATATAATCACCTTCATAATCGTCTTGTATAGCTACTGATTGTAATACAATAGGAACATCTTGCTTATATGCAAATCCATCCACTGGTGTAATTGTTACAGTATATTCTGGTTGAAAATATGGAAGTATTTGTTCCATAATTTGTAATCCATCATCTTGATTTTTAGCTAAAATATATAACGACATACCAATATCGTATGCAACTATATGATTTAATGTTTTCTTTTTGGTAGAATCGGTCGCGTGATTTTCTATAACCTGATTTCTTTTTTGTAATTTTTGTGTCGAATCAATAGCTAAATTTGTTATTTCGAAAGCAACTCTTGGCAATTTAATTGCCATTGATGCATCACTTCCAGTTGTAGCATCAATTCTAGATAAAAACTTTTGTTTAGGTCCATAAGCTAATGGAACTTTAATTTGATTTAATACATTACCACTACCATCTTTTCTAATGACTTTTAAGTTATTAAACAATGTACCAAAAATTGCTACCGCTTTACGAGTTGTTGCATGATAGAAATGACCGCCAAACATTAGTATGTCTCCGATGGATCACCAAACGGATTTGATTCCGTAAAGTCTATAAAGTTATCTGCAGCGACTTCAAATTCGTAATTTTTAGCTTGATCATCTGCTGGGAATGATTCACTATCGGTTATGTCATAAACTTTAGTAATAAAACAAGTATTATTCGATTCACTACCTGTTAAACCTATTGTAGGTGAAACAAAGAAATCTCTTGCTTCGGTACTACCTGTTACACCAATATTAGATACTCCAATAGATGCAGCAATATCAGATGTCTTTGTAATTGTTTGAACTTCACCATATACACTAATTGCAGGATCAGTAGATATAACTTGTGTTACTATTTCCCCTTGAGTGAAGTGATTACCGCCAGTTACTGTAAGATCGATTTGTGTTTGTTGTGCATTAGTAATTTCTTT
>Ga0066377_10000090_pt1 | contig 20094 bp, 19 predicted proteins | sample Knorr_S23_td_Sur_FD_70946 | JGI IMG/M metagenome (GOLD analysis project Ga0066377, IMG submission 70946) | Marine microbial communities from Southern Atlantic Ocean transect - Knorr_S23_td_SurfaceB_ad_5m_LV_B | ecosystem: Environmental > Aquatic > Marine > Oceanic | place: Southern Atlantic...
TAATATTATAACCTTTTTTAAGAATAATAGTTACAACAGTAATACAAGCCACTAAAAACAACACCATAGTACTTATACTAATCCATATATTAAAATCTGAAACTCCATAAAATGAAAATCTTAAGCCATTGATTAAATAAACTACTGGATTAAAATATGTTACTGTTTGCCAAAAAGGCGGAAGCATATCTAAAGAATATAAACTGCCTCCCAAAAATACCATTGGTGTAATAACTAAAGTTGGAATAATTGACATTTGTTCAAAGTTCGAGCTCATTACTCCAATTAAAAAACCAAATAATGCAAATGTAAAAGCCACAAGAATTAATAAAAAAACCATTAAAAATGGATGTTGAACAGTTACATCCGTAAAAAATAAAGATGTTATAAATATAACTACACCTACCATTAAAGTTTTAGTTGCTCCAGCACCAACGAAAGCAAGCACTATTTCTAAAGTTGAGATGGGTGCTGCTAAAATTTCGTAAATTGTTCCATTAAACTTTGGAAAAAAAATACCAAAGGAGGTGTTACTGATCGATTGAGTAAGCAGAGTTAACATCAATAACCCAGGTACAATATATGAGCCATAGCTAATACCATCTATTTTTTCAACAAAGTCTCCGATTACAGATCCAAAAACTATAAAATATAATGAAGTAGACAATACTGGAGATAATAAAGATTGAGTTAATGTTCTTCTAAATCGATCCATTTCATGCAAATAAATTGCTCTGAATGCATAAAAATTAAATCTCATTATTCTCCTTTACTAAAGTAACAAATATTTTCTCTAAAGTACTTTGTTCAGTTTTTAAATCTCTCATTTTTAAACCAGCGTCTCTTAGTTCTTGAAGTAAATTTGTAATCCCTGTTCGTTCTGATTGAACATTATAAGTATAATTAACTGATAATTGATCGTCCGATAAAACTAAATCATATTTTTTTAATTCTTCAGGAATTTTTAAAATTTTCTCTTGAAGTTCGATAGTTAATTTTTTGTGACCCATTTTTTTTAATAATTCTTTTTTATCCTCAACTACAATTATTTCACCTTGGTTAATAACAGCAACTCTATCTGCAATTGCTTCTGCTTCTTCTATATAATGTGTAGTTAAAATAATTGTAACTCCAGCTTGTCTTAACTTTTCAACCGCTTTCCACATTTCTTTTCTAAGTTCGACATCAACACCTGCCGTTGGTTCATCTAAAAATAAAATTGAAGGTTCGTGAGACAAGGCTTTTGCAATTAACACTCTTCTCTTCATTCCTCCTGATAATTGCCTTAATCTCAAATTTTTTTTATCCCAAAGACTTAAATCTTTTAAAACTTTTTCAATATGTTTTGGATCTGGAGATTTACCATACAGACCTCTTGAATAAGAGACGTTATTAAATACTGTTTCAAATTGTTCTAAAGTAAGCTCTTGTGGAACTAGTCCTATTTTTGATCTTGTTTCTCTATAGTCTTTAATAATATCAAAACCATCCACATCAACTTTTCCAGAAGTTGGTTTAACAATTCCACATATAATACTAATTAAGGTTGTCTTGCCTGCACCGTTTGGTCCCAGCATTGCAAGAATTTCACCTTTTTTGATGTTAAGGCTTACTTCTTTTAGAGCTTCAAAACCATTATCGTAAACCTTGGATAAATTATTAATAGAAATAAGATTATCAGACATTGAATAATGCTATATAATGATGATTGTTAACAATACAACTAATCTATTCAGTTAAAACATTAAGAAATGTAGGCAAAATATTATGAAACAAAAAAGACTAACAGCAAAAGATTTTGATCAAAGAATTTTAGATCTTTACGATTACTATGCACACGGAAAAATTACTAAAAGAGAATTTTTAAAAAATATTGGAAAATATACTGCAGCAGGAGTTACAGCGTTAAGTGTATTTAACAGTTTAACTCCAAATTATGCTTTAGCTGAACAAGTAAGTTTTAATGATCCAGATATAAAAGCAACCTATGTTGATTACAAAAGTGACAATGGCAACGGAACAATAAAAGGATACTATGTTACTCCATCAAAAGTAGAAAGTTCTTTACCTGCAGTACTAGTGGTTCATGAAAATCGAGGTTTAAATCCTTACATAAAAGATGTTGCAAGAAGAGTTGCAAAGGCTGGTTTTATTGCTTTGGCACCCGATGGTCTTTCATCGTTAGGAGGTTATCCAGGAAATGATGCGGATGGGAAAGCACTTCAAAATAAAATCGATAGACAAAAACTATTGAACGATTTTTTTAATGGATTTGAATATTTATATAATAATCCTGCAACAAACAAAAAAATTGGAGCTGTTGGTTTTTGTTATGGTGGTGGAGTTTGTAATGCACTTGCAGTTGCTTATCCCGAATTATCTGCTTCGGTTCCATTTTATGGAAGCCAAGCAAAAGATGAAGATGTACCAAGAATCAAATCTCCATTGCTTCTTCATTATGCTGAACTGGATGAACGTATAAATAAAGGATGGCCAGCTTATGAGGCTGCTTTAAAAAAGCACAATAAAGTTTACACAGCTCACATTTACAAAGATTGTAATCATGGCTTTCATAACGACTCAACTCCGAGATACGACAAACAGAATGCTGATCTTGCCTGGAGTAGAACGATTAGTTTTTTTGAAAGCTCGCTTTTATAGTTTTATCAAAGATTTTCTAAAACTTTATTTGCACACTGAGAGGTATTACTTTCACCTTGAAGATCTTTAGTTCTATTTTCACTTTTAGATAAAGTTTTTTCAATTGATTGAATTATTCTTTGAGAAGCTTCTTTTTCACCTAAATAATCTAACATCATGGCACCTGACCAAATTTGTCCAATAGGATTTGCAATACCTTTTCCTGCAATATCAGGTGCTGAACCATGAACAGGTTCAAATAAAGAAGGAAATTTATTTTCTGGATTAATATTTCCAGAAGGTGCTATACCAATAGTGCCTGTACAAGCAGGTCCCAAGTCTGACAAAATATCTCCAAATAAATTTGAAGCAACAACAACATCAAACCATTCTGGATTTAATACAAATCTTGCAACTAAAATATCAATATGAAATTGATCTGTTTCAACATCAGGAAAGTTTTTTTTATTTTCATTAAATCTTTGATCCCAATAAGGCATGGTTATTGAAATTCCGTTTGATTTAGTTGCATTTGTTAATTTTTTTCTTTTTCTTTTTTTTGCAAGTTCAAATGCAAATTTTTGAACTCGATCTATTCCATGCTTTGACATGATAGTTTCTTGAATAACTATTTCTCTCTCTGTTCCTTTATACATCTGACCACCAACAGATGAATACTCTCCTTCCGTATTTTCTCTTACAATAATCATATCAATATCACCTGGTTTTTTATTTGCTAAAGGAGGGGTTACTCCAGGAAATAGTTTTACTGGTCTAAGATTTATATATTGATCAAATTCTCTTCTAAACTGTAACAGTGATCCCCAAAGTGTAATATGATCTGGATATCTGTCAGGCATGCCAACCGCCCCGAAAAATATAGCATCATGTTTACCAATTTTTTCTTTCCAATCATCAGGCAACATTTTTCCATGTTTTTCATAATAGTCACATGATGCAAAATCAAAATCATCTATATTCAATTTAAATTGATGTTCTTCAGCTACTTTTTTTAAAACTTTATGTGCCTCTGGAACTACTTCCTGCCCTATGCCATCACCTGCTATTGAAGCAATTTTGTATTCTTTCATTTATAAAACCTTTCAAGTTTTATCATTTAAATAATTTTTGGAAAGCTGATCAGCTCTAAAAGTTGATAATACAATTACAAAAATCATTGGTAAACAAATTAAATTAATAATGCTCCAAGTAAAATTAACAACAAAATATCCCGCTGATAAACTTGCAATTGCTTGTGTTGAAAATACTATTAAATCATTAAATCCCTGAGCTCTAAATTTTTCGTGTGATTTATAGTTTTTTACCAATAAATCTGTTGAAGTTATAAAAATAAAATTCCATCCAACTCCTAATAAAATTAAAGACGCAATATAGTTAAAGAGTGTTTGATCGAAATAACTTAAAGCAATACAAACAATATAAATCATTGAACCATAATAAATCATTTTTGAATGACCCAATTTCTCTATTAGTCTTCCTGTGAATAGCGAAGGTAAAAACATGCCAACAATATGTAATTGCATAACAATACTTATTTCTCCTAATTTTAAATTGTGAATATTGTACATACTGATTGGGGTAGCGGTCATTACAAAAGCCATTATAGCGTAACCAAGAGCAGCTGAAATTATTGCTTGAAAAATTCTTGGATGTTTTAGTAAATCTGAATAACTCCTTGCATGACCAGCATGTTCATCAACTTTTGAAGTTAATGGCTTATAAAATAAAAAAAGAAAAACAGGTAAAATTGTTAATAGCGATAAAGATAAATACGAGCCAACATATACATGTTCTAAAACTATATCTTTAGTAAAATTTGCTATATTAGGTCCTAATATTCCAGATACAATTCCTGCTAAAAGTAAAAATGAAATAGCTTTTGCGCTTTTTTCTGGTCCAACAGCTTCTGCGGCTGCAAATCTATATTGATGAGTAACTGCAACCCCTGCTCCAATAATTAAACATGAAATACAAAATAAAATAAAATTAGTATTATAAATTGAGTAAGCTGCCAAAAGTGAAGCGGAAGAAGTTAAAAAAGAAGCTAACATAAAACCTTTTTTTCTTCCAATCTTGCTCATTATTTTTGCCGCAAAATATGTAAACGTAGCTGTTCCAACTATAGCTAAAGAAATAGGTAGGGTTGCAAGCGATTTAATAGGTGAAATGTTTAATCCAACTATTCCACTTATAAAAACAGTGATGGGAGGTGCAGTAAATGAAAGAATTTGACAAAAAATCAATATTATTAAATTTCTGTTCATTTAAAGAAATAAATTATTTAAGATTAAATTAGATTACAGGAAGTCCAGTTGTTTTCCAACAACTTGGTTTAACATCTTCAGAGCAAACAAATCCATTCAGTACATTATAAGTGTCAAAACCCATTTGTTCTAATATTAATGCTGCTTTTGATGATCTTGCTCCACTTTTACACATCACAATTACTTTTTTATCTTTGTTAATTTCAAATTCTTTTATTTTTTTTTTAAAATCTGGATTTACAATTCTTCCATCGGGTTGATCAATCATATATGATAAAAAATAAGTGGTTAGGCCTAATTGAGATCCATCAGGTTTACCATCATCATTCCATTCTTTTTCAGTTCTAACATCAATTAAATAAGATCCAGGATATTCTTTAATTATTTTAGGTAAATCTTCACAAGTTATTTGGGTTGGCATGACTGCTGATACTACTTTTTAATATATTTTCAATATGTTAATGACAACTTTGATTGAATTTTTTAAGTCTCCAATAGTTATATGGCCAAGGAGTTACAAATCCTACCGCCAACATGATAGGAATAACCCACCAAGTTAACATTGCCCCTCCTGTAAGAAAATAATCCGTTAAATTCATTGCAGCTTCCATACTGATCATCGAAATAAAACTCATACCAATTGCTGTTTGAAATGCTTTTTTAAAATCAAAATTTTGTCTCATTAAAATTATTGTCTCTAATATAATACTTGTAATTAAACCATTTATGATTGCTAAAATCATTATTCCTAAAACTGGAAAAGGTATTTTTGTTAATTGAAAAAATAAAATTGTTCCAAAATCACCTATCGAACAACCTAATAAACACCAAGCGGTATTTTTTGCACTTCTTCTCCAGGTGTGCTTACAAGACCAGTTAAAATTAATTGCTTCAGAACTCATTTTTTGCTTATTTCTAATTGATATTTATAAATATCTTCTTTCCAATATGATTTAATATATGAAAGTATATTATCAATACCTTTGTCATCAATTCTATCTCCAAAACCAAGCATTTTACCTTGATAATTTTCTACCAATTCAGCAAGTCCATATTTAATAATACTGTGCAGTTGTTTGTCTGGATGATGCCAAGTATGTCCTGTTCCATTAAGAGGTGGTGCTTTTCTATGTCCATCTTCATCAAAAGACTTCCAGTTTGCTGCTCCAGAAAGATCTCTCTGATGACAAGATGAACAGTATTGACTATATAGTTCTTTTCCTTTTAGAACATTTTCTTCATTATCTTTTGTAATAGGATAGTGAGAATGAGAAAAAACTAAATTTGGAATCAAAGTAATAAACAAAAATAAAAAAAAAAATTTCATTTAAAATGAAATTAATGTGGTTTTCTAAATTTGCTATGACAAGCTTTACAGCTAGACCACATATATTGATTTAAAGTTGCAGTTAAATCGTCTGCATCTTCAATAATGCTTGCTAATTTTATCATTTTTTCAGATGATGTTTTAAATAATTCATCAAATTCATCTTTTTGTTCCCAAATAATGGGAAGTGCCTCTGTATTAAACCCTTCTTTAGAGTTTTCAGGAAAATATTTTAACAAAGTTTGATAATTTTCACTCATCTCTTGCATAAATTTTTTAGCTTCTTCAAACTCCATATCGTTTACTAGGGCATTTACTCTTTTTGCAGTTTTGTAGTTATCGCTCAATATTGCTTGTCTACCCTTGATAATCTCTTCTATGCTTTGCTCAGAATAAGCATTAAAATTTATTAATAAAAAAAAAATTGTTATATAAAAAGTTTTTATTGCTTTCATTTTTTTATTTATGAGAACTGATCCTACTATACCTAAATATAACATTGTTGCAAAATTCTTTCATTGGATAAGCGTTTTATTATTAATAATTCAAATTCCTTTAGGGTTTTATTTAGTTGATTTAGACTTTTCAGACTTCAGAATAAAAGTTGAAAATATACATGTTTTAGTGGGTATAGTTATATTTTATATAACATTAATTAGAATTTTATTTAGATTAATATTACCAAGACCAGAAGATCCCATTGAAGGATTTTCTGGACAAATGTTTATTGCAAGAGTTAACCATTTTTTATTATATCTTTCATTGATTTTGGTTACCTCAAGTGGAATATTAAAAAAACTGTTTAATGGGGAAAGTTTAAATTTTCTTTTCTTTAAACTTAAAATGAAAACTGATTTTGATAAAGCTGATCTTATGTACGAGATGCATGTATATTTTAATTATGTTTTAATTGGATTAGTTAGTTTGCACATTCTTGCTGCACTATTTCATGTATTTGTTTTAAAAGATAATGTTATAAAAAGAATTCTATAATTCAAATTTATGAAAAAATTTTTAGTTATACTTATACTTTTAATATCAACTCCAGTTTTAAGTTTTGAAAAAACTACAAATTTTACATTTGAAAAATTTCAGAAAGCTAATGATGAAGGAAAAATTGTTGTAGTAAATTCATGGAATGAATGGTGTACAGTATGTTCGGCTCAAACATCAATTTTTGAACAAGCTAAAAAAGATTTTCCAGATTTTGAATTTTTGTTTTATGAGCATGATAAAAATAAAGAAATTGCAGAAAAACTTAATATAAAATTTTGGACAACGATTGCTATATACAAAAACGGTAAGGAAATAGCTAAAGAAATAGGACTTAATAGCAAAGAGGATATATACAATTTGTTAAAAAAAGGAATTTAGATTACTCGTTTCTAACTAAAGGATAAACTTTAGGACTTAAATATTTCAAATTAGTTAAAATAATTAGCATCAATGTCACTAATGCAATTGCAATAGATATATTTACAAATATCATTAAATCAAATTGCCAATTTAATTGGAATATACTCTCGATTATATATTTTGATGTAATAACTGCAAAAAAAGTTGACAATAAAATAATAGAAACAAAATTTATTATAAACTCTATAATGGATGAAAATATAATCTGCTTTTTTGTAAATCCAAGTATTTTAAAAACTAAGTTCTGATATTGTTTTATCTTGCCTTGAACCATAATGGTGCTTGAAATTACAATTAGACCAATAATAATAGTTACCGCTGAAATCAAAGTTACAGCAATGAATACTTTGTTCAATACATCTGTTACTTTATTTAAATAATCAGATATTTTAATCATCGATAAGCTTGGTAGAGTTTCAAGCATATTAATTTCATCAAACTTTTCAATATTATCAAATTTTGCTGTTGCTAAATATTCGTGGGGAATATTTTCTGCAAACTGTGGATTAAACAACATGGCAAAATTAATATTTAGATCTCGGTAATCTACTGCTCTAAAGTTAACAATTTCTCCTTCGATTTCCCTTCCGTAAATATTTAATGTGAATATGTCTCCTAATTTTATGTTTAAATCTTCTGCAACTTTAGCATCTAAAGAAATTTGAAGCTGATCAGGTTTAGTTAAATCCCACCATTTACCTTCAGTTAAAGGATTATCTTCTGGAATTTTATCTACCCAGGATGATCTTCGATCGCTACCAATCACCCAATAACTGTCATTTTCTGGTTTAATATAAGTGCTTGGATTTACACCATTAATTTTAATTATACCCGATGACACCATGGGCACCACCTCAATATTGGCATTAGGATCCATGCTTATTATTTTTTTTTCAAATATGTTTTTCTCTTCATTTTGAATTCCAACAAAAAAGTAATCAGGTGCAATATCTGGTATAGATTTTGCTATTTCTCTTTGAAAATTAATTCCAACCAATGCTAACGTCAAAAGTAAGGTTACTCCTAATCCAAGCGACATAATTGTTATTGGGGTAATACTTTTAGTTTGGGTAATATTCTTAATAGATATTTTTAAAGATATATTAGATGCAGATTTAATTCTTTTTAAAAATAAAATAATAATTTTTGAGAGTAAAAAAAATATAATTAAACATACAAAAAAAGCTCCAAAATATCCAATGCTGTAAACAGGTCTTTCTGATCCAGCACTAAATAATAGGATTAAAATACTTAATAGAATTAAACTTAAAAAAATTGATTTTTTTGAATAATAAAATTCTAAATTTTGAAATACATTTCTAAATAAATTTGAAGCTTTTACTTGATCAATAGAACTTATTGTTGGAATTGAAAAAATGATTAGCACTAATAATCCAACTAAAAATATTTTTAAAAAATTTATTAAAGAAAAAACTGGAGAAACATTTAATCCTAGGCCTTCTGATAAATATCGGTCTACGATTGGCACAATTAAAAAACTCAAACAGTATGCTAATGTGGTAATTATTAAAAGTAATATTAGTAATTGAAGGTAATATAAGTTTTTAATATTTCCTGAATAAAATCCTACCGCTTTTCTAACAGCTATAGACATATTGTTTTGATTGATAAAAGATAAAAGAGTATTGGCGACACCAATTCCTGCAATTAACATCGCACTGATTGATACTAAAGATAAGAACTGTGAAAAATTATTGATAATCCTTTTTAACCCGCTTGCAGAATTTTCAGGATATCTAAGTTTTGCTTTCTCATCATTTTTAAATATGTCTTCAATTTTTTTTTCAATTTTTCTTGCATCATCATATTGATTAAATTTTACTTTATACTCATAATTTAAAAAGCTACCAATTCCGTTTAATTTTAAAATTTCTAATGTTTGTTTGCCAGCAAGCGCCCAGTCACCAAATGCCACAAACCCACTTACATCTGGTACAGATTTTACTATTCCAATAACAGTAAAAAATTGATTTTGAACTTTAATTTTATCGTTAATCTTTAAATTTAGATTTTTTGATAAGCTTTGATTAATCAAAAGAGTGTTTGACTCTTTATGCATTCTATCAAATGCGCCAGAGGGTTCATAATTAACAGATCCATATAATGGATATTTGGCATCTACAGTTTTAATTCTTGTAAAAAGAGATTTATTGTTTTCTCTATTTATTGTTGAAACCATTGTACTGAACTCAATCATTTGAGAAATAGTTGCAAACTTTTTTACCTCATTAACAAGTTCAAGATTTCCTTTATTGCGATTATAATCGATCTCAAGATCTCCTCCTAACAATGCTTTAGCATTATCGTTGAGTTCTTTTTTCAAACTATCTTCAATTGTGAAAATGGCACTTAATATAAAAAGACTAATAAAAAGAGTAGCTATAATACTGGAAATTTTTTTATAATTTCTACTTAGATCTTTTAAGGCATATCTAAAAATTAAATTACTTTCTGATGAACTATTTAATTTTTCCATCTTTAATTTTTATTTTACGTTTTGCTTTGTTTGCTAATTTTGGATCATGGGTCACCATTATTAATGATGAGCCTTCTTCTTTGACATAATTAAATAAAATATCTGAAATCATTAATGAATTTTCGGTATCTAAATTTCCAGTAGGCTCATCAGCTAAAATTAATTCTGGCTTCATCGCAATAGCTCTTGCTATTGCAACTCTTTGCTGCTCACCTCCGGATAGTTGGCTGGGTAAATTATTAAAACGATGGCTAAGTCCAAATCGATCTAACAAAAGTTTAGCCTCTTTTTCTGGGTTTTTAAATTTGTTAAGTTCGAGCGTTAAAGCTACATTTTCAACTGCTGTATAATTTGGGATTAAGTAAAATGATTGAAATACTATTCCAATATTTTTTCTTCGTATCTCTGAAACCTCATCCTCGCCAAGTTTTGTGATTTCATGATCTTGAAAAAAAATTTTCCCCGAAGTTGCTTTTTCTAATCCACCAATTAACATTATAAGACTGGTTTTTCCTGACCCACTTTCTCCAACAATAGAAATCGTTTCCTTTTTTTTGGCAGTTAAATTAATATCTTTTAAAACTCTTATATAATCTTTACCAGTTTGGTATTTAAGATTTACTTTATTTAATTTAAGAAGAGTGCTCATGAACAAAAGTTTTATTATTAAAATATTTATAATCTGTCTAGTGACTATAAATGCCAATTCAATAGAAAAAGTAGTTTTATTTGGAGATAGTTTAATGGCTGGTTATGGATTAGAAAAAAAAGATCACTTATCAACAATATTGGAAATTGAACTAACAAAAAAAGGTTATGATATAAAAATTATTAACGCTAGTGTTTCCGGAGACACTACTGCAGGTGGCTTGAATAAAATTAATTGGACTTTATCTGAAAATGACATTGATATTTTGGTTTTAGGCTTAGGCGCAAATGATATGTTAAGAGGAATTAAACCTGAGGAAACAAAAAAAAATCTAGAAGAAATTATTAAAATTACTTTGAATAAAAAAATAAAACTAATTTTAGCAGGAATGATGGCGCCTACTTCACATGGTAATGAATATAAAAAAGAGTTTGATGAAATTTATAAATCGCTATCAAATAAATATAATTTAATTTTAATACCTTTTTTATTAGAAGGTGTTGCATTTAATCCAGAGTTAAATCTAGAAGATGGAATTCACCCTAATCCTGAGGGTGTTAAAATAATCAGTAAAACGATTGAAAAAAAAATAATTTCTTTATTAAATTAATTCATTACTTCATTTGCACTTGCATATTGATACCCAAAAACATCAGCAATTGCTTTGTAAGTAACTTGTCCTTTATAAACATTAAGTCCTGCTAAAAAATTTGGATCATCTTTTAGAGCTTTATGATAACCATCCTGAGCAAGTTTAGATAAAAAAGGTAAAGTTGCTTTATTTAGTGCAATTGTAGAAGTTCTTGGAACTCCTCCTGGCATATTTGCGACACAATAATGAACTACATCATCAACAATATAAGTTGGATCAGCATGAGTGGTTGGCTTACTTGTTTCAACACAGCCACCTTGATCAATTGCAACGTCAACAATAACTGATCCTCTTTTCATTTTTTTTAACATGTTCTTGGTAACTAATTTAGGGGCTTCTGCTCCAGGAATTAAAACTCCTCCTACAAGTAAATCACATTCAGAAATCAATTTTTCAAGGTCAGTCTCATCACTTAGTTGAGGGATAATTTTATCACCAAACATTTCTGTTAATTGTTTTAGTCTAGCTGCCGATTTATCTACAATATAGACTTTTGCTCTCATGCCAGTTGCAATAATAGCGGCGTTTTCTCCTACCACACCACCTCCTAAAATCACAACGTTTCCTGGATCAACACCAGGCGCTCCACCTAAAAGCAAACCTCTGCCTTTTTGATTTTTTTCTAAACAATGTGCTCCAGCTTGAACTGACATTCTTCCTGCAACTGCACTCATAGGCGCAAGTAAAGGAAGTCTTCCATTATTATCAGTGACTGTTTCGTAAGCAATACATATTGCTTTTGAGTCAATTAAGCCTTGAGTTAATTGTTTTGCGGCTGCTAAATGTAGGTAAGTAAAAACAATTTGATTTTCTCTAATCATTTTTACTTCATTTGATAAAGGTTCTTTAACTTTAACAATTATCTCAGCATCATTAAAAATATCTTCTGCTTTATCAACAATTTTAGCTCCAGCAGAAATATAATGTTCATTTTCAAAACCAGCTTCAAATCCACTATTATTTTCGACTAAAACTTCATGTCCATTAGAAGTTAAAGTTTGAACACTACTAGGCGTTAAACCTATTCTATTTTCTTGTGGCTTGATTTCTTTTGGAACGCCGATTTTCATTGTGAACTTTAGTTCTTTTTACTCTTTGAATAATTTGTTATTCCAGTTCTAAGTTTATCAATTATTTCATCGATATGTTTTTTTTCACATATAAACATTGGAGCAATAATTAAACAATCTCCTGTAGCTTTAAAGTTTACACCTGCATCGTAACAATGTTTAAAACAAGTAAATCCTGCAGCGCCAGGTTTTTTGTCCATTTTAATATCTACCCCACCCATCATTCCATATCCACGAATGTTATCTACAACATCAATATCTTTTAATGAAAATAATCCTTCTTGGAAATAAGGTGCTAACTCTTTTACTCTATTAAAAATATCATCTTTCTCAAATATATCTTGAACTGCTAAACCAGCAGCAACTGAAATTGGAATACCTGAATAAGTATAACCATGAAATAATTCAATGGTTCCTTTTGGAGACCCGTCCATCACCGCATCATAAATTTCTTCTTTGCATGCAACAGCTCCTAGTGGGCTAATTCCATTTGTTGTAGCTTTTGCCATTGTCATAATATCTGGTGTTACACCGTACTCTTGTGATGCAAATGGAGATCCTGTTCTTCCCCATCCAGTTATGACTTCATCAAAAATTAAAAGTATTCCGTGTTTATCACATATCTGTCTTAATCTTTGTAAATAACCTTTAGGAGGAACTAATGTTCCAGTTGATCCTGCAATAGGCTCAACAATACATGCTGCAATATTTTCTCCACCAAAGTTTGTACAAATTCTCTCAAGATCATCCGCAAGCTCAGCACCAGTTTCAGGTTGACCTGAAATAAATTTATGTTCTGGTAAATGTGTATGTCTCATATGAACTACACCTGGCATTAAAACACTTGCGAAAGTTTTAATGTTATTAATCATTCCCCCAACAGATGTGGCTCCAATGTTCATTCCATGATAACCTCTCTCTCTACCAACAAATCTAAATCTTTGACTGTCCCCTCTTGCTCTATGATAAGCGATAGAAATTTTTATTGCTGTTTCAACTGCTGTTGAACCACAAATAGTATAAAAAATTCTATTTAAGTTTCCTGGCGTATGCTTTGCAATTCTTGTTGCTAATTCAAATGATCCACCAAATCCTTGTTGAAATGGTTGAGCGTAGTCGACTGTTTGTAATTGTTTTGTAATTGCATTAATGATTTCTTGTCTTCCATGTCCTAAAGGATTGCAAAATAATCCGGAACTTGCATCTATTTGAGTTTGGCCATGGTGATTTTTTAAGTAAACACCTTTTGCTTCTACAATTAATCTAGGGTTTTCTTTGAAATCTTTATTAGATGTAAAAGGCATCCAATGTTCATTAAGTGAATTAGGAATATTTGGTTTTTCTGAGCTCATAATTTTTATAAATGTTTGTTTTTTTATGGTCTTAGACTAATTCAAGCTGATTGAATATAAAATAAGTTTTAGTTCATTAATTCGAAAAAATTACAACACAACTTATAGTTGTTTAATTTAATTGGATAGTTATGTCTCATTAATTCGTCATTTACTTCGTTCTTAGAATGAATTTAAATATCTTTTGTAAATTAAATTTAATTAACAGGAGAAATAATGAAAAAAATAATAAGTTTTATTTTAGGAAGTATTTTTGCTCTTAACTTATCAATTTCAGTTGCGAACTCAGCTGCAAATGAAGTTAGAGTTGCTTTCTTCTTAGAATGGCCTACTCCAAATCAAGAAGATAAAGTAAAAGGCATGTACGAAAAAGCATTAGGTGTACCAGTTAAATGGACAAATTTTTCTAATGGTGGTGCAATGACTGATGCTATGTTAGCAGGAGATATTGATATCTCTTACTCTCAAGGATTAGTTCCTTTTATTAATGCAGTAAAATCAAATGCTCCAATCAAGCTTGTAGATATTGCTATGGAATACGGCATGGGTGGTACAACTTGTGTAACATCTAATGCATCTGGTATTACAAAAGCAAATGCTACTGAATTAGAAGGTAAAAAAGTTGCAGTTCCTCTTGGAACAATGGCTGAATACGTTTTTGATGAAAGTATGAAAGTTGTTGGTGCAGATAGAACTAAAATGGATGTAATTCAAATGGACCCTGAAGAAGGTGCTGCTGCATTGGTAAGTGGTGATGTTGTTATGGCATGTCTATTTGGTGGTAACTCAATTAAAGCTGCTACTGAGGTTGGATCAAGACTTCTAACTGTACAAGAAGCAAGAGACGCTGGTATCTTAGGAATAGATATTACATCTGTTACTGATAAATTTATGAAAGAAAATCCAGGAATGTTAAGAACTTTCATTGAAGTAACTCACGAAGCAAATGCTAGATACAAAGCAGGTAAATCTGACTTAAATGTAATAGCAAAAGATGCTGAAATGAAATTAGCTGATATGAAAGAAACTATTGGTGGATTTAAATTTCTAACTCCAGAAGAGACTAAAAAGTCTATGGAAAGTGGTAATCTCGATGGTTTCCTAAAAGGTATGGGAACACCTAGCGGAGCTGTAGACACTAGTTTCTTACCTCTATAATTATAGAGAAAGAAAATTTAATAGGCGCCAATTTTAATAATTGGTGCCTATTTTTTTAATAAAAATTCAAATATAAAGTTGTCCTGATGAGCGATCTGGTTTCTCAAAACTTAAATATGATTTTTAAAACTCCAAAAGGAGAAACAGTTCATGCATTAAAGGATTTAAACTTTACTCTAAAAAAAGGTGAACTTTTAACAGTGCTTGGTCCTTCAGGATGTGGAAAAACAACGCTATTAAATATAACTGCAGGATTTATTAGACCAACTTCAGGAAAAATTACTCTTAATGATAAAGAGATAGATGGACCAGGTGTTGAAAGAGGAATGGTGTTTCAACAAGGTGCTTTGTTTGAATGGTTAACTGTTGCTGAAAATGTAAATTTTGGACTTCGAATGAAAAAAGAAGATCCTATTAAAACTGAAAAAAAAGTTGAAGAATGGCTTAATATTGTTGGATTAAAAGGATTTGGAAACACGCCCACCTATCAATTATCTGGAGGAATGCAGCAAAGAGTTGCTCTTGCAAGATGCTTAATTAATGATCCAGATTTAATATTAATGGATGAACCATTAGGAGCTCTTGACGCATTAACTAGAGAAAAAATGCAATCCCTTGTTTTAAAAATTTGGAAAGAAACAGGTAAAACTATTATTTTAATTACACACTCTGTTGAAGAAGCATTATTGCTTGGTGAAAGGCTTTATGTAATGGCTCCAAGACCTGGAAGAATACATAAAGAATATAATCTACCGTTTGCATCAATGGGACTTGAGCAAGATTTAAGAGAAATAAAAAAAAATAAAGAATTTTCTAAAACAAGAGAAGAAATCCTTGAGATGATTTGGAATATGGAAGAAGAAATTATGGGGAGAGAATAATAAATGCTAACCCAAATAGTAACTTTCTTAATAATTGTTGCGGTCATAGGATGTATTCTCTATGGAAGAAGATTAATCAGAACAGAAAAAGTTGATGCTGTTTTTGGAAACCCAGAAAGAGCTAAAGGTGGCACACATTGGGTTATAGTTGGAAGTAGCGCTATTTTATTAATTTGGCTTTATTATTCATGGGATATTGCAAAAGGTTTTTATCCAAAATCAGCTAATGAGTTATGTCAAGTAGCTAAAGTAAATGAGTCTTTGTTGGGTTTAAAATATCAATTTCCAATAGAAGAAAGGGAATTTAAAAGTACATCTATTATTAAATCTGAAAACAAAAATCTTGAACAAATTGCAGCTGAAATAAAAAACTCATCAAATTTAAACAACCAACAAAAAAGTGATTTGGATGGATTTGTAAACGATACCAAAAAACTTATTCCATTACTAACAAATGAAAATTTGATGGAAACGACTACAAGAATTCAAATTAAAGAAATCACAGATGAAATAAGATCTTTAAGTAAAAATTTTCAAAAAGAGGAATATCCATTTGAAACTGATGCGCAGAGAATAGAGAGGGAAAAGGCAATATCTGAGCAAGGTGATTGGGGAATTATTACTATTAGAACAGGAACTGGATCAATTGAAAACACAATTGAAGTACCTTTAGTTCCAGAAACAAACAGAGGTCTTAAATTTAACGCAGCAGCAGAAGAATTAAAAATTATAAATGATAAATTTTTTAAATTAAGAAACCATAACCCTCAATTTAAGTCTGCAATTAAAAAATTAAAAGACAATGTTAAAGCATATAGTAGTAGCTTAAGTGATAGTGAGGAATTAGCTTCAGAATTTGCAAAAAATATTGTGAAAATTGCTAGAAGAATTGAATTTGCAAGCATCTATCCACCTTCCGCATTAAATGAGATGAAAAATGCTATTACCGAATTTGACAATGTTCAAAATGAACAACAAGGTGGTCTAAGATTAATTGATTTAATTTTGTTTCCAGCAGGAACAATTGTTGCAAGTGGTCCTAGTTGTTCAGAACAAGGCTCTGGAAGATGGCTACCAAAACCATCAGATACATTTAATAAATTTATTTTAATGTCTAAGCCAAGTATTGGTTATAAAAATGTACCTCTTCTTTGGATAGAGATGGTTGATATCAGTAAAATGATTGGATTTATTTTTCCTGACTGGATTGCTGATATTTTACCTGGTGATTATCCAGTACATAGTCAAGATGGAGTTGTTAAACAAAACTTTAAAGGAAGTGTTTTAAAATTTGTAACTGGAGATTTTAAATTACTAAAAATTCCAGTTCCTTATGGTCATATCTGGGATTCTTTTATGAGAGTTTTGCTTGGATTAATTTTTGGAATAATTATTGGAGTTCCACTTGGTTTATTTATGGGATTAAATAGATTTGCCAAAGGATTTTTTGATCCATTAATAGAATTATATAGACCTGTTCCACCTTTAGCTTGGGCACCATTAATTATCTCAGTTCTTGGAATAGATAATACTGGAAAAATATTTTTATTATTTATGGTTTCATTATCTATTATGATAATTTCTGCAAGAGCTGGTGCATCTGGTACACAATTATCAAAAATTCATGCAGCACATTCTTTAGGCGCATCTAAAAAACAAATTTTAAGGTATGTAATTTTTCCAAACTCACTGCCAGAAATTTTAACTGGTATTAGAGTTGCTGTTGGAATGTGTTGGGGCACATTAGTAGCGGCAGAGTTTCTAGCAGGCACAACTGGTATCGGGTTTGTGGAAAACGTTGCAAAGAAATATTTTCAATATGAAGTTATTTGGATCACAATATTTATTATGGGTATGTTAGGTTTATTGTTTGATGTAACTTTAAGAAAAATAATCGATAAAACCATTCCTTGGAGAGGAAAAGGATAATGTCCGCTGAAAAGTATAAAAAAATTGCTAGTAATTTAAAGTATGAAGGTAGAGCATTTATAAATGGTAAATATGTTGAGGCTTCAGATGGGGAAAAATTTGAAACCATAAATCCAGCAACAGGTGAAATTCTTTGCTCTGTTGCAAAATGTAATAAAAAAGATGTTGATATAGCGGTAAATTCTTCAAGGGTGGCTTTTGAAAGTGGAGTTTGGTCTAAAAGTTCACCTGAACATAGAAAAGAAGTTTTATTAAAATTTGCAGAATTATTAAGACAAACTGGCGAGGAAAATTCAGTTCTTGAAAGTGTTGATACAGGAAAATTGATTACTGATTGTATAAATGAAGTTGCAAATGATGCTCCTATGCATTTTCAGTGGTATGGAGAATTAATTGACAAAGTTTTTGGGAAAGTTGGACCAACAGATCCATCTATCACAAGTTTAATTGTAAAAGAACCTATTGGTGTAATTGCAGGAGTAGTCCCTTGGAATTTTCCTTTAATGATGGCGGTTTGGAAAATGGCCCCAGCTCTTGCGACTGGCTGTTCAGTAATAATAAAACCTGCTGAAGATACTCCTTTAACGGCAATCAAAGTTGCTGAAATAGCATCTAAAGCTGGAATACCAGATGGTGTTTTAAATGTTTTGCCAGGTTTTGGAGATGTTGGAGAAGCTCTTGGAAGGCATAACGATGTAGATGCAGTATCTTTTACTGGATCGACTGAAGTTGGAGGTTTTTTCATGAAATATTCTGGAGAAAGCAATTTAAAAACTGTTGGTTTAGAGATGGGAGGCAAAAGTCCATTTATTGTATTAGAAGATGCTAAATTGGATGATGCTTTAATTGATAATGCTATAAATTCTGCGTTCTGGAATGGAGGTCAAAATTGTTCTGCAAATATGAGGCAAATTATTCATTCTAAAATTAAAGATGAGTTTTTAGATAAAGTATTAAAAAGAGTTAAAAGTTTAAAAGTTGGAGATCCTTTAAATCCTGAAAGTAATATGGGATCCATGATATCAAAAGGTCACTTGGAAAAAGTAGATAGTTATATTCAGTCTGGAATCGATGAAGGGGCAAAAGTTTTAGAGGGTGGTGTTTCTGATAAAAATCAAAAAGGTTATTTTGCCAAACCAACTTTATTTGATGGTGTTGAAGAAAATATGAAAATTGCACAAGAAGAAATCTTTGGTCCTGTGTTAGGAGTGATAACCGTAAACAACGAAGAGGAAGCCTTAAAAATTGCAAAAAACTCAAAATATGGTCTTCATGCAAGCGTTTTCACGAAAGATATAAACAAAGCATTTCACTTAGCAAAAAGTCTTCCCTGTGGAACTGTTTCAATAAATACATTTTCAGAGGGTGATATTAAAACTCCTTTCGGTGGATATAAACAATCTGGATCACTAAGCAGAGACCAAGGAACTGAAGCTTTAAATCAATATTTACAGACAAAAACTATCTGGATAAGTCATAGTTAATGATCAAAAAATTTAACTTAAGTGTGCCAACAACCACACTTAATAAAATATATAATAAAATTAAATCTTATCCTTGGAATAATATTCAAAATATTAAAGGTTGGGAACTTGGAACCAATTACGATTATTTAAAAAAAATATCCAAATATTGGTATAAAAAATATAATTGGAAAAAATCTGAAAAAAAAATTAATAGTTTTCAAAATTATATTACTAAAGTAGACGGAATCAATATTCACTTTATTAAAAGCAAAGGAAGTAACAAAAAAAATAAGCCACTGTTACTTTTACACGGTTGGCCAGGAAGTTTTATAGAATTTTTAGATATTGTAGATAAATTAAGCCATCCAGAAAATTTTAATGGAGATAAAGAAGATGGATTTGATTTAATAATTCCGTCTTTGCCTGGTTTTGGTTTTTCAAGTCCAATACAAAAACCATTAGGGCCAAGAAAAATTTCTAAGATTTTAAACAAATTAATGACAAAGAATCTAGGATATAAAAAATATGTTGCACAAGGCGGAGATTGGGGAGCAACCATTTGTAATTGGTTAGCCTATGATCATTCTAAAAATTGTAAAGCCATACACATCAATTGTTTACCAATGAGACATCCCAAAGGTCCATTAAACAAAATTGAAAAAAAATGGGAATTGAAATTTAACAAGGATCAAATTACAGAGGAAGGATATAGAACGCAGCAAGCAACGAAACCACAAAGTTTGGCTTATTCAATGGCTGATAGTCCAGTTGG
>Ga0066377_10000092_pt1 | contig 20025 bp, 11 predicted proteins | sample Knorr_S23_td_Sur_FD_70946 | JGI IMG/M metagenome (GOLD analysis project Ga0066377, IMG submission 70946) | Marine microbial communities from Southern Atlantic Ocean transect - Knorr_S23_td_SurfaceB_ad_5m_LV_B | ecosystem: Environmental > Aquatic > Marine > Oceanic | place: Southern Atlantic...
AGTTCAGAAGCTATTGAGTTATGGGGAAATCTCGCTCAAAAAACTCGATTTAGACCTGAACTTTCTACCAAACTGCAATAATTATTTCAACTACTAAAAAGCCCACTTTTGTGGGCTCTTTATTTTAATGATTACCATCCGCCGCTAGCTCCACCACCTCCGAAGCCGCCACCTCCGAAGCCGCCACCAAAACTACCCCCTCCACCAGAGTCAGAAAATGGGCTTGAAAACTTTCCGGAAGGGTGGTAAATGCCACCATCATTGAATGCATAGTCTCTATAAATATCCCAAAAGATGACATCTTGACCATCCTTCTTTCGCTTTTTAAACTCCCTGTAGGATGGAATAATTGGATAAAAGAACATAAACAATAATACAAGCAGAACAAACAAAATGGAATTAAGAAATTCATTGTCATCGCTTCTAGTTTCTTGAACTGAGTCAAAGTTCCCTGCTAAAATCTCTATAATTTGATCGGTCGCTAAATTTAGTCCTTGGTAATACTCACTTTTTTTGAAGTTTGGACTAATTGTTTTGTCAATGATTCTCTTACTCCTAGCATCGGTTAAAAATTCCTCAACGCCATAACCAGTATTGATAGATAATTTTCTATCATCTACAGCGATTAAAATTAAAATACCATTATCTAATTCATTTTGGCCAATGCCCCATTTTTGAGCCCATTGAGCTCCCAAAAAAAGAACATCTTCTCCCTTGGTTGAGTCAATAGATACAATTACAATTTGAGTAGAGGTTGAGTCAGCATATGTAACAAGCTTTTGATTTAAAGAATTTTCATCAACGTCATTTAGTATTTTTTTGTATTGATAGACTGCTTTTTGGATCGTAGGCTGATTTGGGATTTCGTATTGCCCGAACGAGTGGAATGAAAAAAATAAAACAAAGATTAATTTTTTTAACATCATTTTAAATCCTTTTCGAATGTAACATGATTTTCCAGCTCATTAATGTCATCATGTTGATATGGAAAGTATGTTCTCAGCTGTCTGCCACATTCCATTATTGTCACAGAGATTCCATTAAAAAAATCTTTTTTTTCAAAAGCTCTTTTCAAACTATTTTTCAATGATTTCCAAAAACGATTTGATACATTTTTGTGTATGCCCTCATCTCCACATATTGCAAATTTTTGATCTCCATACGAAATATAAAGTAACACTGCATTTTTTAGCTTTGTGTTTCCCATATTCAAAGAATAAAAAACCTCTAGAGCTCTAGCCTCTGTTTCAATTTCACATTTTTCCTCAAGATGTAGCCTTATTTCACCAGATGTTAGTAATTCGGCTTCAGAAATTATTCTAGCTAGGTCTTTTATATGCTTCGCATTTAAAAATGATGCTAAATCCATTAGTCAAAATCAATTTCAGGTGCGTTTTGAGAACCTTCGCTTGATGTAAATCTTTCAAACTCTTCACCAAAACCTAGCCATCGAGCATAAATTGCATTTGGAAAGATTTTTATGTGTGTATTATATGTATTTACAGCTTCGTTATACCTATTTCTTTCCACATTAATTCTGTTTTCGGTTCCCTCTAATTGGGATTGAAATTCAAGAAAATTTTGAGTTGCTTTAAGCTCCGGATATCGCTCGACTGTTACCAAAAGTCTCGATAACGCTCCTGATAAGGCTTGTTGAGCCTGTGTAAACTCATTTATGTTCGAGGAATTGAGATTGCTCAAATCTATAGTTGTTTGGCCTGCACTCGCACGGGCTTGCACAACCTCCGTAAGAACTTCTTGCTCAAAATTAGCAACCCCCTTAACTGTATTTACAAGTCCTGAAATCACATCGCTTCTTCTCTGATAAGATGATTCAACATTTGACAGACTCGTTTTAACTTGCTCAAGCTTGGTTACTGCACTATTATTAAAGCCATATATGGAGGAGATGAATATTAGTACTAGAACCGTTGGTATAATCCAAAATAGATGCTTTTTATTCATAATCATAAATTTTTACTCAAAATAAAAAAAATATCAAATCTATTGCACTCATAATTGATTTAATTCTGACATTTAAGTGATTCATATTTTTAATCTGTCTATGTTGTTTATCTAAAAAAATCAATAGGCTTTATTTCAAAATAATTAGTTTAAGACTATCCTTAAATAACTTAATACTAGACCATTTCTTGAAAAATGATTTTTCAGAATTTTTGAATGGAATTAGTGATTTACACTCAAAAAAAATATTCCCAGAAATAAAAAATTATTTTTGGGAATAATCCGTGACCCAAGCTTTTGGTAGTTCGAACTATATTAAAGACATAGAACAAATTTTGATTTGTTTATCCTTGATAAAATAATTCAACCTTAAAATTGAGTTTTATTTCCTTATCCGATTAAAATCTATCAGATAATTTAATCGTAGCGAAAATTGGTGTTGGGTGGTTTGATCAAAAAGATTGTCTAAGCTTTCTGAATAATCCAGTTCCGTGGCCGTGTCTCTATTGAACAATTGGTTTCGGTAAAACAACACCAAATTACTCCCTGGGGCAAACCACCACTAAAATTAATGTCAAGGTTTCAAATGTTGAAGTTTGTGTCTGGATCAAAATCTGAAATTGAAAAGTCTGTTACGGTTCGTTTTCCGTCTTCTTTTAGTCGAAACAGAGTCTGATCGTATTTGGCTCTAATCCAATAGTTTCTTAGCCTGAGGTTAATCCATTTCTTGCTATCAAAAAAGTAGCTAAGGTTAATGTTGTTTTCAACAGATCTAATATCTCTTTTGCCAAAATAAATATCTTGTATCTTTGATTTGCTGATGTTTGTGCGGAAAAGAATAAAAGAAGGAAGAATTTTTGTTAATGCATTGTTGTTTTTAATGGCTCAAATCAGTTTGGGTCAATTGGAACAAAAAATGGTTCCCTTTATCCATAACAAGCCTTTTTCAGACTTTTCAGTTGAAAACATTCGCCAGATCGATAAAGATGGTCAAGGCACATTTTATATGTCCTCCCACTCAGGAATTATCGAAACAGATGGGCTGAGTTATCGAAACTTTAATTCAGGAAAATTTACAAATTTAGAGCAGATTTATGTAGAGAATGATTCTGTTATTTATAGTTGTGGATATGCAGGTTTTGGTAAATGGTTGCGGTCTTCTTCAGGAGATTTGGAGTATGAATCGATATACTTTAAAGAGCCTACTGCCGAGGATTACACACAGCCTATTTTTTTAAATGTATTACCTTATAGAAATCAAATAGTATTTCATGCCCATAATCAGTTGTTTTTCTACAATCCCGTAAAAAAATCATACCGTATTGTTCAGGCTCCCGACTTTTTCAATAAATTATTTGTTGTTGATGACTCTTTGTATGCGGGTAGTTATAGCGGCAAGTTATTTCTGTTTGAAAACAACGATTTTAAATTGGTTGCTTCGACAGCTTATGATGCAGGCAGTGTTGTCTATTTTGGTTCTTCTAAAGATTCTGAAAAGATACTTATTTCTCAAAATGGCATGATATGGAAACTTATAAAGAATCAATTAATTCTTGTTAAAAAAATTAGTGACACAAAAATAAATGCTGTTGCCGTAGACAATTCAGGTTTGATTGTAATTGGAACTGAAGGGAAAGGAGTAATGCTCTTGGACAATCAATTGCAAGAAACCAGTTTACTGACCAAGGAAGACGGTTTGTCTGGAAACTCAATATCCTCCATTTTTATTGATGATAATAATTATTGGTTGGTTACAGATTTAGGTGTGGATGTTTTACTCAATTCCATGGTCTCTTTACTTCCAGAGGTCAGCTATAAAGGGACGAGTTATGACTACTTCTTGACGAAAAACAAATTACTGAAGGCAACTGAAAAAGGGTTGTTTGAGTTGAACTTAAATCAGAAAAATGCCACCTATGAATTAGTCTCTGGAAGCGAAGGAGTCAATTGGGATATACAGGAAATTGATGGAACTATTTTTATTGGTCATGAAAGAGGTATTTATGTTTATCAAGATGGAAGTTTTAATCCTCTACACGCCGTATTAGGTGTTTGGAACTTTAGACAACATCCCAAACGGGATGATTTAATTTTTTGCGGTACTTATAATGGCATAATTATCTTGAAAAAGGAGGATGGAGAATGGGGTTTTTATAAACGGCTAGACGGTTTTTGGGATTCTTCTAGGTTTATGGAGTTTGACAAATCATATCTATGGGTTTGTCATCCATCTAAAGGATTTTTCTTGTTGTCTCTTACTGATAACTACGAAGCGGTTCTGTCTTTAAATTTTTATAGCAACTTCAAAAAAAATCAAAATAAACATCACAATTACTTTTTTAAAAGCAGAGACGAGTTGATTTTTTATAACTCAGATTCTTTCTTCAAATTTGATTATTCCGATACAATTTTTTACCCTTCAAAAAAATACAACAGTTTTTTTTCAAATTTCAATAACATACAGTCATTTAGTTCTAAGCATGATCACATATTGTTTGTTACTTTTAATGGATTGGGATTATTAACTGATCGGTACCCTGAGCACGATATAAACCTCGGTTCGTTTGCTAGTAATTTGGTTGAAACCAATGGAGATTTTACGAAACTCACTTCTGTAAATCAAGATTTGTTTCTTGTCAACACCAAGAAAAAAACTTTGGTAGTTGATAAAAATCTTTTGAAATCTCAAAAGAGAACAGACAAAAACTTACCCCAACCAATTTTCAAAAAGATCATTAATAAGGGTATGTCTAAAGTAAGATCTCTAGAGCTTAACCCCAAAACCCATCCAATAATTCCATATGATGTAAATACAATCGAAATTGATTTTTTTACACCAAATCGCATTTACAATCCACATCATGTGATTGAGTGGAAGTTAACATCAGATTCTCTGTGGAAAATATTACCATCAACTCATAAATTAACCTTGACTGGGTTATCAACAGACAAACATACCATCTCTATTCGTTCAAATGATCTTCAAGGTAATTTTTCCGACACCCTACTTTATTCATTTAAAGTTTTACCTGCTTGGTATTTTTCTGGAACAGCCATTATTGTTTATGCACTCATTATTTTGTTGGCATTCTACTTAGTTATTTATATTAAAAACATCAACTCTGAAAAACAAATACTCAATATTAACAAGGAAAAGTTAAAACTAGAGGTAGAAAACCACAACAAAGAATTGGCTTTTCAAGCCTATTTAAATATTGAGAAGAATGATCTGTTAAATCGCTTAAAATCCCATATTTTCAAAACAAATAAGGTTGAAAACAAGCAAAAACTTCCTGCCAATATCCGTGAAATTGTCAATAAAATCGATCTACAGTTTGAGGACACAAATGATTGGGTCAAATTTGAGTACCACTTTAAAAAGGCCAATCCAGACTTTTTCAATAAACTACAAACCCAACACCCAGTTCTCAACGCCAATGACCTAAGATTGTGCGCTTTTATTAAGTCCAACTTGCCCAACAAAAAAATCGCAAGTCTTCTTGTGATATCTCCAAAGAGCTTAGAAATGTCTCGCTATAGACTTAGAAAAAAACTCAATCTCAATCCAGGCACAGACCTGTTTAACTACCTGAGTACATTATAAGCTACTTTCTTTTGTAGAGTTTTTGTAGGGTCCTTTATGCCCCGTGTAGTGTATGTTTAGTGCTCATCTGCTTGACGATTCATCTCTTATATTATTTATTTGCTAAATATTCAGCAATAAACATTCGTATTCGCTAAATATTTTAAGCTTTAATTAATAAATTATCATTTTATGAAAAATTATTTATTCTTACTCACGATGCTTTTTTCTTTCTTCGTGGGGGCTCAGCAAACAGATTTGCTTGCTGACTTTGAGCCGACGGGATCAGATGTTACCCTTAGTAACTGGAACGGGGCACTGGTATCTACAACAGTAGCCAATCCGCTTCCCGATGGTGTGAATAGCTCAGGCTATGTAGCACAGTTAACCATGGTTGGTGACACAGGCACTGTTGCTGGTGTTGATGCAATTAGTGGCTTTTACAACGCTAGCGACAACAATGTGGTGACCATGAAAGTTTGGACTCCTCATGAGGTTGACGTTAATGTGAAATTGGAAAATTCACCTGACTGGGGTGGCCAAAACACGGTTGCAACAACTACCGTAACGACTCTTAACCAATGGGTCGAGGTGAGTCTTACTTTTGATACAACAAACATTCACCTAAACAAATTCGGGATCTACTTCAGCGGAGATAACAATCTTGAAGGAAGCACTTACTATGTAGATGACCTTACTACGCCTGCATTGTTTACATCTCCTCAGGTTTCTTATAACCTTTCTGAAGGACAAACAGATGTATCTCTAGGCACCAATGTTGTTATGACTTCCAACCACGGTTTCCGTGCTTTGGATGATTCAGCGCTGACAGACCTTTCTTCATCTGTTTATTTGAGAGAAGGCAGCGCTACAGGAACAGATGTTGCATTCACGGCCACTATTTCTAATGGATCTACTGGAAAATCTAACAATGTAATTACCATTACACCAGATAGCAACCTATCCTCATCAACCACTTTTTATGCAGGTATAATTGATGGTGCCATAGAATTTGAAGATGACACAGCTGTAAGTGGTGCTCAGGTTTCTTTTACAACCAAAGAAGCAGTTAGCGGAGATATCAGTGTAGTGCTGTTTGATTATGAAACGCCAGACACAGATACTGCTTTTGGGTCATGGGGGAGTGCTGGTTTTGAGCAAGTTTCCAATCCTGATCCAGATGTTGTCAATTCTTCCGCCAACGTAGGTAAATTTACTCACCCTGGTGGTTCGTGGACTTCTGGAATTGAATCGGATGGAACTTTTGAAAACATTGATTTTTCTGAAACACCATATTTTAGAATGAAGGTTTGGGCTGATAAACCAATTGAGGTTACTTTTAAATTACAAAACAACCCAAGCTATTGGGAAAATACGGAGGTTAAAAAGTCAATATCTAATGACCAAATAAACCAATGGGTAGAGCTTGTATTTGACTTTTCTGGCACCACTGCCACAAATTATAATCGTCTTCAACTTTGGTTTGATGGTGATATTTCTGGAGGTTCTGTTGCGGGCGATGTTTACTTCTTTGATGACGTTAGCAAGAGCAACATCGCTCCACCTGTTGAGACTGCTTTTGTGCCAGTAAACGCGGCTACAGAAGTTGATCTAACAAATGAAATTTCTATAACTTCCAATACAAAGATGTTGAACGCTGATGGTTCTGAAATCACAGACCCAACATCATTGGTAGAGTTGAAATTGGGTGATGCCAATGGCGATGCAGTTCCTTTCAAAGCAGCTATTGACAGCAATGGTAAGAAAATCACTCTGATACCCGATGCCATGCTTTCTTCTAACACTACTTACTACTTCGCTATTAAAGAAGGTATGGCTCAGTATGAGGTTGGAGGAACAGCGGTTACTGGTATCTCATCTAGCTTTACAACCACTTCAGCTGCTGCTCCCAACATGGTGATTTATGCCGACAACCAAGGAAATGCAGACCTCATTGTTGTTCAAGATACCATGGGTGATCCTGCATCAAGTGCAGCAGTTGTTCCAGACCCAGATGATGCCACTAACTTGGTGCTTCAGTGGGACAAAGGAGCCTCTTGGGGAGGATGGGAGCGCATCCACTATGAGCTTGATGCGCCTTTTGATGCCTCTAAAGACGATGTTTTCTCAATCCGTGTGCGATCCCCTCATGCTACATACATGAGATTCAAACTTGCCGACGGAAAAGAAGATGCTGACATCACTGCCGCTAAAGAGGTCGATGCCAATATCGTATTGGTAGATCAATGGCAGACACTTTACTTTGATGTGTCTGATCTTGAGGATACGGTTTCTTTCAATCATTTGTTTGTGTTTATTGCCGGAGGCGATGCCACCGCAAGAACTTACTACATCGATGATCTTAAAGGACCAGAATTACAAGCAACAGCTTCTGTAGATTATGCACAGCAGATGCTAAAAGTCTATCCAAACCCTGCTTCTGAAACCCTTTATTTCCCTGTGGAAATGGTAGGAAACGAAGTGTCTATTTATGACTTTACAGGTCGTGTGGTGAAGACTGCTAAACTTGAAAATTCAGCTTTAGACATCAAAAATTTACAAAAAGGTATGTACCTTGTGAAGGTTGACAAGGCTGTTACCAAGCTTATAATTGAGTAATTCAATGTTATCATGCAAGGAGGGACAATTTTCCCTCCTTGCATTTTTTTATTATACTTATGAAAAACATACAAACTAAGTTTTTTTTGACTTTTCTGCTGGTGTTGATTTCCTATGGAGTTTTCGCACAAGGTCATTTAGTCAGAGGTACGATTGTTGACGCTTCTGGCAATCCCTTGCCAGGTGTTACGGTCATTGAAAAAGCTTCAACCAACGGAGTTGTTTCTAATATTGACGGGAAATACTCTATCATCGCTGCTCAACCAGGCGCTGAATTGGTGTTCTCGTATTTAGGTTTTGAGACCAAAAATGTCCCTATCAATAACCTCTCTGTAATCGATGTTATGCTTCAAGAGAATGTAGAAGACCTTGAAGAAGTTCAGGTTGTAGCGTTCCAAAAACAGAAAAAAAACAGTGTTATTGGTTCCATAAATACCATTAATGTTGCTGAACTAAAACAACCTAATACCAACCTAACAGCTTCATTAGCAGGTCGTATGGCAGGAATTATTTCTTACCAGCGTTCTGGTGAGCCTGGACAAGACAATGCCGAATTTTTTATTCGTGGTGTGACCACTTTTGGTTACAAAAACAACCCCCTGATTCTGATCGATGGATTAGAGGTAGGCACAGATGATTTGGCTCGAGTCGAAACTGACAATATCGCAAGTTTCTCTATTATGAAAGACGCAACCGCCACAGCTCTCTACGGATCTCGTGGTGCCAACGGAGTCATTCTTATTACTACCAAAGAAGGTGTCAAAGGAAAAGCCAAGGTTTCTGTTAGAGTCGAAAATACTTTTTCGGCCCCCACACAGACCAATGAGTTTTTAGATGGTGTTTCTTATATGGAGTTGTACAACAGTGCACAAAGAATGCGTGATTATACTGCCCTGCCTACATTTAGTAGATACAAAATTGAAGGTACCCGAAATGGGCTGGATCCCAACTTGTTCCCTAATGTAGATTGGCAAAATGATTTATTCAAAGACTTTGCAGCAAACCGAAAAATTAACCTAAATGTCAATGGTGGAGGAGAAGTAGTTCAATATTATATATCCGTTTCTCATAACAATGAAAATGGACTTTTAAAAGTTGATCCTCTCAACAACTTTAACAACAACATTAATATTAAGCGAAACAATCTGCGGGCTAACATCAATATTGATTTGACCAGCACCACAGAACTCGCTGTGAAGTTTTCATCTCAGTTTGAGCGTTATAATGGCCCCATAGGATCTGGAGCAGATGTTTTTAGAAGCGTCATGCAGGCCAACCCCGTTAACTTCCCTGCCTATTTCAATAACTTAGATGATCAATATCTATATAAACATACTCTTTTTGGAAACAAAGGTTTGGGAGGCTTCCCAAATCCTTATGCCGATATGGTTAAAGGGTATAGAGATTATTTTACTAGCACCATCTTATCGCAAGCTCAATTAAGACAGAATCTAGATTTTATTACAGACGGCCTTGAGCTTCGTGCCATGGCTTCTATTCGAAGTTATTCTAGAAACTCTAGCCAAAGAGAATTTACCCCTTTCTTCTATGGTATTTCCGAAGTTGAAACAGAGCAAGGGGTAGATTATGACATTTATCAAATCAACGAAGGTACAGAATACCTGAATACTCCTTCTGTTGGCACTGAGAGTAATAACAACACATATTTTGAACTCGTCACTGAATATAACCGTCTCTTTAACGACAAACATCAGTTTGGAGGTTTGTTCGTATTCTATTTTAGTGAAGCTTTGAATACGTTGAGTAACCAGAATGCTTTTTCTACGCTTCCAAGAAGAAATATGGGATTGTCGGGTCGTATGTCATATAACTATAAAGAAAAGTACTTTGTAGAGGGAAATTTTGGTTATAACGGTTCTGAGCGATTTGCCAAGGATGAGCGTTATGGTTTTTTCCCGTCTGCAGGTTTGGGTTGGATTTTATCAAATGAGGATTTTTTCACAAAATCTTTACCCTTTATTAGTTTATTCAAATTAAAATACACATATGGTCTAGTAGGTAATGATGGAATATCATCGGATCAAGATAGATTCTTCTATCTGTCAGATGTTAGTTTTAATGACGGTTCACGTGGATATTCTTTTGGAGAAGACTATAACGTGTACTATGACGGTTATAATATCAACCGCTACTCTAATCCAGAGGTAACATGGGAGGTAGCTACCAAAGAAAACTTTGGTCTTGAGCTAGAGCTGGCAGAAAAGCTGATGATTCAATTTGAATATTTTAAAGAACATCGCGAGCAGATCTACCAACCTTGGCAATTTGTTCCAGACACCAACGGTCTTACTACAGGAATTAGTAGTAATATTGGAGAAGTAAATGCAGAGGGAATTGATTTTTCATTGGACTATAATCAAGCGTTTCCCTCCGGACTTATTCTATCTGCCAGAGGTAACTTTACATATTCAACCAATGAAATTAAAGTCAATGGCGAGCCAGATTATGCATATGATTACCTAAGTAGAGTAGGGCATCCGATCAACCAAGACTGGGGCCTGATCGCTGAAAGACTTTTTATAGACGAAGCTGATATTTTGAATTCGCCTGAGCAATTCAATGGAATTTCATCTGGAAATAACGCCTATTTACCTGGGGATATCAAGTACAAAGACGTCAACAATGATGGAGTTATTGACAACAACGACTATGTGCCAATTGGGAAGCCTTATGTACCAGAAATAGTATATGGTTTTGGTTTGTCTAGCAACTATAAAAACTTTGATTTTTCTTTCTTCTTTCAAGGTCAGGCACGTACGTCTTTTACGATACGAAATTTTGACAATGACCAAGAGGATATACACCCATTTTTAAACGAGCGAAACTCATTACAATTTATCGCAGACAATCATTGGTCTGAGAACAATCCAGATCCTTATGCGTTTTGGCCAAGACTGTCAACCTATAAAATCGATAACAACAATAAAAAATCGACTTGGTGGCTGCGTGATGGAGATTTCCTTCGACTAAAGAACGTAGAATTGGGTTACAGATTTCCAAATGATAAAGGGATGTTTAAGGGGCTCGACACAAGGCTTTACTTGTCAGGCGTCAATCTGTACTACTGGAGCAAGTTTAAGTTATGGGATCCTGAAATGGCCGATGGAGGTCTTAAGTACCCACCTCAGAAAATATATAATCTTGGATTACAAATTAGCTTTTAAATCATGATGAAAAAATATTTAATATTAATAGTACTTTCTTTACTAAGCTTCTCATGTGATGATTATCTAGACATTGTGCCAGATAAAACACAAGAGCTTTCTTTGTTGTTTCAACGCAAAAATGCAGCCTACACAGCCCTAGTCACATGCTACAGCTATATTCCTCAGAATGATGGAATTTACAGCTCTTTTGTTTTGGCAAGTGATGAGCTCACAACACCTCAGGCCAAAGAAACTGATGCGATTCGCCTTATGAAAGGACTTCAAACCACATCCAATCCAATCATGAGTTATTGGTCGGGATACGGAGCGAGTGGTCGCGGTCAGGGTGGCTTGTTTCAAGGCATACGCGCTTGCAACGACTTGATTGAAAACATTGATCAGGTTGTTGATATGACTCAGGACGAAAAAACCCAATGGAAATCAGAAGCCATGTTTTTAAAAGCCTATTATCACTATCTACTTCTGATACATTATGGACCGATACCAATAGTAGATATCAACCTTCCCATTTCGAGTGATACCGAATCCGTAAAAGTGAATCGTGAACCGGTTGATACTGTTTTTAATTACATTTTTAATACGCTCGATACGGCTATTAGTGGACTTCCAGAACGCGTGTCGAATAAAAATGAATTAGGTCGAATTGACCAGGTCATAGCTTTGTCATTAAAATCAAGAGTGGCACTTTTTTATGCATCTCCTATGTTTAATGGAAACTCAGAGCTTTATGGAGATTTTGTGGATCAAAACGGAGCTCATTATTTCAACCAAACCTATGACGTCTCTAAATGGGAGTATGCAGCTGAGGTTAGCCAACAAGCCATAGAAGCTTGTTTAGCTAATGGCATCAGTTTGTATAATTTTAACGCTGAGCCCCCCACATTTGACTCATATTTTTACTACAATAACCAAACCATCCCTTTAATGTATGATTTGCGATATGCAATCACAGAGCCATGGAATAGTGAATTGGTTTGGGGTAATTCTTTGCCAGTGGGTGGTTCTAACTCATGGTGGCAAATTCAGGCTGGTGCTTTGATGAAAAGCCCTTCTTCCTCTTCCGTAGAGGCTGCATGGCAGTGGATAGCACCTACCATGAGAATGGCTGAGTTGTACTATACCAGAAATGGATTGCCCATAGACGAAGACTTAAATTTCGACTACGAGAACAGATATGAGACATCAACAGCTCCTGTCATAGACCCACTTAATCTGGTAACCATTCAAAATGGTCAACGAACCGCCAAACTTAACATGGGTCGCGAAACGAGGTTTTATGCCAATTTAGCTTTTGACAGAGGATATAACCGAACCTGGGGACAGCGTTGGTTTTTACGTATGCGCAAAGGAGAAACGCATGGTCGAATAGCAAATAGTAACGATTATCTGACTACTGGATATGGTCTTAAAAAGTTAGTCCATCCTGATTCAGAAGGAGATGGCTATGACAAACTTATTGACTATCCATGGCCTATGATTCGATTGGCAGAGCTTTATTTGAACCATGCCGAAGCGCTTAATGAGGCCTATGGTCCTACGCCTGAGGTTTACGCTGCTCTTAATGAAGTTCGTCAAAGAGCAGGAGTCCCCGATGTAGAAATTGTTTGGAGTGATGCTACCAAAGCCAAAACAGTTAACAAACACACCACACTTTCTGGGATGCGAGACATAATACAGACGGAACGAATGATAGAGCTTTCTTTTGAAGGACATCGTTATTATGATCTAAGGAGGTGGCTTTTGGCAGATCAGTATTTCAATTCTCCGATCATGGGGTGGTCTGTTGATGAAACAAATGAGGACGATTATTATCAAGTTCAAGATGTAGGTCAAAGATCTTTTAACAAAAATCGAGACTACTTACATCCAATCAGCACAGATGAGCTTGCCCGAAATTCTAATTTAATACAAAATCCAGGATGGTAATCAATATGAAAATTATGTGTAGAAATCTAATTCCAATCACCATTTTATCGATTTTCTTTTTTTCATGTGACACTGACAACAATGGAGATTCTACTCCTCCAGGAAGTATTTCTATAGTGGAAGTCACACCAACCAGTGGAGGAGGTATCATTGAATACCAACTTCCCGAAGATAATGACTTGCTTTTTGTCCAAGCTGACTATACAGATGCTCAAGGAAATTCGGTTTTTAGAACATCGAGTTATCATAATACCTCTATTGAGATCACTGGTTTTGTTACCACAGAAGAGGTTGAGATAGAATTGACTGCGATTGACCAAGACAAAAATGTTTCCAAACCAGTTGTAGTACGCTTTAATCCGTTAGAGTCATTTATATATTCTGTTCAGGAAAGTTTGACTTTGACTGAAGATTTAGGGGGGGTTCGTGTAAATTGGACCAACCCAAACGAAAAGACAGTTTATGTTTTTTTAGATATTGATGATGGCTCTGGTGATATAGAAACGCGTATTTTATCATCTTCCAACAAAAATGCCAATGCTTTTGTTCGTGGTCTTAAATCTGTTGAAACAGATTTTTCCGCTCGTGTAGAAGATCTTTCTGGAAACACAACTCAAAGCACTTCTCTTGGAAAATACACTCCCTTGTTTGAGGAAAAAATAGATAAGTCCACGTGGACATTGGTTAGTAACCTTTCTGTTGACGGCAACGCATGGGAGGGAAAAACCGTAAATTTTTGGGATGATGTAATTGACACGGCTGCTTCTGGTGTTGATGACAGTTACTTTATTATTTGGAGAAATCAAAATGGAGGGGTTCTAAACTGGCCGCTCGATATAGTGATTGATTTAAATAAAGAAGTAAAGCTTAGTCGCTTCACTGTTTGGCAGCGTGCGTTTTGGTATAATGGTCCTCAGGGAGAACCGTATTATTATCAAGAAGAAAATTTAAAGTCTTTTGAACTTTTTGTCAGCAATGATAAAACAACATGGGAATCTTTAGGAAGTTTTGACATTGGAGATCCTCGAGATGTTAGTGGTAACATTCCCAGTGAGGCCCTCGAACAGGCGGCCAGTGGTCATGACTTTGAATTTGATTTCATAACCCAATCATTCAGGTATTTAAAGTTTAGCATTACATCTAACTACGGGAGTGATACCTATGTTCATGGTTCCGAAATTTCTTTATTTGGAATTGATAACTTATAAATGATGATAAAAAGATTTAACCCTGTATTTTTTTTGTTTTTATGTTGGTTTGTTTTTTCTCAAAACAACAACAATTTTCAGAACGTGACGGTTTTCACAACAGAAAGCGGTTCTGGAGTAAAGCTTCAGAAAATGACTGGTTCGCCTACATTTTCAAAATTCGAGCAACCTTTGGAATCCCAAGCGGGAATTTATATAAACCCCAAGATTCAATTTCAAACACTTGTGGGTATTGGTGCTGCTTTGACAGATGCTTCAGCAGAGACTTTTTACAAACTTACTCCAGAACAGCAAGATTTATTTATTAAAGCCTATTTCTCTGAGAAAGAGGGTATAGGCTACACCTTAGCAAGAACGATTATTCATAGTTGTGACTTCTCTTCTAAAAGTTACACATATGTGGCAGAGGGCGATAAAGAATTGAAAACCTTCTCTATAGAACCCGATAGAAAGTATCGTATTCCATTCACTAAACGTGTCTTAGAAGAGGCTTCTGAAGACTTGGTTGTCTATGCAAGTCCGTGGAGCCCTCCTGCGTTTATGAAAACCAACAACAACATGCTTGAAGGTGGCAAGCTGAAAAAGGAGTTTTATCCAGCATGGGCGAACTATTTTGCCAAATTTATTCGTGCCTACGAAGCCGAGGGGATCCCTATTTGGGGCCTGTCGATTCAGAACGAACCCATGGCCGTACAGCGTTGGGAGTCTTGTATCTATACTGCAGAGGAAGAACGTGATTTTTTAAAAGACCATCTTGGCCCTACACTTGAGCGTGAGGGTTTAGGGGACAAAAAAATCATTGTTTGGGATCATAACCGAGACTTATTGTTCGAGCGTGCGAGTGTAATCTTGAATGACCCCAAAGCCAATAAATATGTTTGGGGAACAGGCTTTCACTGGTATGAAGACTGGAAAGACGGCAAACCCATGTTTGAGAATGTAAACAAAGTTTCACAAGCTTTTCCAGATAAGAAATTGATCTTTACTGAGGGATGTAATGAAGGTTTTAATTTAGAACGTATCAACGATCCAAAGCTTCCAGAGCGCTATGCAAAAGCCATGATCAATGATTTTAACAATGGTACTGTGGCCTGGACAGATTGGAATATATTACTCAACGAGTACGGAGGTCCCAATCATGTGGGTAACTATTGTTTTGCCCCAGTTCATGGTGACACCAATTCGGGGAAGCTCTTTTTTACAAATTCATATTACTACATAGGCCACTTTTCTAAATTCATCAGACCTGGTGCCAAGCGAGTTTCTAGCGGAACTACCTCAAACCAACTTACAGCCACTGCATTTATCAACCCTGATGGAAGCTTGGTGGTAGTTGCCTTGAACGAAAACAATCATAATGTAAAATACACTCTTACTATTGAAAATAGCACCTTAAGTCTTGACATGGCTGCGCATTCCATTCAAACCATCATCCTAAACTGATCATAATACCTTTTTATGAAATTATTTTTTCGTTTAACCTTATTATTGGTTTGTCTGATTTCATCATCTCTTTCAGCACAGTTCCTTCGTGCAGATGGTAAAGAGATATTGGATAAAGACAACAACCCAATCATTTTGAAAGGATACGGTCTGGGTGGGTGGATGCTACAAGAGGGGTATATGATGAACTCTTCTGGAGGCGCTGACACTCAGCATGAATTCAAATTCAAGCTTGAAGAACTCATTGGGATAGATAAAACACAAGAGTTTTATGATGCGTGGCTTGACAATTTTGTGACCAAACAAGACATAGATTCCATTGCTTCATGGGGTTTTAACAGTGTTCGTGTAGCGATGCATTACAACCTATTCACCCTTCCAATAGAAGAAGAAAATCAACCTTGGGAAAACACTTGGCTTACCAAAGGTTTCGAAATGATCGATGAGTTGCTCAACTGGTGTGAGCAAAATCAAATCTATTTGATTCTTGATATGCATGCTGCACCCGGTGGTCAAGGCTATGATGCCGCAATTTCTGATTATGACAGTTCTAAGCCCTCTCTTTGGGAAAGTATTTATAACAGAAATAAACTTATTGCATTGTGGGGAAAAATCGCAGAGCGTTACCAAAATGAAACTTGGATTGGGGGGTATGACTTGTTAAACGAACCCAATTGGAATTTACAAGACACCCAATTACGAAATCTTTATGTACAAATCACCAATAAAATTCGAGAATATGATACCAATCACTTGATTGTTATTGAAGGTAACTGGTTTGCAAACGATCATACAGGACTCACACCACCATGGGACGATAACTTGGTGTATAGTTTTCATAAATATTGGAATTATAACGATCCTGCAAGCATCGCTTGGATAATAGACATTAGAGAACAGTACAACGTGCCATTGTGGATGGGTGAAAGTGGTGAGAATTCAAACGCCTGGTATACAGAAGCGGCTGCACTTTTTGAACGCAACAATATTGGTTGGTCTTGGTGGCCTTGGAAAAGAATCAGCACCATCGTTGCTCCATTTTCAGTTCCGTCAAATTCCAATTACGATGCCATTCTTAGTTACTGGAAGGGAGAGTCACCTGCCCCTTATGTCGGCGACGCTATCGCTGGTGTAATGCAGTTGGCAGAAGATACCAAGGTAGAAAACAATACCTATTATAAGGATGTAGTAGATGCGTTGATAAGACAACCAAACTCATCTGAATTAAAACCCTTTGCTCCCAATTTGGTGCCCGGGATTGTCAATGCTTCGGACTATGATCTAGGTACTCAAAGTGTAGCTTATCATGATACAAATTATGCAAACTTTAGTCTTTCTACTGGATCATACTCTCCATGGAATCAGGGTTGGAATTATCGAAACGATGGGGTAGACATTCAAAGTGGATCTGTTGGTGGCAACGGATTCTACCTTGGGTTCTTAAATCAAGGCGAGTGGGTAAAATACACGATAGATGTAGCTCAAACCGGTTTTTATGACCTAGACCTTTATTATGCAAGCGTTCAAAGTGGTGGTAAGATCCAATTAAAAAGCAATGGTAATTTGTTGTTTCCCGAAATAAGCTTGTCAAACACGACCAGTTACACAAATTTCGCGGCAAAATCTATTCCGTCCTTGTATTTGGAAGCAGGTAAAAATATTTTTGAATTTGAAGTGACAGGAAACGTAGCATACAATCTCTCAAGATTTGAGTTCAGTCATGTCCAAACAGAACCTGATGAGTTTTCTTTGATTGAAGCTAAGACTTCAACCAACTTTAATTCTATAAAACTGGTATTTAATCAAGCTATTTCGACAGCAGGACTTAGTGCAGAACAGTTTGAAGTCACTGTTAATGGTCAAACAATGACACCACTTTCTGTCCAGGTTGAAAATCGCATTTTACATTTTCAATTACCACTAACCCTAACAGCCTCAAACAACATTATGGTCTCTTATGTGGGAAGTAATGTTGTAGCTTCAAATGACACTCCGTTAAGTGTTTTCAGTTCTTTCCCTGTGCAAAACATCCTCTCTGAATACAACCTAATTCCAGGAAGATTGGAAGCTGAGGATTTCTATTATCAGATGGGATTTGAGTTGGAAAATACTTCTGACATTGGTGGGGGTAAAAATCTCGCATATACAAATTTTGGAGACTTCGCTAAATACAAAATTCATGTTTCCCAATCTGGTACCTATGACCTCCATTTTCGTTTGGCTTCACAAAACTCGGTTGGTAAAATGAGTTTAGACTTAAACAATGGTATGTCCACTACCAATTTGGTGTCGATTGACACCCCTCAAACAGGTGGCTGGCAAAGTTGGCAAACTTTAACCCGACAAGTAACATTGACAGAAGGAACTTATGACTTGATTTTAAACATCGATAAACCAGAGTTTAATATCAATTGGATTGATTTTGAATTTATCAACGATCAACTTTCAATTGACGATCTACATGACCATCAAGTTGTTTACTACCCAAATCCTGTTGACAATACTTTACACATTATTTTCAATAACATATCACCAACTAACTATACCATATATGACATCAATGGAAGAAATGTTAAACAAGGAGAATTTAAAATCATTAATAACAAATCCACAATTCAGTTAAACTCCATCCAAAAAGGTATTTATCTGTTGAAAATTGATTCTAAAAAATACAGTTTAACCAAAACATTTATTAAAAAATAACCAAAAATGAAGAAAACCCCTGCCGCTATTATTCTATTACTTTTTTGTATTGCTTTTTTTTCTTTTGAAAAGAACCTATTTACAAATACCTCCGTCCCCGAAGGAAATACTCAGGTTTGGGAGGTCGATTTTTTTGATGACTTCGATACATTTGATCATGAAAATTGGCAAGATCAACCTATTTGGGTTAACAATGAAAAGCAATGTTACGTTCCTGATAATATGTATGGCACACGAGAGGTTAGCGATGGAGCTCTCAAGATCAAATTAATTAACATCGGTGAAAAAATTGACTGTGACAACATGGACAAACATGGTAAACAACAATCTCCCACCCCCTATGTTGCCGGTCGGATCGCTTCTAAAAACCGCAAGGAGTTTGTGAAGGGGAAATGGACAGCCAAGCTTCGTCTTTGGGGTAATGGTACGCCAAGTATGTTTCCTGCATGGTGGATCTTGGGCGCTCAAAACAACGAGCCTCCGGTAGATGAGACCAACGAAGATGTTTGTTGGCCAATGACAGGCTCTGGTGAAATTGATATTTTTGAACATCACGGTGATCACCATCACGATCACTATACTACGGGTGCAATCAAAAATTTGGGTGCTTGTGATAAGGGCGACTGGTGGAGTCTGAGAAAAGGTGTTCCTGCCACACTCGATGAATACCATGAGTATTCGGTCGAATGGGAGGGAAGCGACTTGGTTTATCGCCTGGATGGTGTTGAGGTGTATCGCAACGAAGGAGAGGGAGATAAATACCCCGAAGCCATGTTTGCTATTTTAAATTATGCCAAGATTACAGATACTCCTATGACTGGCGAATGGGTCATGGAAGTAGATTGGGTCAAGCACGAAAAACGAATCTAACAATTATACAGATTTTTAATATCTGTTTTTTACATTTCTTACAAGTATTTAAAGATATTTAACCCGATTTCCTACCAAAACAACGCATATAAAAGCGCTGCAATCAGCAACACCCCAAAAGACTAAAATAGAATCCATTGAAGAGCGATACGCCCTTGGTGAGGTGGATAATACCATCTACAAAAAATTTAAAGAAAAGTATGAAACTCAAAAAGAAGAATTACTGTCAAAAATTGAAAATCCATCACTTAGTAGTTCGAACCTTGAACTGACCATTGATAAAGCCCTTACATTATCCGAATCTCTCGAGAAGATCTGGGTAGATGGAGATTTAAAACAACGACAAAAACTGCAAAATTTAGTCTTTCCATCCGGATTGGGTTACGACAAGTCAAACGACCAAGTTCGAACCCCAAAAGTGAACGCTATTTTTGGCTCAATCCCGATTTTATCGAAGGAAATCTCAAACATAAAAAAAGGAGAACCAATTCCTGTGAATCAATTCTCCGATTGCGTGACC
>Ga0066377_10000094_pt1 | contig 19810 bp, 13 predicted proteins | sample Knorr_S23_td_Sur_FD_70946 | JGI IMG/M metagenome (GOLD analysis project Ga0066377, IMG submission 70946) | Marine microbial communities from Southern Atlantic Ocean transect - Knorr_S23_td_SurfaceB_ad_5m_LV_B | ecosystem: Environmental > Aquatic > Marine > Oceanic | place: Southern Atlantic...
CCCTGATTTGAGCAAAAAATCGATTTTGGTTTTGGAAAAAGATTCCAGCAAAAAAAACGATCGAACTTGGTGCTATTGGGAAAAAAATCAAGGAGAGTGGGATGAATTGTTACATGCTCATTGGAACTCCGTTCAGTTCAAAAGTCCTACACATCAACAAAAGATAGACCTAAGGTCCTTGTCCTATAAAATGATTCGAAGTGCTTCGTGGTACGATTTGATTTATAGAGCTTTACGAAATCACTCCAATTGTCAAATCAAACATCAGTCTGTCGAGCATTTTGAAGAAAATAATGATGGAGTTGTTGTCACTACTTCTGAAGGTCAGTATGTTGGACAGATGTTATTCAACAGCATTTTAGACTGGGATCAAATGACCCGTCAAAAAAAATACCCCGTCTTGCAACAACACTTTTTAGGTTGGTTTATAAAGACCCAAAAGCCCGTATTTGATGCACACACAGCTACCTTTATGGACTTCGACATTCCTCAAAAAAAGAACACAAGGTTTATGTATGTATTGCCCACAAGTACTACAGAAGCTTTGATAGAATATACTTTGTTTTCAAAAGAACTCTTGTCGAAAGAAGAATACGAAGGAGCACTAAAAGCCTATTTAGACAAAAAAAACATTGCTGATTATGAGATTCTCGAAGAAGAATTCGGTCGCATCCCAATGACCTGTTACCCTTTTGCTCGAAACAACACCAAGCGGGTGCTTCATATTGGCTCTGCAGGTGGATGGACCAAAGCAAGTACGGGCTTTACTTTTAAAAACATTGGTAAAAAAACAAAGGCACTGGTTGCACACTTGGCTGCGAATAAGCCTTTGACAGCTTTTGACAGAAAGAATCGATTTTGGTATTACGATTTGCTTTTTTTAGATGTACTTGCGGCTCACAATTCAAGAGGTTCGACACTCTTTTCTAGGATGTTTCAAAGAAACAAACCTCAAACAATTTTTAGTTTTTTAGATGATAAAAGCAGCTTGATCCAGGAGTTTAACATCATGCGATCTTTTCCGACCATGCTTTTTGTTAGACAACTCTGGAAGCGACTATTGCGTTCGATGCATTAAATCTCTAGCAAAAGCTTTCATGTGCTGATATGCTTGGGATTCAAGCTGGGTTTGGTCTAGGCTATTCATTGCTTTTTGAGTAAATAAAGCAACCTGTTGCTGTGTTTTTTTATCAGCAGATGTCTGTACATACAGCGTTTTTACTTTTTCGATTTTCTTTGCCTCATCAGCTGGATTTTGACTCATTAAATCCAACAGTTCCACACGTTGTTCTGGGGTTGCGTATTGTAGTGCTAAGTGGTACAAAATCGTTTTTTTGTTTTCTACAATGTCACCCCCTACTTTCTTACCAAAAGTTTTGGGGTCTCCAAATGCATCCAAATAATCATCCTGCAACTGAAAAGCCATCCCCAAATGCACTCCAAAATCATATAAGTGTTGAGCAGTTTGATCAGAACCTCCCCCGGCCAAAGCGCCCATTTGTAGTGAACAACCCAGTAGAACAGCTGTCTTCAGACGTATCATCTCTAGATAATCGTCCATGACAACCTCTGTCTGTAGTTCGAAATCCATGTCCATCTGTTGTCCGATACAAACCTCCAAGGCGGTTTGACTAAAGAGTTGTGTCAATGACTGAAATAGATCCTTGTTATAGTGGTTGAGCTGTTGGTATGAAATGACTAAAAGTGCGTCCCCTGATAAAATGCCTGTATTGGAGTCCCATTTTTTATGAACAGTGGCTTGACCACGTCTTAGATCGGCTGCGTCCATGATGTCATCGTGAATCAATGAAAAGTTGTGAAACAACTCAACAGAAGTCGCTGCGGCTAATGCATCTTGAGCAGAACCTCCGCAAGCCTCCGATGCCATCAATGACAGCACGGGGCGCATACGTTTGCCCCCCAATTTCAGTATGTAACGAATCGGCTCGAATAACCGTTCGGGTTGCTCAGGCAATGAAAGGGATTCTAAATGTGCAGAAAAAAGTTTTTGATAATCCCCAATACTGTGCATAAAAATGATTTTTTGTAAAGGTACAACACCTAAAAAAATTAACATATGTTACCTTTTTGTAAACTCAGGAAACTTTTTTTGTTTTTAAAGTTTCCGGATTGTATATTTGTGGTGCTATGGAAAAGAAAGATTTAGAAAAATCTATCGTTGTTGTTGCTACAGAACTGTTTCTCTCTTTGGGATTCAAAAGCGTTACCATGGACGACATTGCTGTCGAAATGGGCATTTCCAAAAAAACGATTTACAATTTTTTTGAAAACAAAGAGCAGTTGGTTAAAAAAGCTGTTTTTAATCTTTACGAGGCTATTACTTCAGGGATAGAAAACATCAGGAGTCAATCTGAGAATCCAATTACAGAGTTGTTTGAGGTCAAAATGTTCTTGATGCAACAACTTAAAGGAGAAAAAGCATCACCCCAATACCAATTGCAAAAATATTATCCCAGCATCTTTAAAGAGCTTCAAAAAAAACAGTTTGATTTTATAACCATAACGGTTGTAAAAAGTCTTCAGAAAGGTGTGGAGATGGGGTTGTTTCGGCCCGACATGAACATCGATTTTATTGCTCGTATGTATTTTAATGGGATGACAGCCATTAAAAATGTGGAATTGTTTCCTAAAAATATATATGCTCCAGAAAAACTGATGGAACACTACCTAGACTATCACCTTCGAGCCATTGTAACTGAAAAAGGAAAACTATTATTAAACCCATTCTTAAAAACCGCTTATGCTTAGATTTAAATTCCTATCTATGGGCTTCTTGCTTTTGACAGCTGTTTTGTGGAGTCAGCAGCCCATAAGTCTTGATCAAGCCTTACAAACAGCCTTGACCAACAACCGCAACACACAAAATGCGAGCCGTGATGTAGAAATGGCGCACAAACAACGTTGGGAAACCATTGCCACAGGACTGCCGCAAATCAGCGCCTCCGCAGGCTACAACAAAGCCATTGAACAACCCACATCTCTAATTCCTGCTGAATTTTTTGGAGGAAATGCTGGGGAGTTTGCTGAAATTCAATTTGGCACCGAACAAAGTGTCGATGCACAAGCTAGAGTCGACCAATTGATTTTTGATGGTTCTTACCTTGTAGGATTACAGGCCTCCAAAATCTTTTTGACCATTTCCAAACAAGCTAAAATCAAAACCGATTTGGAAGTTCGTCGTGTGGTGACAGACGCTTTCGTGAACATGTTATTGGCTATGGAGCAAGTTGAAATCCTATCAAAAAATGTGGCCAATGTCGAAAAAACCTTGTCAGAAACCGAAAAAATAGCCAAAAACGGCCTAATCGAAGAAGAGTTGGTACAACAACTGCGTATTACGCTATCGTCTTTGAAGAGCTCTTTGGATTACAGCCAACGCATGGTGCCTGTCACTAAGAAAATGCTCAACCTAGTTATGGGTTTACCCCTTTCTAGTCCAGTGGTTCCTTCTGACACTTTATTGAGCTTATGTATAAAACAACTAGGCGTTGAGACCGATTCAATGCTCGATTTGGAACAAAATATAGATTATCAAATCGCTTTAAATGACCAACGCAGTCAAGAGCTTCTTCATAAATTGGAGCGTTTTCGTGCTCTGCCCACCATTTCGGCCTTTGCAAGCGGAGGGTATGACGGATACAACGATGCTTTTGAGTTTTTGGAAAAAGGGCAAAGTTGGTTTGGGCGCGCCTCAATAGGATTTAGTATAAACTTACCGGTTTTTAGCTCCGGTGGACGGCATGCGCGAACACAACGAGCAAAAATCAATGTGGAAAAAGCCAAAACCCAAGTCGCAGAGACCGAAGCCCAACTCATGCTCCAGTGGGCGAGCCTTCAAAACCAATATACCCTAGCGCTGGAAAATTTTAAACGCAGCCAAGAGAACCTCAGCCTTTCAGAAAGCATTGAGCAAAAGAATCAAATAAAATTCAATGAAGGGATTGTTGGCAGCTTTACTCTAAGAGAGGCACAAACCCAATTATACCAAGCTCAAAACGAATATTTAACCTCCATGCAGGCGGTTATTCAAGCCCGTACGGCCTTGGACATCCTATTGTATGCTACACCCAAAAATGAAAAAAAATGAAAAATCTCCTAACTTTCTCCCTACTCCTAGTCTTAGTTTCTTGTGGATCCAATGAAGCTCCCTCAACAGACAAACTCATTGAACAAAAAGACATAGCAGGCTTAGAACAAAAACGATCTGAACTTGTCAACCAAATCGAACTGCTCAATAATGAATTGGGGCGTGTGACCGATGCCGTTGATCGCCTCGACACAACTAAAAAACGTGCTTTGGTAACCGTGATGGAACTAACACCCAAAGTGTTCAAACACAAAACATCTGTACAGTCTATTATAAAAACAGACCAAAACTTGATGTTGCAGCCCGAATTTATGGGAGCTGTAGCGTCCATTGAAGTTGTTGAGGGCCAAAAAGTACGTAAAGGAGAATTGCTCATGCGCATAGACGATGGTGGTTTGGCTGAGAATGTGGAGCTTCAACAAGCCCAAACCAACTTGGCCAAAACGGTGTTTGATCGCCAAAAAAGGTTGTGGGATCAACAAATCGGTTCTGAAATCGAATTTCTTCAAGCACAAACCAATTATGAAAGCCAACGCAACCGGCTGGCACAACTACAAGATCAGCTTGAGAAGGCTTTGATAAAAGCCCCTTTTTCAGGACAAGTCGATAACATTTTAGTTGAGGAAGGACAGGTCGTAGCCCCCGGTCAAACCCCCTTGCTTCGGTTGGTGAATACAGATGAAATGTATGTGGAAGCCGATGTGCCAGAAACCTATTTGCCATCTATTAAAAAAGGCACTGAAGTGATTGTGGATGTCCCTGTCGTTGGCGCGTCATTTAACTCAAAAATCACTCATAGAGCCACGCACATCAGCACCGAAAACAGAACTTTCAAAGTTACTGCTGCTGTCGCTGCAGGTGTTGAGCTGAGTCCAAACTTGATCAGCACCCTACACATTTATGACTATGTTAACCCCGAAGCTTTGATGATTCCATTAAGTATCGTGTCAGAAAACGCATCAGGGGAGGAATTCGTTTATTCGGTTAACGCAAACAATAAGGCTCAAAAAATATTTATTAAAACCGGACGCAGTCAAGACGGTTTTATTGAGGTGACTGACGGCCTAGAAGCCGGTGCGGTCATCATCGAAGAGGGTGCTCGGCTCGTAAAAGAAAATCAACCCGTCCAAATCACCAATAATCTATGAAACAGCTACCTAAATCTTCAGAAAAAGAATTCGGAATTTCTTCATGGGCGATTCGCAACAGTCGCACCATGTATGTGTTCATGCTGATATTGCTCTTCTTGGGCGTTTCAGCATATGTAACGATGCCAAGGGAAAATTTTCCTGAAATCACAGAAACCAACATTTATATTAGCACACCCTATCCAGGAAATACGGCCGAAGACATCGAACGCTTTGTGACTGACCCACTTGAAGAAGCCATCAAAGGGATCAGTAATGTAGTCGAAATCAATTCTACTTCTCAAGATGACTACTCTATGGTTGTTTTAGAGTTTGATGAAGATATCGATGTTGACCTTGCCAAACAAAAAGTTAAGGACGAAGTTGATGCGGTGGTCTCTGGGGAAGACTGGCCTACCTTTAACAACGCAAAGTTGGAGCCCAATGTGTTTGATCTAAATTTTGTGGAAGAATTCCCTATTCTCAATGTCAATCTAAAAGGAGACTACACACTTGATGCGCTAAAACACTATGCCGAAATATTAGAAAAACGCATAGAGCGCCTTGAGCAAATCAAAGAAGTGGATATTCGTGGCTCCCAAGAAAAAGAAGTCGAAGTAGCGGTTGATATTCATAAAATGATGGCTTCCAAAGTTAGTTTTGGAGATGTCATTCAAGCCATTCGTAATGAAAACTCGACTGTTTCGGCAGGAAGTGTGATTGCGAATGGACAGAGACGAAACATCCGTGTGATTGGTGAGATACAACGCCCACAAGACCTAGGAGATTTTGTCATCAAAAACGAAGCCGGTGCTGTGTATCTAAAGGATATTGCACAAATAAGATTCAAAGATCAAGATGCTACCAGTCATGCGCGCGACTTTGGAAAGGTGGCCGTCATGCTCGACGTGAAAAAACGGGGTGGTAAAAACCTGATTCAGGCGGCCAACGCAATACAGAAAATTGTGCTGGAGGCTCAACAAGATGATATTCCTGAGGACATCGAGGTTACGATTTCCAATGACACTTCTGCAATTACCATCAATCAAGTAAACGATTTGGTGAACAATATTTTGTTTGGGGTAATCTTGGTGGTTACTGTGCTGACATTCTTTTTGGGTTTTAGAAATGCCTTATTTGTTGGGTTTGCCATACCCATGTCTATGTTTATATCCTTTTTTATACTACAAACGCTCGGATACACAATGAACACCATGGTCTTGTTTGCCTTGGTCATGGGCTTAGGTATGCTGGTCGATAACGGAATCGTGGTGGTCGAAAATGTTTATCGACTGATTGAAAAAGAAGGAATGAGCCGTATTGATGCCGCCAAAAAAGGAGTCAGTGAAATCGCTTACCCTATCATCATATCCACGGCAACCACAGTGGCGGCTTTTGTCCCGCTAGGATTTTGGCCAGGTATTATGGGGCAGTTTATGATTTATTTCCCCATCACCCTATCTGTGGTACTGGGCTCTTCTTTGATAGTGGCCATTTTTTTCAACTCCATGTTGGTTTCCCAATTTATGGATGTGGAAGAAAAAGACCTTTCTTTTAATAAATTGATTCGCCTCACACTCATTTTAGTTGGGGGAGGGCTGCTCATATTGTTGGCTGGTGGACCAATTCGGGGGTTAGGAAGCCTGATGATTGTCTTGGCGGGTTTGTTTTGGGCGTACAGATATTTTATTAAAGACCTGTCCTTTCGTTTTAGAACCCGTTTCTTGGTATGGTTGGAAAATCGATATGAGCGGGTGTTGAGATTTGCCATGAAAGGTCGGAATGCCTATGCATTTGTCTTTGGTACAGTTCTTTTATTGATTTTCTCTTTTGTGATGGTGGGAATTTCACAACCCAAAGTAGAGTTTTTCCCCGACAATGAACCCACACAAATCATTGTCTATATTGAATACCCACAGGGTACGGACATTGAAAAAACCGATCTTATTACCAAACGAATTGAAAAAGAAGTCATTTCCGCAGTTAGTCAGGCTAAGTACATAGGTGAGGGTTATAATTTTATGGTAGAATCCTTGGTCTCGCAGGTGGGTGCTGGTGCTGGAAACCCGCAAACAGAGGGGGGGTCAGAAGCCGAAATGCCTCATCGTGGGAAAATCACAGCTACCATGCGTGAATTTAAATTCAGGAGAGGTTTTTCGAGTGAAAATCTGCGCCGTGAAGTCCAACAGCAATTGGCTGGAAAATTTGCGGGAGTGTCTATCTCTGTCGAAAAAGACCAAGCGGGCCCTCCACTAGGGTACCCCATCAACATTGAAATCAGTGGTGATGACTATGCCTCCCTAATTGAGGCCGCTGAGAACATGCGCAATTTTATCATCGACATGAACATTGCAGGTGTCGAAGAACTCAAGGTAGATGTCAACCGCAACAAACCCGGCATGCGGGTATCGGTTGACCGAACCAAAGCTGGTGAGCTCGGTGTGAGTGCGGGGCAAGTGGGTTATCAATTGCGCCAAGCACTTTTTGGTGAAAAAGCGGGAATCTACAAAAAAGATGGAGAAGACTACGACATCAATGTAAGGTTCCAAGCCGAAGACAGATACAACAATTCGGCCCTGTTCAACCAAAACATAACCTTTAGAGACATGGCCTCTGGCCGCATCAAGTCCATTCCCGTTGCTTCGGTTGTACAAACACAAAACACTTCGGGATACAGCGCCATCAAACACCGAAACCTCGATCGGGTGGTGACCGTCTATTCGGCCATACTGCCTGGCTACAATGCGGCAGAAATCGTAAATCAGATCAAAGCACAAATTGATGGTTTTGAAATCCCAAGTGATATGCGTTTTCGATTTACAGGTGAAATCGAAGAACAAGAAGAAAACATGGCCTTTCTGTCTCGTGCACTATTATATGCGCTTTTCTTGATCCTTGTCTTACTAGTACTTCAATTCAACTCTGTAAGTAAACCCTTAATTATTTTGTTTTCCATATTTATGAGTTTTACAGGAGTGTTCTTAGGGCTCGTCTTTTTTAATATGACCTTTGTGATCATCATGACGATGATGGGCATTATTTCATTAGCGGGAATTGTGGTCAATAATAGTGTGGTTCTCTTAGACTATACTCAACTTTTACTTGACAGAAGAAGGCAAAACCATGGATTAACCAAAGAAGAGCTGTTGCCTAAATCAGAGATTTTTGAAGCCATCGTCAATGGCGGAAAGGCGCGTTTAAGACCTGTATTGCTCACTGCTATTACCACTGTTTTAGGATTGATTCCTCTGGCCGTTGGACTCAATATCAATTTCTTTAGTTTGTTTAACAGCGGAGATCCACAAATCTATATTGGTGGTGACAATGTAATTTTCTGGGGGCCTTTGGCATGGACCGTCATCTTTGGACTGACATTTGCTACTTTCTTAACATTGATCATTGTTCCTGTAGCTTTTTACCTCAGTAAGCGTGTTGCACTCAGATTTAGAAGCAAATAAAAAAAGGGCCTCAATAAGGCCCTTTTTAAAATTTTAATCATGCTTTGGCTATCTGGACGCCGTTCGATCGTTGTTCCAGTATATGACATTTTCAATTCGATTTTTTTTATAATCAACTTCTGCCAACTGTTCACCTGTCCAGAAAAACCATTTTCCTGTCTTGATGCCTTTTTCGTAATGACCAACGGCTTTTTTGTTGCCTTCTAAGTCAAAAGATTCCCAAACTCCCTCAAGTTTGTTCCCCTTTAAAAAGCCTGTTTGTGCCACTTCTCCATTGTCATGGTACATCGTAACTTTTACCATCTTATTTGTCTTTGTTCGCTCTGTTTTGGGGGACTGTGCAAAGGACACAAACATTCCAAACACAATCACAGCTAGGGTCAAAAATTTTGTCTTCATAGGGGTAGGTTTTAAAGGTTCTACAAGTCAAATATACAATATTTTTACAATTAGTTAACATTAAATTTACATTGGAGGCTTTATTAACTGATTTTCAACGCATTACACTTAGTTTTAAAAAGCCCTCAGGAGTTGCTAAAAAAGACCCTATTTTTGCATAAAGCAAGTATATGTATAGAAGCCATCATTGTGGTGCCCTCCGTAAAAGCGATGCCAACACCCGTGTACAACTATCGGGTTGGGTGCACAAAATTCGAGACAAAGGTTTTGTGGTTTGGGTTGATTTAAGAGATCGCTATGGCATCACACAATTGGTACTCGATGAAAATCGGACTTCTAAAGAATTGCTAGAACAAGCACGCCAACTTGGAAGAGAGTTTGTGATACAAATAGAAGGAACGACCATCGTTCGGGAAGCCAAAAATCCTAATATGGAAACTGGAGAGATCGAAGTGTTGGTAGAAAAGCTACACATACTCAATGCGGCAGAAACACCTCCTTTCACTATTGAAGATCAGACAGATGGAGGAGAAGATCTTCGTATGAAATTTCGCTATTTGGACATCCGGCGCAATCCTGTTAAGGAAAGTTTACTCTTTCGTCACCGTGTAGCCATGGAGGTTCGTAATTATTTGTCAGATATCGATTTTACAGAAATTGAAACTCCTTATCTGATTAAATCTACCCCAGAGGGTGCGCGCGATTTTGTAGTGCCCTCGCGTATGAACCCTGGACAGTTTTATGCACTCCCACAGTCGCCACAAACCTTTAAGCAATTGCTTATGGTCGGCGGCATGGATCGCTATTTTCAAATTGTCAAATGTTTTAGAGACGAAGACCTACGGGCCGATCGTCAACCAGAATTTACCCAAATAGACTGCGAAATGGCCTTTGTTGAACAAGAAGACGTGCTCAATATCTTTGAAGGATTGGTGCGTCATCTGATTCACAAATTCAAAGGGGTCAATCCAGAAACTTTTCCTAGGATGACCTATGCAGATGCCATTAGAGACTATGGAAGTGACAAACCAGACATTCGGTTTGGAATGAAGTTTGGGACGCTCAATGACAGCGCTCAAGGCAAAGGCTTTCAGGTTTTTGACAGCCAAGAACTGGTTGTTGGCATAGCCGTTGAAGGCAAAGCTGATATGAGCCGAAAAGAAATTGACAAATGGATCGACTGGGTCAAACGTCCACAAATAGGAGCCAAAGGTTTGGTGTGGGTGAAATGTAATAAAGATGGCGGTTATAAATCATCAGTAGATAAATTCTATACCCAAGAAGACCTTGCGCAATGGGCAAGTGTTGTCGGTGCTCAAAAAGGAGATCTGGTTTTTGTCATGTCTGGGCCCGAGTCATCAACAAGAACCCAATTGAGTGCTTTGCGAATGGCTCTGGCTGAAGATTTAGGGCTGCGTGATCCAAATGTTTTCGCGCCATTATGGGTAGTGGACTTCCCGCTGCTAGAAAAAGACGAAGAGACCCAAAACTTTCATGCCATGCACCATCCCTTTACAGCGCCAAAACCCGAACAAGTCTCCGATCTAGAGGAAGCGCCTGAAAGTGTCTTGGCCAATGCTTATGATTTGGTGCTTAATGGCAACGAAATAGGTGGCGGATCGATCAGAATTCATGACCGAGCTACTCAAGAAAAAATGTTTTCTCTGTTGGGCTTTAGTAAAGAAAGTTCTGAAGCTCAGTTTGGTTTTTTAATGAATGCTTTTCGCTACGGGGCGCCCCCCCACGGAGGGATTGCGCTTGGGTTTGATAGATTGGTTGCCGTTCTGGATGGGAAAGAAACCATTCGAGACTACATTGCTTTTCCAAAAAACAACAGCGGTCGTGATGTGATGATAGATGCGCCCGCTGAATTAGATCAAGATCAACTCAACGAACTTTCTTTAAAAACCCAATAATGCGAAGGGCTTCCCAAATATTGTTTGTTTTGGTTTTAGGGGGACTCATCTGGGGGTTCTCTGTGAGACCATCGGACTACGAATTGGGAAATAAAATTGTAGGTTTTTCTGTTTTGGCAGGTGCTTTTGTCTTTATGCCCCTGTTTTTAGTGCACCGCTGGCGGGGAAAAAAACTTTCTGACTACACGCTGAATCAAGAGAACCTTGATAAAATGAAGCCCCGAAAAAAATAAAAACCCTGTTTTATTTGTCACAGCAACAATATTTTAGGTACTTTTGCGACCTAATTTTATTAAATGACTGGAACAGTTAAATTTTTTAATGAATCTAAAGGTTATGGATTCATTACCAACGACGAGTCGGGCGAAGACATCTTTGTCCACGTAACATCTCTCCAAGGTCTTAGACTGAATGAGGGAGACAAAGTATCCTATAACGAAGAAGACGGTAAAAAAGGAAAAATTGCTTCTGCAGTTGAACTCCTTGACTAGTTATATTTTATTTTGATTACAAGTATCCCCACTTCGGTGGGGTTTTTTTATGCTCTTTTATTTCTAAAAAACTGTTGAATCAATTCAGAAGATTCTTCAGCGCAAACCCCGAAGATAACTTTGGTTTTAGGATGTAAAGGGGTTTGGTGTTTTCTAAACCCTCTATCCTTGTCCTCTGCCGCAAACACCAATCGACCCAACTGACTCCAATACAAAGCCCCCGCACACATACTACAAGGTTCCAAGGTAACATAGAGCGTGCAGTCTTGTAGATATTTCCCCCCTAAATGGTTAGCTGCAGCCGTGATGGCTTGCATTTCAGCGTGGGCGGTTACATCGTTTAGGGTTTCAGTGAGGTTGTGACCACGCGCTATGATTTGCCCTTGAGCAACCACAACCACCCCTACGGGTACCTCACCCTGAGAAGCAGCTTGGCGTGCCTCATCAAGGGCTTTCTTCATAAAAAATACATCATCGGGTGGCAGCATGTCAACTCATTTTTTGATGCCATGCCAATGCTTGACCATCTGTCAACCCGGCTACAAAACAACTGATTTGGAGCAATTGCTGATAGCGATCGTTGGAGTCAAGTGACAGTGTTTCAGGCAAAAATTGAAGGGCCAACCGGTCTAGTGCATTGGGGGTTCCTTTAGATTGACGTACCACAGCCGTCGTCAATACTTCCAAAATATGATGAATGGCTTTGTAGCCCTTAAATTCTTTTTTGATCACTTCATCTGAACGGTATATTTTGTCAACACTCAACTGGATGATGTCATCTATTTGGGCTTTGTACTGGCTTTTATCTAGCAAGGCCTGTCCAAATTGACCCTTTAGAATTTCTGATTCGTTTTCCATAAATACCCGCAAAGCGTCTTCAATAAGTGCCCCCACAGACAAGGCACGCAAATAGGCCAAACGATCGGCTGTGGTGGTGAGCTGGTTGTATTTGGGTATGTCTATTTTATGTTGCACCAGTTTGATTAGATACTCCAAAGCATACTCTTCGGCAATCCAGCCAAGATTGATGCCATCTTCAAAATCGATAAGCGTATAACAAATGTCATCGGCGGCTTCCACCAAAAAAGCCAAAGGATGCCTGTGGCAGCTTTTGTCAGAGGCGATCAGTCCGAGTTCTTGGGCAACTTCATCAAAAAAAGGGGCTTGAGCTTGAAAATAACCAAATTTTTTGTCCGATACCTTTTTGGTAGGTCGGTGCGGAAGCGAGGGTTTAGGGTATTTTGTAAAAGCTCCTAAGGTTGCGTAGCTCAAGCGCAAGCCGCCTGGAACACCTGCTCTGTTTTGAGTCAATATTTTAAACCCATTGGCGTTGCCTTCAAAAGACTGGAGGTCTTGTTTTTGAAGATCTGTCAGACCCTTACAATAGGAGGCTCCTAATCCCTCTTTAAAAAAGTCTCCGATGGCCTGCTCACCACTATGTCCAAAAGGGGGGTTCCCAATGTCATGCGCCAAAGCAGCGGCGGCAACAATGGCGCCGAAATCATGGGCTTGATAGCCATGGCTCTGTGCAAGTTCTGGGTAACGATCGAGTAAGGCCATTCCAGCAGCCCTGCCTAGACTGCGCCCCACCACAGAGACCTCCAAACTGTGCGTCAGGCGGGTGTGAACAAAGCCTGATTTGGAAAAAGGAATCACCTGGGTTTTGTCTTGTAGATGACGAAAGGCAGAAGAAAAAATCACACGGTCATAATCCACCTCAAAACCACTGCGGATATGGCTTTGGTCGCTTCGCAGTCGCTTGTGTTTGTCTCCCTGACGACGAAGGGATAAAAGTTGTGTCCATTGCATAATTTAAAGTTATGTTAACAATAATTTAATCCAGGCTTGGTGGTGGTTTGAGTCTTATTCGCTCATTTTGCAAGATAATTCGAATGCCGAAAATGAAAAATATTTTAGCGTTAATTTTTATCTGTTTTTCCATTTCTTCAATGGGTCAAAATGCTGGATCAATAATAGGAAAAGTTTTGGATAAAGACTTAAACAATGAGCCTCTGCCTTTTGCAAATATTTTGATTTCAGACACAAATTTTGGCACCACCTCAGACTTTGACGGTCTATTTGAAATAAATGATTTGATGCCAGGAAACTACAAAGTATCAATAAGTTATTTGGGTTACGAAACCCAGACTATTGACCTTGAGGTTGTTTCTGACAAAGTTACTGAAATAAGCGTGTCATTGAGTGCTGTGTCTAATGCACTTGAAGAGGTTGTTGTGACTACAGTGGCTAGACGTGATTCTCAAACTGCTTTATTACTAGAGCAAAAAAAGGCTGTAAATTTTAAACAACAAATTGGTGCACAAGAATTGAGTCAAAAAGGAATCAGCGATGCGTCTGATGCTGTTGTAAAAACTTCTGGTGTATCCAAACAAGAAGGTTCTGGTTCCATATATGTAAGGGGTCTTGGAGATCGATACAACATCACACTTTACAATGGTTTTGCCTTGCCCTCAAACAATCCTTCTTTAAAAAACATCTCTTTGGACTTGTTTCGTTCTGATATAGTTGAATCCATTTCCATAGACAAAACTTACAGTGCTGAAAATTTTGGGGATTATGCTGGCGCGAGTATCAACATAAATGCAGCCACATCAAAATCGGAAAACTACACAAAATTTGGATTTTCTTCAGGTCTAAACACATCTGTTACGGAAACCAATACGTTCTATTTGAACGAAGGGCCAAACTATATAGGTTTTTACAACCACACCTACCCAAATGATCCTTTAAATGCCTATCGATTCGAAACAGGGTTTGACAGGGCTGAGGCTTTTAGCGGGGTTTATCCTGTTAACCTAAGTGGTTCACTGGAATCGAATTATGGATATAGAATAGGCTCAGACGCTAAAATTAACTTATTCGCAGTACTAAATTTTGATAATGACTTCAACTATCGCAATGGCGTTAGTAGAGGAAGTATTAATGACGCTGGTCTAGCTTATAAAGATTATGATTACGAGCGTTACCAATACGAAACCAACACAACTGGAATGGTCAATCTTTCATTTGTGCGTAGTGGGCTAAAAGTCACACTTTCCAATTTGTTTGTGAACTCGTCTATGCAAAATCAGCAAGAGTATATGGGCGTCATAGATATTTTTGATTTTGCTCCAGAAGGGGGTGGGTTTGTACAAAGAGCTGAATACGTTCAAACACAAATGTTAATGAATCAGCTTATCGGAGATTGGACCATTAACGAAAACTGGTCTGTTGAAGGGGGCGCTTCCTTTAGCCAATTGGACAATTCCATTCCTGACAGAAGACAAATTATCCTTACCCCTTTCGATTGGAACGATCCCGAGGGACCCAAGTCATTTGATAAATCTCTCAATGCAGGTGACAACCATCGTTTTTATCAAAACCTAATTGAAGACGAATTTAGTTATCGCGCTGTGGTAAGCTATGCGTTTGACAATGTAGGGGAAAAGCCGCTAACAACCCTTAAAGCAGGGTTCATGGGGCGAAATAAATCTGTTGCCTTTGATGCCACTCAAATCAATCATGCCATTTCTAGATCCATAACACAAGGCATTATAAACAACATTTATGATGTTGATAGTTATTTTAATCAAGCCAATTTGGTGGCTAATAATTTTTCGCTCTCAACATTTCGTGGTAAAGCATCCAATCCCATTGCTCTAATGCCACAAACCTATGACGGAACACAAGATGTCTTGGCAGGATTTGTTTCTTTAGAACAACCGTTGGGAGATAAAGTTAAATTACAGCTCGGGGTAAGATATGAGGACATTACACAAACCATTTCTTGGTCTACAACCCTAGACCCAACAGGCGATACTGCTACTTTATCTGACCAGCAAGTTTTACCTGCCTTATCGGTTTTGTATGCGCTAAATGACTCCAACAACCTTCGTTTTGCTGCTAGTAAAACATATACCTTACCTCAATTTAAAGAACGTGCTTACTTCCAATTTGAAGAAGTCACCCAGATATACCTAGGGAATCCTTCCTTGTATAGTTCCACAGACTATAATTTCGATCTAAAATGGGAGCGTTTTCCCTCAAGCAGTGAGCTTATTTCACTAACTGCATTTGCTAGAATTATTGAAGATCCTATAAATGATGTTTCTGTAAACTCTGCTAGTAACGATATCAGTTATGTAAATTCTGGAGACCAGGCAATGGTAGCAGGACTGGAATTTGAATTGCGTAAAAACTTGTTTGATAAAAGCGTAGACACAGGTAGTCAGTTGCTTAAAAATACATTGAATATAGGATTAAACGCATCTTACATGTATTCTAAGCAAGAATTGGACTCTGAAAAAGTACAACGAGAAACCGAAGCATCCGGGTTGTTGGATCTAAGTGTCACTTTTACAAACTCTGAAGAAAGATTAACTGGTGCGTCTGATGTATTGTTAAACTTAGACGCTACCTACGAAAAAGACTTTACTCAAGAACGTTCGTTACTTACTTCCATGTCATTAAACTACTTCTCTGACAAACTATATTCAATAGGAACTCAAGGCAAGGGGAATATCGTGGATAAAGGGGTTGCTCATCTTAATATGACAGCCAAATACAAACTAAACAATCTGATTGGATTAAAACTATCTGCAAAAAACTTGCTGAATCCTGTATACAAACGCTTTCAAGACACTCAAAACGTGACGGTACTAACCTACCAAAAGGGGCGTAGCATTACTTTGGGTGTTGACCTTACATTTTGATAATATTGGCTAAACCTTTATTTCATTAACTCATAATGATAGGTTAACAATTTCAAGAAAATTGGGAGCTACTTTTGGATTATAAAATTCAATACTAATGAAATACATATTTAACCTTTTATTGTTTATGATTGGACTTGTGCTTTTTTCTTGTACAAGCGAAACCAATGATTCCGAACCCACTTGTTTCGATGGAATTCTTAACGGAAATGAAACAGGTATTGATTGTGGAGGCTCATGCAGCCCATGTGATTCAAATGATTTAAGTGGTGAAATCTTAAGCGATCGTATTCTCGATGCTTCTGAATATACCCTAAGTGGCCGCTTGATTGTTAAAGCGCCTGCTAAGCTAACCATAGCAGCTGGAACAGTCATTAAAGCAACAGGGGGGACGCAGTCTTATATAGGCATTGAGCAAGGAGCCAAGTTAGATGTCCTTGGAACTTCTGAAGAACCGGTTGTAATGACTTCAGGCGAAGACAACCCCTCCGATAGTGATTGGGGTGGATTGGTAATCGCTGGCAAAGCACCCATCAACAATGGAGCGACTGCAGTTTCTGAAGTAGGAGAATTGACCTATGGGGGAACTGCCGCTGATGACAACTCCGGAACCATTCGTTATCTCAGAGTTGAGTATTCCGGTGCTGCCTTTAATTCCGAAAAAGAATTTAACGGTATCTCTCTTTTTGGTGTGGGATCTGGAACCACTTTTGAATATATTCAAGCTTACGAAGCAGGTGATGACGGAATCGAATTCTTTGGAGGCACTGTAAACGGAAACAATTTAGTGGTCACAAACAGTTATGATGATGGAATTGACTTTGCTGACGGCTGGAACGGAAACGGTACCAACTGGTATATCAGTGGCGCTGCCAAAGGTGCTATCGAAGGGTCTCACAATGGAACGATAGACTCAGCAACTCCAGTAACAACAACAACCCTTTCTAACATCACCGTAGTAGGACCTGTAACTGAAGGTGCTCTTTACTACAAAGAAGGTGGTGGAAAATGGACTGTTGATAATGTTTACACAACTGGAATCAATCTCGGCGTTAAATATAAAGACTCTGATACGGGTGCAGTGACACGTTTAGGTAATGGAGATCTTCAAATCACTAACATCCAATTTGCAGATGTAGCAACTGACTTTGAGAAAGTCACAGGAGGTTCCTCTCCTGACTGGCTTCAGGAAGGGACTGCTACAGGAGCGGGGAATGGTGCATCTGTTCCAGATTGGGCCTCAAGCTGGATTAAACAATAAAAATTTAAACCGCCCTTTTGTTAAATATTTAACGAAACCATAAAGTAAAAGCCCTCAATTGTTGAGGGCTTTTATTTATTATTGCCGAATGGAAAATTTGTACCTCTTTATGTTGATTGCCTTGGCAGTACTCGCCTTGGCAGACCTCATTGTCGGGGTTAGCAACGATGCGGTCAACTTCCTCAACTCGGCCATCGGTTCCAAAGCCCTCTCTTTTAGAGCGATTATGGTAATAGCCAGTTTGGGGGTAGCAGCAGGCGCTATTTTTTCCAGCGGACTGATGGAGGTCGCTCGTAAAGGCATCTTCAATCCGGAAATGTTTGTCTTTTCAGAGATCATGGTCATTTTTATGGCGGTCATGATTACGGATATATTGCTATTAGACTTCTTCAATACCCTTGGACTGCCAACCTCCACAACGGTTTCTATTGTGTTTGAGTTGCTTGGGGCGGCTGTGGCCATTGCGCTTATTAAGGTATACACAGGTAATGCGTCTTCTGAATTGGTAGATTTTATCAATGTCAGTAAGGCCAGCCAAATTATTATAGGGATCTTTTTATCCGTGCTGTTTGCCTTTACCATAGGCGCCATTGTGCAATATGTCTCTCGTTTGTTTTTGAGTTTTCACTACATGGACAAACCCCTTTGGGCAGGCGCTTTGTTTGGAGGAATGGCCCTTACGGCCATCACCTATTTTATTGTCATCAAAGGGATCAAAGGGACGCCATTTGCCGATGCCGATTGGCAAATTTTGGGAGGGCTGACCCTCAAAGAATTTGCCGAAGCACGCCTGAGCGTAGTGGTTCTGTGGGGATTGTTGTTTTGGACAACACTCAGTCTGGTGTGGGTCTATATCGCACGTTGGGATATATACAAAATCATCATTGGTGTAGGTACCTTCTCCTTGGCACTCGCTTTCGCCGGAAATGACTTAGTAAATTTTATTGGAGTCCCCATTGCAGCCTGGCAATCCTATGAGGCTTGGCAGGTCTCTGGTGCAGCAGCAGAATTGTTTAACATGGGTGGCCTGAGCCAAAAAGTAGCCACACCAACTCTCTTATTGGTGATTGCTGGATTTGTGATGGTCATCACATTGTGGACCTCCACCAAAGCTAAAAAAGTAGTTAAAACTACCATTGACCTGTCACGACAGGACAAGACTCAAGAACGATTTAAGTCCAATGCCCTCTCTCGTGGTTTGGTGCGTGCTTTTGTAGGGTCTGTATTTGTTGTAGAACGCATCGTTCCTGCTTCTATAAGTGGGTATATCAGCAGACAATTCACCCAGCCTGTTGTGGAAGAAGCAGTTGTCAAAAAAGGGGATATGCCGGCTTTCGACAACGTACGGGCATCTATAAATCTTACGGTAGCCGCCGTATTGATTTCGATTGCTACTTCCTTTAAATTACCCCTTTCTACCACCTATGTGACTTTTATGGTTGCTATGGGAACTTCTTTGGCCGATCGCGCTTGGGGCAGCGACAGTGCTGTCTATCGTGTAGCGGGAGTGCTCAATGTTATTGGAGGTTGGTTTATGACCGCGATGATCGCCTTTAGTGCATGTGCATTACTGGCAATCCTTATCTATTACGGAGGAATCATTGCGATTGTTCTGCTGCTGCTTTTGGCAACTTTTATCCTTTATCGAAACTACATCCGCAGTGTCAAAGAAAATCAAAGCCTAAAAGAAGAGGATGAGCTTTACCTAATTGAAAGCGGTTCGGTCCAAGGGCTTATCGCCGAAAGCGCCTATAACGTATCAAGAATGGTTAGCAGGGCAAACGAAATCTACGAGGCTAATATTCATGGATTGGCGACAGAAAACTTAGACAATCTTAAGAAAACCAAAAAAAGTGTGGTCAAATTGTCCAACGAAATCGACACCCTTCGTGATGAGTTGTATTATTTTATCAAAGAATTGGAGGAAGAGAACGTTTCTGCTAGTTCTTTTTACATCAACCTAATCGATTGTTTGGAAGACATGTGTCAGTCTTTAGAATACATTACCAAAAAATGCCACAAACACGTCGATAACAATCACAAAAAACTCAAATACACACAGGTCAAAGAACTCAAACAAACCCAAGAGCAGTTGGAAGATTTGTTTGGTGAAATTCGCTTTTCGTTTGATCTTAACGACTTTGACCAAATCAAAGAAATTCTTCCTAAAAAGAATCTATTATTCGATGACATCGTTCGAAAAATAGACGATCAAGTCTCCAGAACCCGCAAAGATGACTCTAGCCCAAAAAACACAACCTTGTTTTTTAGCTTACTCCTTGAAACCAAAGACCTAATTGCTGCCACTATGAACCTAATTGAGTTGTACTATCTAAAG
>Ga0066377_10000095_pt1 | contig 19690 bp, 16 predicted proteins | sample Knorr_S23_td_Sur_FD_70946 | JGI IMG/M metagenome (GOLD analysis project Ga0066377, IMG submission 70946) | Marine microbial communities from Southern Atlantic Ocean transect - Knorr_S23_td_SurfaceB_ad_5m_LV_B | ecosystem: Environmental > Aquatic > Marine > Oceanic | place: Southern Atlantic...
GGTTTGATACCAATGTTTTTAATTATTGGAATATGGGGTGGTGAAAGAAGAGTTTATTCTGCTTTCAAATTCTTTTTATATACACTTTTAGGTTCCGTTTTGATGTTGATAGCCATTATTACAATTTTTTGGATTAATGGAACAACTGATGTTGAAAAATTATACGAAATGGGCATTGATGCTAAGTATCAAAATTTATTATGGTTAGCATTTTTTAGTTCTTTTGCTGTCAAAACCCCTATGTGGCCGGTTCACACCTGGCTACCAGATGCCCACGTTGAAGCCCCTACAGCAGGCTCGGTATTGTTAGCTGCAATTCTTTTAAAAATGGCTGGATATGGTTTTATTAGATTTTCATTAGGACTATTTCCAATAGCTTCAGAATATTTTGCTCCATTAATATATTTCTTAAGTCTAGTGGCTATAGTTTACACATCTCTTGTAGCGTTAATGCAAGAAGATATGAAGAAATTGATTGCTTATTCATCTGTTGCACACATGGGTTTTGTTACTTTAGGAATTTTTACTATGACACAGCAAGGAATTGAAGGAAGTATTTTTCAAATGATTAGTCATGGACTTGTTTCAGCTGCATTATTTTTATGTGTTGGTGTTGTTTATGAGAGAACGCATACTAGAATGATAAACAATTATGGGGGTCTAGTTTCAATTATGCCAAGATACGCAATAGTATTCATGGTTTTTACATTAGGTGCGTTAGGATTACCAGGAACTAGTGGATTTATTGGAGAATTTTTAATTTTGATGGGTACTTTTAAGAAAAACTTTTTAGTGGCTACGATTGCAAGTTTAGGTGTTATTTTAGGCGCCGCTTACATGTTGTGGCTTTATAAAAGAATAATTTTTGGTCAAATAATAAATCAAGAAATTAAAAGTTTAGTAGATCTAAAAAAATTTGAAACAATAATTCTTGTTAGTTTAGTTTTGCCAATTTTATTTTTTGGTTTTTATCCTGAACCATTAATGAGTTCTATAGAAACATCTATTTCAAATCTAATAGAAATGAGCACTTTAAATATAAATAACAGTTTAGCAGGAAAGTATTAATGGAAATACTTCATTTAATTTCCCCAGAAATTTTTATTTCAATATCTGCGATGTTTCTTTTATTGTTAGGTGTATTTAAAAAAAATAGTACTACTTTAATTTATAATTTAACAACCATATCTTTAATTGTTTTATTAGCTTTATTATACAATTTATATTCTGTATCAGAAATTTCAATTTTTAATCAAGGCTATGAAATTGATAAGCTTGCATCATTCATGAAAATGTTAACCGTTGTCTCTGGAGTTTTTGTAATGATCAGTTCATATAAATATATTCAGTTAAATAAGATTAATAAAATTGAATACCCTATTCTTATTTTATGCTCAATATTAGGAATGATGGTCATGATTAGTTCTAATGATTTAATTGTATTCTACATGGGCTTAGAACTACAATCTTTGGCCTTATATGTTTTGGCTTCATTTAATAGAGAAAATATCTTATCAACTGAATCTGGATTAAAATATTTTGTTCTAAGCGCTTTATCATCTGGACTATTGCTATATGGTTGTTCATTAGTATATGGATTTACCGAGAGTACAAATTTTGATCAGATTTTATTAAGCTCTTCACAAACAAATTATGGGTTAACTTTTGGAATTGTATTTATTCTTGTTGGATTAGCATTTAAAATTTCAGCTGTGCCATTTCATATGTGGGCTCCTGATGTTTATCAAGGTTCACCAACTTCTGTAACTTTATTTTTTGCAGTTTTACCTAAAATAGCTGCATTAACAGTATTTATAAGATTTTTATACGTTCCGTTTGGTCAAATGACAGATCAATGGCAAACGATAATAATTTTTTTATCTATTGCTTCTATGATTTTTGGTGCAGTGGCTGCTATAGGACAAAAAAATTTAAAACGACTTGTAGCTTATAGCTCAATAGGACATATGGGATATGCTTTAGCTGGTCTTGCAACTGGAACTAATCAAGGGATCCAAGGTTCAATCAGTTATATTGCTATTTATCTTGTTATGAATTTAGCATTTTTTAGCTGTTTATTTATGCTTAGACGAAATGAAACATACTATGAAAATATTGAAGACTTATCCGGTTTGTCCAAAAACCATCCAGTATTATCATTATCTTTATTAATAATATTATTCTCACTAGCTGGCATACCACCACTAGCAGGATTTTTTGCTAAATTTTATGTTTTCATGGCAGTGATAGAAAAATCAATGTATTTTTTAGCTATAGTTGGATTGGTATCTACTGTAATTGCAGCTTTTTATTATCTTAGAATAATTAAAATTATTTATTTTGATCCTGAAAAAGAAAGTTATGAAAATAACCACGGTTTTGGTCTAAAAATAACTTTAGCTGTTTCAACAATATTAATATTGATTTATTTTATTTACCCAAGCGGGCTTACAAATATAGTTTCTAAAATTAATATCATTTAATGATATTAAAAAAATATAAATTCAAATCATTGAATAGCACCAATAATACAGCACTCACCTATGTTAAGCGAGGTTATAAAAATGGAATTATTATTTCAGAAATTCAAAGAAAGGGCAAAGGTCAACGAAGTAAAGTTTGGATATCAAATAAAGGGAATTTATTTATATCTGTATTTTTTAAAATTAATAAAGAGTTAAAAATAAAGAATATAATAAATTTAGTACTTAAAATTATTAAAAAAATAATAAGTAAAAATATAAAAGAAAAAATAACCATAAAAAAACCAAACGATATATTGATTAAAAATAAAAAGGTTTGCGGAATTTTGCAGGAAATACTTTACAAAAATAAAGATAAATATCTAATTATAGGTATTGGAATTAACATAATAAATAGCCCCAAACTATTAAATTACCCAACCACTTATTTAAATAGACACTCAACTTTTAAGATAAATAAAGATAAATTGATAAACCAAATCAAAATCAATTTTGAAAAAAATTATAAATTATTTAGTATATAAATATATTATGTATTTAATTGGAGACATAGGAAATACTGAAATTAAGATTTGTTTATTTGATGGAGATCTTAAATTAGTTAAAAAAAAAAGATTACTAACAGATAAAATTAACTCTTATTATTTAAAAAAAAACTTAGTTTTTCTCTCTAAATGCAACGATCAAATAAAGAAAACTCTTATTTCATCCGTTGTCCCTAAAAGTTATAAATTAATAAGTAAATTTCTTAAGAAAAATTTTAATATACAATGTATTGAATTAAAAAGTTTAAATTTAAGAAAACTAGTAGATATAAAAGTTAATAAAAAACAAATTGGATCTGACAGATTGGCAAACGCTATATCAGTAATTGATAATAAAAATAATTATATTATCGTCGACTTTGGAACTGCTACAAATTTTGATGTAGTTATAAAAAATAAATATATAGGTGGAATTTTAGCTCCAGGAGTTCAATTATCTTTAAAAACATTAATTGATAAAGCTTCTCTAATACCAGAAATTAAATTAGATAAAATAAATAATGTAATAGGAAAAAATACAAAATCTGCAATAAGATCAGGTTTTTATTACGGATACAGTGGTTTAATTGACAATATTGTTAATTTGATTATTAAACAAACTCGTAAGAAATATAATTTAATTCTAACTGGTGGTTATTCTTATTTGTTTAAGAAATCATTAAAGGGAAAGGCAAAAATAGTAAAAAACTTAACTATTAATGGCATTTTGAAAGCTGCAATTAAATCTTAATAAATGAAAGAAGAATTAATTTTCTGTCCTTTGGGCGGTTCTGGAGAAATTGGAATGAATATGAATTTATTCGCCTTTGGTAAACCAGATGATCAAAAGTGGATAATAGTTGATGTCGGCGTTACTTTCGCCGATGATACTGTTCCTGGAGTTGATTTAATTTATCCTGACCCTGGATTTATAGAGGATAAAAAGGAAGATTTACTCGGAATAATTTTAACACATGCACACGAGGATCATATTGGAGCCATTACTCATATTTGGCCAAAACTTAAATGTAAAATTTTTGCAACTCCATTTACTGCAGTTCTCGTTAATGAAAAATTTAGAGAAAAAAAAATTGATATTTCAAGTTATTTAAAAATTATTCAATTAAATAGTACTGTAGATTTAAATCCATTTAAAATTGAATTTATAACATTAACTCATTCAATACTCGAGCCTAATGGTTTGAGAATAGAAACACCCGTTGGAAGCATTTTACACACAGGTGACTGGAAATGTGATCCAGATCCTTTAATTGGTGAAAATATTAATTCTGAAAGATTAAAACAAATAGGAAAAGAGGGCGTAATTTCCATGATCTGTGACTCTACTAATGTATTTAGTGCCGGAAGAGCAGGCTCCGAACTTGATGTAAGAAAAAATATGTTAAAAATTATGGAAAGACTTAAAAAAAGAATAATTATAACATCATTTGCTTCAAACGTGGCTAGAATGGAAAGTGCATTTTTCTGTGCAGAAAAAATTGGTAGGCAAATTTCACTAGTTGGAAGATCTATGAATAGAATTTTCAAGGCTGCTAGACAATGTGGCTACCTTCAAAATGTGATAGACCCAATTGATCCAAGAGATGCTAAAAATATATCAAGAGATAAAATTGTTTATTTATGTACAGGTAGTCAAGGTGAACCTATGGGCGCAATGAATAGAATTTCAAACTTTACTCATCCGGATGTTTTTGTAGAAAAGGATGATACAGTTATCTTTTCATCAAAAATTATACCAGGAAATGAAAAAAAACTTTATAAACTTCATAACCAATTGGTAAAAGAAGGTATTGAAGTAATTTCTGAAGATAGCGAATTTATTCATGTCTCAGGACATCCTAACAGAGAAGATTTAAGAGATATGTACAATTGGATAAAACCAAAATCAGTAATTCCTGTACATGGTGAACATAGACATATGTTAGAACACATAAATTTTGCAAAAGAAATGCAAGTACCTTTTCCAGTAAAAGTTGAAAATGGAGATGTTGTTAGACTTTATCCAGGTGAAAAGCCTGAGGTTTATGACAAAGCTCCATCTGGAAGATTGTATGTCGATGGAAATATAACAGTAGAAGAAGACGCTCAATCGATTAAAGAGAGAAAAAACCTCTCTGCAAATGGATTTGTAGAAGCAACAATTTTAATTACACCTAAAGGCAATATTCACAATAAACCTCTAATATTTTTTAGAGGACTGCCAATTATAGAAAAAGATGATTTTCAATATGAATTAGAAGAAGAAATTGAAAAAACCACTAGAACTTTCTCTTTAACAAATAAAAAACAAGAAACAAATCTGATAGATGCTTTAAAATCAACTTGCAGAAAATATGTAAAAGAAAAAACAGGCAAAAGACCTATGACTAATATAAATTTAGTGAGGATATAATTGAGTATTACAGGATCTTTGGTTGTATTTATTTGTATTTGGTGGATCATTTTTTTTGCGATGTTGCCAATTGATGTAAATAGAGAAAAAAAGAATAAAGTTGAAGGCGAAGATCCCGGTTCTCCTGAAAATCCAAAAATACTAAAAAAAATTGTTTATTGTACTTTAATTACTTCGGTAATATTTATACTAATATATATTCTTGTTAAAAATGAATATTTAAATTTAAGAGATCTTATAACATAATGTATTTTTCTAAATCGTTTATACCAATTTTAAAAAATAATCCCGCAGAAGCTAAAATCAAATCCCATCAACTCATGTTAAGAACAGGGATGATAAAACAATCATCTGCCGGAATATATTCATGGCTACCACTCGGATTTAAGGTGATGAAGAAAATTGAAAAAATAGTAAGAGAAGAACAAGATAAAATTGGAGTTCAAGAAATATTAATGCCAACAATTCAATCAGCTGATATTTGGAAAGAAAGTGGGAGATATGATGATTATGGTGAAGAAATGCTTAGAATTAAAGATCGTCAAAATAGAGAAATGTTATATGGGCCAACTAATGAAGAACTGGTAACTGAAATATTTAGATCTAGCGTCAAATCTTATAAATCTTTACCTCAACTTCTATATCACATTCAATGGAAATTTAGAGACGAATTAAGACCTCGTTTTGGAATAATGAGATGTAGAGAGTTTTATATGAAAGATGCATATTCTTTTGATTTAACTGATGAGGATGCCTCTTACTCCTATAATAAGTTTTTTTTATCTTATTTAAGAACTTTTAAAAGATTAAATTTATCTGCAATACCAATGGCAGCAGACACAGGACCAATAGGTGGAAATCTTTCTCATGAGTTTATCATTTTAGCAGATACTGGAGAAAGTAAAATTTATACTGATAAAAGAATTTTTGACATTGATAACACCCGTACATCTTTAGATAAAAAATCTCTAGAAAAATTAAGAGAAGATTACGAAAAATTTTATTCTGTAACAGATGAAAAATATAATAAAGAAGAATTTATAAATAAAGTGCCAGAACAATATAGAGTTGACACTAAAGGTATCGAAGTAGGTCATATATTTTATTTTGGAGATAAATATTCAAAACCAATGAATGCGTCTGTTGATTTTAACGGTAAAAAAGAATTTGTAAAAATGGGCTCTTATGGAGTTGGAGTTTCAAGACTTGTTGGAGCCATAATTGAGGCAAAATATGATGATAAAAATGAGATTATGAAGTGGCCTATATCTGTATCACCTTATGAATGTGTAATTATTCCAATGATTAATAAAAATGACAATTCAAACTTAGAAAAATCTAATAATCTGTTAAATTATTTAACAAAAAGTAAAATTGATACAATTATAGATGATACAGATGAAAATATATCAGCAAAGATAAAAAAATTTAATCTAATTGGAATACCTTATCAAATTATAATTGGAAAAAAATCAGATGGAGATTTTTTTGAATTCAAAGAAACAGGCAAAGAATCTAAAAACATGAAAATAGATGAAATAGCCGATGTAATTAAAAAAAGCAAAATCAATTGATTTCACAAATAGAGAAAGAGATATCCTTAAGATTTCTTAAAACAAGAAAAAAAGACGGATTTTTAAATGTTATTTCTATATTTTCATTTATAGGAATATCATTAGGAGTGGCAGTTCTGATCATTGTTATGTCAGTAATGAATGGTTTTAGAACTGAATTAATAAATAAAATTGTAGGTTTTAATTCTCACGCAGTAATAAAATCATTTGATAAAAAGATTGATGATATAAATATTATTAAAAATAAAAGTTTATTAAATCTGAAACAGCATATATTTTCTAATGATGGTGAAGCCATCTTATTAAGCAAATCTTATACAAAAGGATTATTATTAAAAGGTTATCTCCAAAAAGATTTTATAAAACTAGATGTAACAAAAAACAACAATTTCAATGGATCAAATATTTTAGAAGAAAAATCAATATCCATAGGTAAAGAGTTAAGTTTAAATTTAAATTTAGATATAGGTGATAGTGTCACTATATTGTCACCATCTGGAGTACAGACAATCATGGGATCTTTGCCTAAACAGGAAACATTTAAAATTTCATCTATATTTGATAGTGGTCTTTCAGATTTTAATGAGAACGTAGCTTATATAAATTTAAATTCATTAGAAAGTTTATTTGATAAAGAAAATAAAGATAGATTTATAGAATTATATTTTTTTGATCCAAACAATATAGAAAATAAAAAAACTGAATTAAATAAATTATTCAAAGATGAGTTTATTTATACATGGTCAGATTTAAATAAATCATTATTTTCTGCTCTTAAAGTAGAAAGAAATGTAATGTTTATAATCTTATCGTTAATTATTATTGTAGCAGCATTTAATATTATTTCAGGTTTAACAATTTTAGTTAAAAATAAAACCAGAGATATAGGAATTTTAAAATCAATTGGTCTACAGAATAAATCGATTAAAAAAATTTTTTTTCTAGTTGGTTTTATAATTGGTACTACTGCAACATTTTTTGGTGTTTTAATTGGCATAATTTTTTCTTTGTATATTGAAAATGTAAGAAATTTTTTAAGTAATTTATTTGATATAAATTTATTTCCCGAGGAAGTTTATTTCTTAAGTACGATGCCATCTGAAATAAATTTTCAATCTATATTATTAATTTCAATATCTTCTGTTTTTATAACTATTATTGTATCAATTTATCCTGCATCCAAAGTATCAAAACTAGATACGATTAAAGCATTAAAATATGAATAAAATAATTTTAAAAAATATTTCAAAAAAATACTTTAATGGAAAAGTCACAAAAGTTTTAAATGATATTAATTTTGAATTTGAATTAGGAAATACTTATTCTATCGTTGGTCCATCTGGATCAGGAAAATCTACTTTATTAAATATGTTATCTTTAATTGACTCACCAACATCTGGTTCAATTGAAATTTTTGATAATAAGATTAATAACGAACTTAAGGATCAAAATGATATAATTAGATCAAAAAATATTGGAATTATTTACCAAGATAAAAATTTATTGCCAGATTTTACATGTCTAGAAAATGTTTATTTTCCAAAGCTTTTAGCAACTAAAAATAGAGATTTAGCAGTTTCTGATGCAAAAAAAATAATTAAAAAAATTGGTTTATACTCTAAGATAAATAATTTTCCCTCTGAATTATCTGGTGGCGAAGCTCAACGAATTGCAATCTCAAGAGCATTAATAAATAGTCCAAAAATCATACTTGCTGATGAACCAACAGGAAGTTTGGATTTTGATAATGCAAAAAATATTTTTAATTTATTGTTTAGCTTGAAGAGCAAGGACAGAATTATAATTTTTGCAACTCATAATAGATATTTTGCAAATTTAGCAGATTGCAAAATTAAAATGATCGATGGTAAAATGCTAATTAGCAATGCTAGAATCACTTAATAGAAACTTTAATCATTTTAAAATACATTCTCAATATTCAATATGTGAAGGTGCGGTTAAAATAAACGATTTAAAAGATTACTGTAAAGCTAATAAAATCAGTTGTGTAGGTTTATCTGACAGTAATAATTTATCAGGAGCATTAGAATTTTCAGAAAATATATCTTCTGTCGGAACTCAACCAATAATTGGAACACAAATATTATTTAAATTTAAGTCACAAATAGGATTTATCCCTTTAATAGCTATTAATTCAATAGGATATAAAAATATTATTGAGCTTTCCTCAAAAGCATATCTCGATAAAAAGGGTTTATCTGAACCTTATTGCAATTTAGAAGATCTTTATAAATTTAATGATGGTGTAGTAGTTTTATCTGGGTCTCTAGGTTCTTTGACCGGTAAACTTTTTGTAACAGGACTTATATCAGAGCTCAAAAATTTATATAAAGATTTGTCTGAAAAATTTATAGATAATTTTTATATAGAAATACAGAGACATAACGATTTAAATGAAAAACAATTTGAAAATTTTAATCTTAAAATTTCAAAAGAATTTAATTTACCAATTATTGCTACCAATGAAGTTTTTTATTTAGATAAATCAATGCATCAGGCACATGATGCTCTAATCTGTATTGGTCAAAAGACATATATTAATGATGAAAATAGAGTGAAGTATTCGGATCAGCATTATTTAAAATCATCAGAAGAAATGGCTAAACTATTTGAAGATTTACCAGAAGCTTTAGAAAATAATTATAATTTTCCTTTTAGATGTTCATTTAGACCACTTCCATCAAAGCCCATATTGCCAAATATTTCATCAATTAGCGATGATAACAATTTAGTTTTACAAAACGAATCTATTAAAGGTTTAAAAGAAAAATTTTCAATTTTTTTTAGCGATGATTTAGATGAAATTGAGAAAAGTTCTGAATTTATAAAATACAAAGCAAGGCTAGATCATGAGATTAAAATAATATCTGAAATGAATTATGCTGGTTATTTTTTAATTGTATCTGATTATATTAAGTGGGCAAAAAAAAATAAAATACCAGTTGGTCCAGGAAGAGGATCTGGTGCTGGTTCACTTGTAGCTTGGTGTTTATCTATAACTGACATTGATCCAATAAAATTTAATCTAATTTTTGAAAGATTTCTTAATCCAGATCGAATTTCGATGCCTGACTTTGATATTGATTTTTGTGAAGAAAAAAGAGATTTAGTTTTTGAGTATTTAAAATCAAAATATCCTGAAAGTGTTGCTCATATAATTACATTTGGAAAACTTAAAGCAAGAATGGTAGTTAGGGATGTAGGTAGAGTTTTAGGTCTACCATATGGATTTATTGATAGTATATGTAAAATGATACCTTTTGATCCTTCTAGACCAATGATTTTACAGGAATGTATTAATATTGAGCCTAGATTACAAAAACTTATTAAAGACGACAAACGAGTAGAAAGATTAATCGAGCTATCTCTAAGATTAGAGGGATTGAATAGAAATATAGCAACTCATGCTGCAGGAGTTGTTATAGCTGATAAAAAACTTACTGAAATATCTCCTCTTTACAAAGATTCAACATCAGACCTTCTTCTCCCATCGACACAATTTGACATGTACTCCGCAGAAAATGCAGGACTTGTAAAATTTGATTTTTTGGGACTTAAAACATTAACTGTTATTGATAAAACGCAAAAACTTATCAATAAAAAAAATAATAAATTTAAAATCGAAGAAATTAATTACGAAGATCAAAAAGTTTATGACCTTTTATCAAGCGGAAACACTGTAGGCTTATTCCAACTTGAAAGCTCTGGAATGAAAGATGCGCTTATTAATATGAGACCGAACAGATTAGAGGATATAATTGCATTAGTTGCACTCTATAGACCGGGTCCAATGAGCAATATTCCAATCTATAATGATTGTAAGCATGGCAAAAGAGAACCTGATTATCTTCATCCAAAGTTAGAAGAAATTTTAAAACCAACTTACGGTGTAATAATTTATCAAGAACAGGTAATGCAAATTGCTCAGGTTTTGTCTGGTTTTACAGCTGGAGAAGCTGACATTTTAAGAAGAGCAATGGGTAAAAAAAAAAGATCTGAACTTGAAAAACAAAAACAAAGATTTGTTGATGGTGCATATAAAAATGGAATTAGCAAAGATATTGCAGCTGGAATTTTTTTAAAAATTGAGCCATTTGCAGAATATGGTTTCAACAAAAGTCATGCAGCAGCATACGCCGTAATAGCTTATCAAACCGCATATTTAAAAGCATATTATCCCCATGAGTTTTTTGCTGCGTCCATGTCAATGGAACTTTCCAATCAAAAAAAATTAAGTGAATTTTATGAAGAGCTTAATAGATTAAATATAGCTGTTGTAAGACCAGACATAAATAAATGTTTTACAGAGTTTTCCTCTGACGGCAAAAATTTTTATTATGCCTTAGGTGCAATTAAAAATGTTGGATATGAAGCTGTTTCTAATATTGTTAAAGAAAGAGAAAAAAATGGAATATTTAAAAATTTAAATGATTTTATAAACAGAGTAAATCCAAAAAATATAAACAAATTACAATTAGAAGGTTTGGTAAAAGCAGGTGCTTTTGATAATATAAATAATAACAGACAGTCTTTATATAATTCAATACCTAATATAATTTTAAAATCAAAAAATAGATTTGAAAATAATATAGCAAATCAAATAGACCTTTTTTTTGACGAAGAAATTAATGAGAATAGTTTTTTAGAAGAAATTGATGATTGGAAAATTGACGAAAAACTTTCGAAAGAGTTTGAAACACTAGGTTTTTTTATATCAGATCACCCTGTCAATCAGTATAAGAGGTTGTTTAATCAGTATAATATTGTCGATTTTAAATTTTTTGAAATTGATAAAAATCTATTGAGCTCAAATATTGTATGTACGGTTATACGCGTGCAAGAAAAGAAGACCCAAAAAGGAAATTCTTATGCCATTGTAAAATTTTCAGATTTAAGTGGTGTTTTTGAGATTTTTATATTCTCAGATATTTTTGAAAACAATAGAGAAAATTTAAAAGAGGGTAATTCATTGATGATTACTCTCATGAAGACTTCTAATATAGATGAAAACAATCAAAGAAAAATAAATATTAAAAAAATCACGACTCTTAATGAAGTTTTAAAAAAACCTTTAAATAAACTAAAATTAGAAATTAAAAATATTAAAGATTTAGAAAAAATAAAAAATTTATCTAAAGAAGAAGGCAAAACCGAAATTACGTTTGACTTTTTTGATGATAATAAATTACTAAAATTCGAACTATCTGAAAAAAGACAAATTGATCAAAAAACATTGAGTTTTATTACTAATGACGAAAATATTTAGTTATTTCTATCTAAAAAAAGGTTGTTTTTTTTAATTAGGATAGTAATAACGCATTAAATTAACACGCACACAATTTGTGGTTTTATACCTCCGGTCCTTAAGTGGAAATAATTGTGGTGGCATAACCGGGAATAAATATGAAAATACCAAATATAACAATAGAACAATTACTTGAAGCAGGCGTACATCTTGGTCATAAAACTTTAAGATGGAATCCAAAAATGAAAAAATACATTTTTGGAAAAAGAGACTCAATTCATATAATTGATTTAACACAAACATTAGAATTAACTAATGTTGCATTAGAAAAAGTTTATAGCACAGTATTAAATGGTGGAAAAATTTTATTTATTTCAACTAAAAAACAAGCCTCAGAAGCGATAGCCCAGTTAGCAAAAAACACAGATCAATATTTTGTTAATTATAGATGGCTTGGTGGAATGTTAACTAATTGGGGGACAATATCTAATTCAATTAAAAAACTAAATAAAATAAACTTAGACCTTACATCTGAAAATAGAGGGTTTACTAAAAAAGAACTTCTTAAAATGAGCTCTCAAAGAGATAAACTTCAAAGATCTTTAGGAGGGATTATAGAGATGAAAAAAATTCCTGATTTAGTGTTTATTATAGATACAAATTATGAGTCGCTTGCAATAAAAGAGTCAATCAAATTAAGCATACCTATAATTGCAATCTTAGATACAAATTCAGATCCAGATGGAATAGATTTTCCAATTCCAGGAAATGATGATGCTAGAAGATCAATAGATCTTTACTGTAATTTATTACAAGAAACTATTAATAATGCAAAAAAAGACAGACCTCAGAATTTAGCGGAGTATGATCATAAAAATGAGTCTTTTATAGAAAAAGATAAAGTTAACTCCGAAACTAAAATAAATTAATTAATAATTTTTTAAATATATGAGCGATATTGAAAATATTAAGCATTTGAGAAAATCAACTGGAGCAGGTTTTAAGGATTGCAACGCAGCCTTAAAGGAGTCTGGTGGAGATATTGAAAAAGCAGCTGAAATTTTAAGAGTAAAAGGCATAGCAAAGGCAACAAAAAAAATGTCTAGAGATGCAAAAGAGGGCGTCATTGTTGTTTCGGGTAATGAAAAGAAAACTTCTTTAATTGAAGTAAATTGCGAGACAGATTTTGTTGCAAAAAATGATGATTTTATAAAATTCGTAAAAGAATTAAGTGAAATCAATAACGATTGTTCTTCAAACTTAGAACAATTAAATATTTCAAAAATGTCTGATGGTAAAACTGTAGAAGAGTCATTAGTTGCATTAATTGCAAAGATTGGTGAAAAAATAACTATAGGTAAAGCACAAACTATCAATAATGAAAATTGTAAAAATTATATCTACAAACATTCTGTAATTAAAGATAACGTGTCAAAATTAGGTGTTGTGGTTTCTTTAAAGAGCCCTAATACATCTGATGAAATTGATAATTTTGGTAAGCAACTAAGCATGCATATAGCCGCCTCAAATCCAATAGCAATTACCTCAAACAAAATTAGTTCAGAAATCATTGCAAAAGAACAAGAATTAATCAATGAGGAGTTAAAAAACTCAGGCAAAACAGAGGATATTATAAAAAAAATTGCAGTTGGTAAGATAAATAAATTCAAGGAAGAAAATAGTCTGATGACGCAAGACTGGGTAATGGAACCTAAGAAAAAAGTTAAAGATATAATAAAAGATTTAGCAATAAGCGATTTGAGTATTGTAAATTTTGTAAGAATGAAAATAGGTGACTAATGTTTAAAGAAAATATTTATAGCGAAAAAATGTCAAAAACAATTGATGTATTTAGCAAAGAATTATCAACCCTTAGAACAGGAAGAGCAAATGCAGCAATGCTAGATTTAGTTAGGGTTGATGTATATGGACAAAAAATGCCAATAAATCAACTTGGTAGTATAACCACGCCTGAACCAAGAACAATAAATATTCAGGTTTGGGATTTAAATAATGTAAATTTGATTGATTCAGCTATTAAAAAATCAGATCTAGGATTAAATCCACAAATAGATGGACAGCTTATACGATTGCCAGTTCCCGATTTAAGCGAAGAAAGACGAAGTGAAATGAAAAAAATAGTTAAATCAATGGGTGAAAAATGCAAGGTTTCAATTAGAAATATTAGAAGAGAAGCAAACGATGTTTTAAAAAAACTTCTAAAAGAAAAATTAATCTCTGAAGATGATTTAAATAAAAATGAAAAAAAAATTCAAGATCACACGGATAAAAATATAAAAAATATAGACGAAAAAGTTGATTCTAAAGAGAAAGAATTAATGACTATATGAATTTACCTCAACATGTTGCCATCATAATGGATGGAAATGGAAGATGGGGAATTAAAAAAAAAAATTCGAGAAATTATGGTCATTCTCAAGGAGTGAAAGTTATACAAAAAATCATTGAAGCTTGTATAAAAAAAAAAATAAAATATTTAACATTATATACATTTTCAACTGAAAATTGGAAAAGACCAAAATCAGAAATATTTTTTTTATTTAAATTAATAGAACATTACATTGATATAAATTTAAAAAAAATTATAAAAAAAAATATAAAATTAAAAATAATTGGAAAAATTGATAAATTTCCTAAAATTATAATAAGCAAGATCAAAAAAGCTGAAAAAAAGACTAAACTTAACGACAAGATACAAGTGAATATTGCTTTAAATTATGGCGCAAGACAAGAAATTATTCTGGCAATTAAAAAATTATACAAGAGTAAACTTGGTGTTAATATTGTTAATTTTGAAAAATTTTTATACACCAAACATATCCCAGATCCAGATATTTTAATTAGAACTGGAAATAGATTAAGATTAAGTAATTTTTTATTATGGCAATTAAGTTACTCGGAAATTTTTTTTGTTAAAAAATTATGGCCTGATTTTAATAAAAATGATTTATATAAAATTTTAAACAGTTATAAAAAAATTAAAAGAAATTTTGGAGGATTGTAAATTTAATATGAGTGAAAATTTAAAAAGAGTTACAACTTCAATACCTCTATTTATAATTCTTTATATCGCATTCAATAATTTTTATTTTTTTTTGTTTTTAATCTTTATCTTATATTTTTTTATAACATTTGAATTTTATAAAATATTAAATAAAATCATAAAAAAAAAATTAAATTTATTTATAACTTTATTTATTAGTAATATTTATTTTATTTTTTTTTCACTTATAATTTTTTTAAATTTCAATAATAATTTAATTGGTAATAAGTTGTCGCTTTTATTTTGTGTTAGTATATGTATTGCTACCGATATTGGTGGTTATACTTTCGGAAAGTTTTTTAAAGGAAAAAAATTAACTCAGATAAGTCCGAATAAAACCTACTCTGGAATGATAGGATCTTTTTTTTTATCATTATTAATCTATTTTATTTTTTTAAAATTAAGTTTAGTTCCTAAAAATTATTTTTTTTTAACAATACTCTTGTCTGCTGTTTCTCAAATTGGTGATATATCTATGTCTTATTTAAAAAGAAAATCTAAAGTAAAAGATACTGGAAGCATTCTACCTGGTCATGGAGGAATACTTGATAGAATTGACGGCATATTGGTTGCTTTACCCCTGGGAATTTTAATAATTTATTATTTAAATTAATGAAAAATAAAATTGCTATACTTGGTTCAACAGGATCAATTGGTAGGTCTACTTTTAATGTTATCAGCAGGTTTAAAAAAAATTTTAAAATAGAATTTTTATCCACAAATTCAAATTTTAAAAAAGTTTATAAACAGGCTTTAGAATTTAATGTAAAAAAAATAATAATTAATGATAAAAAAATATTTTATAAATACAAAAATTTTTTAAAAAAAAAAAAAATAAAACCTTATTTAAAAATTGAAGATATTTTAAAAGATATTACTAAGCTTGATTATGTAATTAATGGCATTTCAGGTTATTACGGACTTGAGCCTTCATTGAAAATTATACCTCATACTAAAACTTTTATAACAGCAAATAAAGAGTCAATAATTTGTGGTTGGGAATTTATTAAAAAAAAATTATATAAATTTAATACAAAATTTATTCCAATAGATTCCGAACATCATTCAATATGGAATGTAATCAAAGATATTGATAAAACTAAAATTGAAAAAATTTATTTAACAGCATCAGGAGGACCATTTTTAAATAAAAAAAAAAGTGAAATTGATTTTATTAAATCATCTGAGGCAGCAAAACATCCAAATTGGAAAATGGGTAAAAAAATCTCAATAGATTCTACCACTATGATGAATAAAATATTTGAAGTTAATGAAGCAATGAAAATTTTTGATTTGGAATTAAAAAAATTTGAAATAATAATTCATCCTCAATCATACATACATGCAATAATAATTTTAAATAATGGTTTAATTAAATTTGTAGCGCATGATACAAGTATGGAAATACCCATCTTTAACTCCTTATTTTCTGGCACAAATGTTAATTATTATAAAAAAAATTTTCTTAAAATAAACCACCTCAACCGACTAAAATATATTAAGCCAAGTTCTTATCAATTTCCATTATTGAATATTTTAAAAAAATTAAAAAAAAAAAATACTTTCTTTGACATAATTTTAGTCGCTATTAATGATCAACTTGTTGATTTATATTTGAAAAATATAATATCTTTTAAATACCTTAATAAATTAATATTAAAATTAATTAAAATGAAAAAATTCTCAATTTTTTATAATAAATCACCAAAAAATTTAAAACAAATAGAATCAATGATTAATTTTGTTAATAATTATATAAATACTAAAATTAAAAATGAACTTTAGAAAAATTTTTATACTAATATTTTTGCAACTTATTACATTTGTTTATTCTGGTAATTTGTTAGCTGAAATTATAAAGGAAATAAAAATTTCTGGAAATAGCAGGCTATCTGAAAGTACTATAAAATTATTTGCAGAGTTAGAAATTGGGCAAAATTTAAATCAAAACGAATTAAATGAAACATTAATAAAGCTCTATAAAACTGGATATTTTAAAAATGTTAAGTTTAATTTTGAAAATGGATTTCTTAGCATTGATATTATAGAAAACCCCATAATAGAAAAAATTTTAATATCTGGTGTTAAAAACAAAACTTTATTAGGAAATTTAAATAAAACTGTAAAAAAAATAGAAAAGTACCCATATACAGAGGAAAAAATTGAGCAACAAAAAAATATAATTTTAAATATTGTTAAAAATGATGGTTTCTTTTTCGCCACAGTTATTCCTAAAATAAGTTTTAATGAAAATGGAACATTAATTATAGAATATATTTTTAATCTTAAAGATAGAGCCAAAATTAAAAATATAAAATTCACAGGAGATAAAAAATTTAAAACAAGTAAATTAAAAAATCTTATACTTTCTGAGGAATCTAGACCCTGGAAATTTTTGTCTCAAAATATATTTATAAATGAAGAGAGAATAAACATCGATTTAAATTTATTATCAAGTTTTTATAAAAATAAAGGCTACTATAATATTAATATTAAGTCCTCTAACGCAAAAATAAAAGATAGTAATGACTTTGAATTGATTTTTAATATTGATTCCGGGAAAAAATATTTTTTTAACGATTTAACTTTAAATTTGTCAGATGATTACGATAAACGAAACTTTTCAAAACTTGAAAAATTAATGAAAGAATTAAAAGGAGATGTATATTCTTTAAACTTAATTAAAAAAATTACTTCTGAAATTGATAATATAGTCCTACTTAAAGAATATGTTTTTATAAATATTTTATATGATGAAAAAACAGTAGAACCAGATAAAATTAATATTGATTTTTATTTTAGTGAAAATGAAAAAACTTTTGTTGATAGAATAAATATATTAGGAAATTATTATACAGAAGAAAAGGTCATAAGAAATTCACTTTTAATAGATGAAGGAGATCCATTTAATGAAATTTTATTTAATAAATCAATTAATAATTTAAAATCAAAAAATATATTCAAAACTGTTCAATCGAACGTTAAAAAATCTGAAGTAGATAATAAAAATAAAATATTAAACATCTTAGTAGAAGAAAAACCCACAGGAGAAATTGCAGCTGGTTTTGGTACTGGCACAGCTGGCTCGACACTTTTTGGATCTATAAAAGAATTAAACTACTTGGGCAAAGGTTTAAATTTAGAGGCTAATTTGAGCTTGTCAGATGAAGAAATTAAAGGTTTGTTTTCAATCAATAATCCAAATTTTAGAAATACAGACAGGTCATTTTATACAACCGTTCAAAGTACTGTTTCTGATTTTATGTCATCATCTGGGTACAAAAATACAAGAACTGGTTTTGAATTTGGTACAGGTTTCGAACAATATCAAGATTTAAATATAAGATTAGGCCTATCTAACTATTATGAAAAACTTGAAACATCTAATCTTGCAACAGAAGAAAAAAAAAAACAAGAAGGTGATTATTTTGAAAACTTATTTTCATATTCACTTTTTTTAAATAAATTAAATCAAAAATTTCAACCTACCGATGGTTACTCTGCTTCATTTTCTCAGACACTTCCAATATATTCAGATGATAAAGCTGTTGAAAATCAATTTAGAGCAGCAAGATATTATTCTATTAATGAAGATTTAATTTTATCTGCTCAATTTCTTTTAACAACAGTAAATTCTTTAGACGACAATGTTAGAGTTTCTAAAAGAGTATATATACCAGCTAGTAGGCTTAGAGGTTTTGAATCTGGCTCAATAGGTCCTAAAGATGGAAATCAATATATAGGTGGAAATTATGGAACTGCTGTAAATTTTAATACTACATTGCCAAATTTATTAAAAGAGTTTGAGAATCTAGATTTTAATTTATTTTTAGATTTAGCAAATTTATGGCACGTTGATTATGATGATTCTTTGGACTCAAATAAATTAAGATCATCTTTTGGAATTTCTGCTAACTGGTTTACCCCAGTAGGACCATTGAGTTTCTCTTATGCTATACCATTAACGGAAGCAAAATCAGATAAAACAGAGAATTTTAGGTTTCAAATAGGAACTTCTTTTTAATGAAAAAAATAGTTTTATTTTTTATTTCTTTTTTATGGTTAAATATTGGTCAAACAGATGAAAATATTGCATATATAAATATAAATAAAATACTGAGTGACTCTAAGGTTGGAAAATTTATAAGTGCACATATCATAAATCTAGAAAACCAAAAAATAAATTATTTTAAAGAAATAGAAAATAAATTTTCTGATGAAGAAAAAAAAATAATTGCAAAAAAAAATATACTTAATCAAAATGATTTTATAAATGAATTTAATTTATTTAAAGATAAAGTATCTAGGCATAATGAATCAAAAAAAAATTTCTATGATGAATTAAAAAAAAAAAAAATAAAATATA
>Ga0066377_10000096_pt1 | contig 19491 bp, 18 predicted proteins | sample Knorr_S23_td_Sur_FD_70946 | JGI IMG/M metagenome (GOLD analysis project Ga0066377, IMG submission 70946) | Marine microbial communities from Southern Atlantic Ocean transect - Knorr_S23_td_SurfaceB_ad_5m_LV_B | ecosystem: Environmental > Aquatic > Marine > Oceanic | place: Southern Atlantic...
TGGGCGGATGTAAGATGCTGAAAAAGAAGCGGTTAAAAGAGTTGTTAACCACTTATTCACAAGGTAATCGGGAGCCTGTCTGGCACCCCGGGATTAGGGCTCCTGCTTTTGCGAAGAAGCAAGGCTTACCCTTTCATCCTAACTATCAACGACTTACGCATTCGACGGCCGGCAAAGCGGAAAGCACCTCAGTCTCGCCTCGTCACAATCCACTTGAGAAAGTGGAGAAATTACCCACACCCGAAAAAAAGTGTGTACAAGTGGAAGGAGGAGAAAAACGCTGGGTCCGGTTGACAAAAAGGGTTCAATAACCGCATAAAACGGGAATGGGTAAAAAGCGAAAACGCCTGGACGAGTTGCTGGTGATGCGTGGGATGGCGGAAAATCGCAGCCGGGCGAAGGCGTTAATCATGGGCGGGAAGGTTCGCCACGGGACGGAGATCCTGGACAAGGCGGGCAAGGAATATCCCGTTGAGATCGACCTTGAATTGGAAGCTCCGCAGCAATACGTGTCCCGTGGAGCCGAAAAGCTGGGAGGCTTTCTAAAGGCATATCCATGGCCGGTCAGCGGAAAACGAATTCTCGACATTGGGGCATCGACTGGCGGATTCACGGACTACCTGTTGCAGGCCGGGGCGGAATCCGCCACCTGTTTGGACGTTGGACACGGCCAACTCCACTACAAGTTACGACAGGATGATCGGGTCACCAATCTGGAGCGGATCAATGCCCGGCATTTAAAACCCGAGCAGCTGCCCCACGCGACCTATCCAATGATCGTCATGGATCTCTCCTTCATTTCACTCAAGCTGATCCTTCCCGTGGCCTGGGAATTCCTTGAACCGGGAGGACTGATGGTCTCCCTGATCAAACCACAATTTGAAGCGGGAAAAGAAGAGGCTGACCGATTCCGGGGTGTCATCACCGATCCGGCAATCCGCGAACGCATTCTACGGGATGTGCTGGACTTTGCCGACGAGAACCTGACCGGATGTGAACTGACCGGATGGTGCGAGTCCCCGATCAAGGGCATGAACGGTAACCTTGAATACCTTGCCGGCTGGACACGCCAACCCGCCAGCTAACTTGACTTTAAGTGATCGAACTCCGTTAATGCAGGCCATGGGGCGCCTCAAAAACATCCTCTTTGTCGTCAACAGCACCAAGGACGGGGCTGGTGAACTGGCTACCCGACTCAGCCGGATCGCGGAGTCAGCAGGAACCGGGACAGAGATCACATCAACCTTTCCGGTCGATCCGGCGTTGATACGGGGACGTGACCTGTGCGTGGTGGTTGGAGGAGACGGGACGCTTCTGGGCGTGGTGGATGCCGCCTCTCGCTGGAAGGTGGCGGTCATGGGAGTCAACCTGGGACGGCTCGGTTTCATGGCCAGTTTCTCGCCAGAGGAAATAACGGATCATTTCAGTCACTTTTTGAAAGGCGAATTCTCGCATCGGGACTTGACCATCCTTGAATGTCGGTCGGGAGAGGGCGAAACAGCCTTGGCCCTGAATGACATTGTCATCAAGGCCCGCTCGTCGAGGCTGATCCGGCTCGAAGTCCATTGCGAGGAAGAGCACATGAACACCTATCACGCCGACGGGGTCATCTTTTCCACCCCGACTGGATCCACCGCCTACAACTTGTCAGCCGGTGGTCCGATCGTCCACCCTTCCGCCAAGGTCGTGGTCACGACTCCGATCAATCCGCACACGCTCTCCAACCGGGCGATCGTCCTGGATGACTCCCATAAATTGACCGTACACGTCCTTGGAGATCCCAGTGATGTCCAGGTTTCCGCTGACGGTCGCGAGATCTTCGGATCTGTACCCGATTTTCCATTACAAATCAATGTGGCTGGAGATCGGTTGTTCAGATTGGTCCAACCGGATGAATACTCCCATTATTTTGTCCTGCGCAACAAACTGCGCTGGACCGGGGACGCCGTATTCACACCCCACACATCCTGAGCCTCAGCGCACCGGAACGGATAAAGCAACAGGGTTCATCAGCATGATGGCGATGGCCGTCCCATAGAGAATCAAGCCAACAAAAAGGATGTATCCCCCTCGACGATAGGCGGTAGTCTTTTTATTCCTCCGGTGAATCAACCGTTGCAAGGCGATTTCCGGATCAGAACCCAATCGCTGACTGGCCCAGCGCAAGGTCATTACGGAATGGAAAATATAGAAGGCACAGCCAATGACGATTCCCAGCCCGGCCACGATGCTGCCTTGAGCCACCGGGTTCGTTCCCGCGATCAAACGACCGGAAAACCCGGTCACCGTGATAACGATACCACAAAAACTGAAGAGGACCTGAGCACGATTGTGGAGCGTGTTGAACTGGCGTTCGATCACGCCCATGGCTGCTTCGAGATTACCCTGGCACATATCCAGCACGCGTTGGGCTTCCGTTTTGCTGTCAAGGAGGGGGCATTCAATGAATTCGCTTTTCATAACCGGGATCAGGTGTGTATACCAGAGATCAGCATGCTCTGCAATCATCCACTTCAGGGCAAGCGGATTTCCACCCATGAAGACACCTCCGCCAGATAATCACGACCCGTTCAATACGCAGCGTCCGGAGGTATTCAATCTAAGGGGCTGGCGAGTGCTGGTATTCTATCCGGTAGCGTGGGTGCTTTGGCTTTACTACAAGACATGGAGAATCCATGTGGATGAACCAAGCCGGGAAGTGCTGGACACTTCCACCCCGCCCAGGATTCTGGCCACATGGCATAACCGGAGTTTTGCCACCCCGGCGGTGGTGGCCCGGTTAACCGATCCTGCAAAGGTGGCTTGTCTGATTTCCCCAAGCAAAATGGCGGCATGGGAGGTGGCCCTGTTCAAGTTCCTCAATTACAAGGTGGTGCGGGGATCGACGACTCGCAGGAGTGTCCAGGCGGGCATCGAACTGCTAAGGGCGCTGCGGGAAGGTAACGATGTCGGCATCACGCCCGATGGCCCGTCAGGTCCACTCTACGCATTCCAACCCGGTACGGCGGCAATCGCGCGAAAGGCATCCTCGCCCACGCTGTTCTTTGGCATGAATTGCCGGACCGCCATTCGTTTGAATACCTGGGATCGCCACATGATCCCCCTTCCCTTTTCCCGGATTGAAGTGCGTATCCAAAAGATTGATTCCACGGATCCGGTTTGGTCAGGCCAGCCCGAATCAACGACAATTGAATTGAGACGGGTTTGCCTTGAGGTAACGGAAGATCCCTTTAAGGTCTCAGGATATGAATAAGAAGGAATGGGTAGAAGGCATGCTCTTTGCCGGCTTCCGGTTGGTTTCCACCACCTGCGTTCTGGCTGGCCTGATCGGCATGGCGTTTCAGTTAACCTCCTCATGGGACGCCTTTGATCCGAGTTACCTGGGGATATTCCTCCTGGATACGATGGCCCGTCCTTTGATTCTGATCGGTGCGGGTATTTTCCTTCACCTGTTTGCTGGCAAATTGTCCCGCTCCATGACCAGCAGGTTCGGCCGTTCCTGAAATGAGCAAGCTCTGGCAGCTGACCCTGTTTCTGATTTGCACAGCCGGCCTTTTTGCGGATGATTCATCCATTGGGCAACCGTTTATGCAAACACAGCACGAACGGCTGGAGGCCCTGATCAGCGCGCTGGATCCCACTCATCCGGAAATGGCCCCCATTATCGCGGAATGGCAGAATGGGAACCGGTCCCATGCGCTGACCACGCTGGCAACGTACTTTAAAAACAAGGCCTTCGATACCCGTTTGCTGGAGCCTCCTTATCTTCCACAAAATCACACCGACCAGGCTGACCAGGTCCTTGCCCGGCAATTCCTCATTCTCGGGGAGTACGCCAACGTCCCTTCAACCTCCGCGGGGCAAGTGGATTGGCATTTTCGCGGCCCCCGGGATGACAAGGAATTCGCGTGGATGCTGAATCGTCATGTCGAGTTTCCCATCCTCCTGCAGGCTGGAAAAGATTCGGGAGATCCCCGCTACGCAAACATGCTCAATGCATTGTGGCAGGATTGGATAACAAGAAATCCCTATCCCGACAGGCTGACATTCTCAGCACCATGGCGATCCCTTGAGGTGGCCCGGCGTGTGTTGAATTCCTGGATACACGTTTTTTTTACCCCTGACAACAAACTCACCCCGGAGACCATCATCCTCATTGCCTCTTCCATTCCCGAACATGCCCACGCGCTTTTTTCACATGCATCCTTCTGGGGAGGCAACCACCTCATTACCGAAAAGACCGCCCTGTTGGCACTTGGCACCGCATGGCCCGAGTTTCGCGATTCGCCAGAATGGATTTCCCATGCCGGGGAATCCGTCTCCGCTGAAATACTGGCCCAATCGTATCCAGATGGCAGCTACAAGGAACTGAGCAACCACTACCAGCGGGTCATACTCGTCAATACCTTGCCGTTCATGAGGCTGATGTCCGCCTGCAATCAGGATTTCGGCAAAACGGAGGTGTACAGGCGCATCGAGAGCATGTGGACCTTTTTTGCGGAATCCATAAAGCCGGACGGGTCCGGCCCCCTGAGCAACGCATCCGACAGGGAACACAATGCGGGGATCGTACGATCCGCATGGAGGACATTCAACCGCCCCGACTGGTTGGCCATTTCCTCACACGGACGGGAAGGCCGACTGCCTGCCGGAACCGCCTCACGGGTTTTCCAATGGGCCGGCCAGGTCCACATGCGAAACAACTGGGGAAAACAAGCCGACTGGGTTTACATGGATGCCGGACCTTGGGGAACAGCCCATCAACACGTCGACCGCCTGCATGTCAGCGCCTGGCTGAACGGCAAACCTATCCTGACGGACACTGGACGATACACCTACAAGCCGGGCCCATGGAGAGACTATTTCAAAGGTCCCCTTTCCCATTCGGTGATACTTCTTGATGGAAATCCTGCCGATCAGGGTCCGCGCGAGATCAAGAACCCCCTCCCGATTTCGTTCAGCGAATTGGGTGATTTCATCTTCTGTGGTGCTGGTTCAACATTCGATCCAGGCCCCATTTCACTGAGGGGTTCGGTTCCATGGACGCGTTCCCTCCTGTACGACAAGCGCGGATTCGCCGTCATCTTTGACCACCTGGTCACTTTCAGCCCGCACGAGGCAACGGTGCTCTGGCAATTTGATCCGGCCCTGACAGAAGAACAGGCGCGACTGGCTGTCCATCCATCCGGCCCGATGATTCCTGTTCATGAATCCCACGTCGCCGGGCAGGAGGATCCAGAACCGGCGGGTTTCACCAGCCCGGATTACAATGTCAAGATGCCATCCGTTCGTTCAGCATACGAATTCAGTATCCAGAATCCTGCTACGCTCGTTCACGTTATCCAGGATCCGGAGGCCCCGGCAATTCATGTCACCACAGAAAATGCTGAAATGCCCGGCACGGTCCGCTTCACCGTGACGCAATCCGGAGCAACTCTTTCCATCGGGGAAATTCGCTTGTTTCCCGTTCCGGAATTGAAAATCTACTCAGCCCGCTGAGGGAGGGCCCAGTACGGAAACCTTGCAAAACCGGTGCAAATGTGTACACTGATTAACATGATGCATCAACACACATGGACAGAATCCCTGGGGAATCTGCTCAGGCAAACCGGTAAGGGTATCTGGAAAATCCTCCGCACCGACCTGACCGAAACGCGTTATGGGCACAGGATTCTTGACCAGATTTTCCGGGAGGGCAAGTTTGCCCAGAAAAAGCAGGACCGGCATCACAACGGCCCCGCGCATTGACCGCGAGGTGATCGCCGGCCCGGTTTAGACTCCTTTGGCGACTGCCCCACACCCGGGGTGGTCGCCTTTCTTTACCCACTTGGGAAAACTTCTTGTTGACCCGATGCAATCCGTCATTCATCCCCATACCCTTTTCAAGAGTCGCCCAATCATCAATTTATCAGCACCATGCAAGCAGGCATCGTAGGATTACCAAACGTCGGAAAAAGCACGCTCTTCAATGCGGTCACACGCACGCGGAAAGCGGAAGCAGCCAACTATCCCTTTTGCACAATTGAACCCAATGTAGGCATTGTCCAGGTACCCGACGCCCGGCTGGCCCCGCTGGCGGAGATTGCCAAGACTCAAACCATCATCCCGGCGGCCATTGAATTCGTGGACATTGCCGGTCTTGTTGAGGGAGCATCACAGGGGGAAGGACTCGGCAACAAGTTCCTTTCCAACATCCGCCAGGTGGACGCCATCATCCAGGTTGTCCGCTGTTTTGAGGATGAGGATATCATCCATAACATGGGAAGCGTTGACCCGATCCGGGACATCGAAGTTATCACGACCGAGCTCGTCCTGGCGGACCTCCAGTCGGTGGAAAACCAGATTGAGCGACAATCCCGCAAAGCCAAGGGACAGGACAAGGACGCCATTGCCAGCCTGGCCCTGCTGGAGCAGGTCAGGGAGCACCTGAACGAAGGCAAACCCGCAAACGTCATGGACCTGCCTGAGGAGGACCTGCCCCGTTTGAAACAGTTTTTCCTTCTGACCACCAAGCCGGTAATCTTTGCCTGCAATGTTCGCGAATCCGATTTGGGCAACACCGATGACAATCCGTTTGTCAAGGCGGTCGATGACTACGTGAAGGCCCACCATGATGCTGCTTCCTGCGTGATCTGCTCGAAACTGGAAGAGGAACTCAGCGAAATGGATCCGGAAGAAGCCGGTGAATTCATGAAGGAGCTTGGAGTCGACGATTCGGGAGTGAGCCAGTTGATCCGCGCCACCTACGACCTGCTTGGCTTGGCCAGCTATTTCACCGCCGGGGAAAAGGAAGTCCGCGCATGGACATTCCACAAAGGCATGAAGGCACCGGAATGCGCCGGAGTCATCCATACGGATTTCCAGGACGGCTTTATCAAGGCGGAGGTCGTTGCCTACGAGGAATTGATTGCCGCCGGTTCAAAGTCCGCCGCCCGCGACGCCGGCAAGCTTCGCCTGGAAGGAAAGGATTACGTTTTCAAGGATGGGGACGTGACGGAATTCCGCTTTAACAAGACAAGCTAGGCAATCGACTGTACACGGCGTCCGTGAACTCCATGTAGCGGACTCCGTCAGCAAAGGAGGTCAGCTTGACCGGCTTTCCTTCCCGAATGCTTTCAATAAAGTCGGCTTCCACCCCCCATCCGGGTTTATCTTCCTCTGGAACCAGAATCGGTTGGTCTGGATCATTTCCCTGACTGAGTACCAGCGTGTCTTCACCCAGATCGACAACGAGAGTCGCTTTGGTCCCGACCAGCTTGATCGTGTTCCGGCCCGCTCCGGGCTCAACCCCCGAAAAATGATAATTCAGAACGGTTCCCCGCTCCAGATGTCCCAGAATGTGCAGGAAATCCGGCAAACCCACCTGCCTGAGCTCGCCGGTTTCCCAATGAATGCGCTCTTTCGTGACAGTTCCGCTGCTGACGTGATCCACCGAGCAGGGATCCGGGAACCAGCGTTGCACAGCCTCGTGATAGATGCCCATGGTGAGCATGTTGTTCCCACTGTAATGGGGATCCTGCCGCCATGTCATTAAGGCATCCGGATCAAGGTACAACCCATGTGAATGGTCGACGAAAACCTCCGTCACATCGCCGAGGGTTCCCGCTTGCAGCAATCCGATGATGGCCTTGTCAAAATCCAGCGTAAACGGGGATGGAACAATCTGGCAGACTCGATCCGGATGCGCCATCGATTCCGCGTGCATGGCCCGGGCCTCACTCAAATTGCTGGCCATGCGGGCTTCAGTCAGGACGTGCTTCCCTGCCCGTAAAGCCTCGACCGTCATCTCAGCATGCATGTAGGGCCATGTCCCGATGCAGACGGCGTCCACATCCGGATGGTCAATGACGGCCCTCCAATCCGGAGAGACCGATTCCACGTCAAATGCCTCAGCCACGCGCTGTGAACTTTCAACGCTGCGGTTGGCCACGGTGACCAGCCGGACACCGTCAATCCGCGCAAATCCCGGGAGATGCCTCAGGCGCGTATTTCCACCAGCTCCAATAAACCCAATGCCAATCTGGTCACTCATGCCTCCATCATCACGATTTCCGGAAATTGTTCAAGATCCGGGTGTTTATGTGAATGATTTGACATGGGGCACGGCCTGATCACCTTTACCTTTTTTCATGATTGATGATCTACAATCCATTCTCGTGACCGAACAGGAAATCCGGGAACGTGTCGAAGTTCTTGGACAGGAAATCTCCGAGAGCTATGCCGATGTGGATGAACTGACGGTTATCGCGATTATCAATGGAGCTGTCCTCTTCACGGCCGACCTGATTCGCCACATCGACCTCCCGGTCAGGCTCGATTGCATGCGCGTGGCAAGCTATCGAAATGACACTAATCCCGTTCGAACGGCGGACATCATCGACATGCTCCGGTTGGATCTTGAGGACGCCCACGTCCTCATCATTGATGATGTTCTCGATACCGGACACACCTGCAAGCGCGTCATTGAGGAAATCAAGAAACTGAATCCTGCATCGGTCAAATTCGGGGTCCTGCTGGAAAAAGAAGGCAGGCGCGAAGTGGAATTCGGTGCCGATTTTGTCGGATTTTCGATCCCGGATAAATTCGTGGTGGGCTACGGCTTGGATTTTGCTGAACAGTACCGTCAATTGCCGTGTATCGGGGTCCTGAAACCGGAACTGCAAAATCCGCCGACCTATATCTAGGTCATCCCGCTAACGAAGGCACCCATCTTCAAGGTGGAACTGCGCGCCTGTCCGGGAAGCAAACCCGGGATGGTGCGTAACCAGTACCAGTGCCGCCTTGTGCCGTTGAACCACGTTCAAAAGCTGCTCCATGACCCGCTCGGCTGTGCGCTCGTCAAGATTTCCTGTCGGCTCATCCGCCAAAAGCACTTCCGGCCGATTAATCAGGGCGCGGGCGATGGCCGTCCGTTGACGCTCCCCTCCGGACAATTGGTCCGGGCGGCTTTGCAGGCGCTCGCCCAGTCCGAGTTCATCCAGCAGATGCTCCGCCAGTGCCCGTCCTTCCTTGGCCGACTTTCCGGCAATCCGTGCTGCCAGAATCACATTTTCCAAAGTGTTGAGCTCCGGAATCAGATAAAATGACTGAAAAACGAATCCAAGGTACCGGGCCCGCTTGACCGGCCGTTGCGATTCCGGAATGCCCAACAACGAGGACCCGTTCCAACTGACATCCCCGGAGTCGGGTGTCTCGATACCAGCAAGCAGGTTCAGCAAAGTGGACTTCCCGCTACCCGACTCACCCCGGATACTGTAGGTTTGGCCTGCCGAAATCGCGAGCGACACGTCCTTCAAAACGGAGATCTCACGCTGGCCACTACGGTAGGATTTGCTCAATCCACTGGCTTCTAATACGAACTCTGTGTGGGTGCTACTCATTGTTCAATGCGCAGGGTTTCCGCTGGTTTCAAGCGGGATGCCCGCCATGCCGGGAGCAGGCTGGCAAGTGTGGACAGTCCAACCGCAAGAAAGCCAATGCGGACGATTTCCGCCACGTCATAGCGGACTGGCAAATAAGCGAAATAGTAAAAGCGAATCAGCGTGTCGCGTGTACCCGTCATGGTGGCGAGGCCCTGGATAATGGGGTCACGGAATGACAAACAGAGGATCGCCAATCCGATACCGAGAAGGGATCCCAGCAGACCAATGAAAAATCCCTGGAAACAGTAGATGCCAACGACCCCCGAACGGCTCCCGCCGACAACCGCCAACAAGCCGATCTCACGCGTCTTGCGCACCACTGTCAGCAACTGGGCAATAGCGATGGCAAAGACCGCCACGGCAACGATGAACAGATTCAGGAAAAGCATCATGGTTTTCTCAAGGTCCAGCACCCAGAGAAAGTCTGCCCAGCGCTCCTTCCATGTCAGCACTTGCTTGCGGGTGCCCAGCTCAGATTGCAAAGCGTCGGCGACAAGGAATTCATCGAAATCATCATTCAAGCGAACTGCCACCCCATGAACCGCGTCCCCCAGCCCGTACAGGTCTTGCATTGTCCTCAAGGTGCAAATGATGCCGGGCAAAAACTCCTGGTTCCAATCAATGTTGTAGACACCGGCCACTTCCAACTGCCTTGGCAGAACCATCTCATTGTCCTGCAGACGATCAATCATGACCGGGCTGAAGATTTCCACTTCACTGCCGACCCAGACACCAAGTTGGCGGGCCATCGACTGGCTGATGAGAACAGTGTCATCGAAAAGATCGTCCAGTGAACCACTGACAAGGTAGGACTCCACCGCGAACACCGGATTGTCTCCGTATGCCAATCCGTAAATTGCGGGAAATACGGGAATGTTTCCGCTCCGGGCCATGACGAATCCCTTCGCGTACGGAGTGACGTGCTTGACCTCCGGCATCTGGCCGATCTGGTCAGCCAAATCAAAAGACTCATTAAAGGGATACCCGCCCTCAGTGATGTCCAGATGGCCGGATGTGTCCACAATCCGTTCACGATGCACTTCCCCGAATCCGCCCATCACGCTTTGGACGATCACCAGAACAGCTACCCCAAGACCAACACCCAGAACGGAAAGAAAGAAGAAGACAGATCCCAACCGGCGACCACTCGGAACGAGCTGCCGCAGGGCAAGGTACATATACCAGGGCATCTTCATCAATTCATCTCAATTACAATCCGAAGCTCGATCACAATCAATATCGCGGTCTCAAGTGTCCTTTGGAATCGGCTTCAGTGAAGGAAACAGGATGACGTCACGGATGCTGGCTACGCCGGTCAACATGATGATCAGGCGGTCGATCCCGACCCCCATGCCACCCGCGGGGGGCATGCCGTGTTCGAGTGCGAGCAGGAACTCCTCATCAATTTTCTGGGTTTCCTCCCCTGCCTGGCGCTCCAGTTGCTCGCGCTGCACAAACGGGTCATTCTGTTCACTGTAAGCCGGGGCAATTTCCTGTCCGTTTATACAAAGCTCAAACACCTCAACCGTAGAGGGGTCATCCGGGGACAACTTGGCCAGCGGAATGAGTTCCTTTGGCAAATGGGTGACGAAGGTCGGCTGGATCAAGGTTGGCTCAATACGCTTTTCAAAGACGGCATTGGTCACTTCGTAATCCTCGCGTGTCGGATCGACCTCAATGCCTTCCTTGTCGCAATAAGCCAGCTTCTCTTCCTTGGTGCGGGAGAACCAGTCAGCATCACCGGTTTCCTCAATTACCAGATCCTTGTAACGGGCTTCACGCCAGTCCCCTCCCAAGTCGATGGTCACACCATCATGGCGCTCAATCTTGTCGGTTCCGAGAACTTGTTCACAGATGGCAGCGACCATTCCGCGAATGAGTTCCATCATACCCCGGTAGTCACTGTATGCCTGATAGACTTCCAGCATGGTGAACTCCGGATTGTGGCGACGGGACAAGCCTTCGTTACGGAAATTCCGTCCAATTTCGAAGACGCGGTCAAATCCGCCCACCAGCAGGCGTTTCAAATACAGTTCCAAGGCGATCCGCAGAACAAACGGACAGTCCAGCGCATTGAAATGCGTCTCGAATGGGCGGGCTGCGGCACCGCCGGCCTCCGCCTGGAGAATGGGGGTTTCCACTTCAATGAAATCCCTCGACTCAAGAAAGTCCCGAATACAACGGATAATCCTGCTCCGCGTTTGAAAGACTTTCCGTGAATCCGTGTTGCTGATCAGGTCAAGATAGCGCTGGCGATAGATCTGATCATCATCCTGCAAACCGTGCCATTTTTCCGGCAACGGGCGCATGGCCTTGCTAACCATTTCGAATGCCTCCACACGAAGGGTCACCTCACCAGTCTTCGTCTTGAACAGGGTTCCGCGGACTCCAATGAAATCCCCCAGATCAAGCATTTTCTTGAACCGGTCATAGGCGTCTTCCCCAACTACATCCTTCTTGAAGTAGAGTTGCAGGGTACCGGCCTGGTCCAGTATTCGGGCAAAGCTCGCTTTGCCCATTTTGCGGATGGCAATCAACCGGCCCGCGCAGCTGACAACCGGGCTGTTGTCCTCGTCTTCAATCCATTCACCCACCGCCGCTACGCTGGTATGGCTCTGTTCCCAGTTCGAACGGAACGGGTCGAGCCCCTGTTGACGCATGTCGGCCAGCTTGGCAGTGCGGACGGCAAATTGGTCTGATGTGTCGATGTTCTGATCCATGATACAAATGAGCCAAGTTGGGGCCTTAACCTCCGGTTGGCAACCGGTTTCCTTGCCGTCCAGACTCTTTACTACTCGAAAATGACTGATTGGGTCCCTTTACCGGGCTTTCCTCAACTGGCAAAACGTTATGCATGACGCTGCAAATCACCCCCCTCTCATCCCTGCTGCTAACCTTGTCATGGCAGGGCGACCCCGGAATCACCTACACCATCCAGAAGTCCCATGACCTCATCCATTGGGAGACCCTCCCCTATGTTGTCACGGGTAGTGGATCTGAGGAATCCTACCATGTTGAACAATCTTCGTCGGGAACCTATCTCCGGTTGCAGTTTGATCCGGATGGAGACTCCAATGAGAACGGCCTGCCGGATCTCTGGGAGTTGGCGCAATTCGGATACCTTGATGTCGATCCAAATGACGATCCGGATCAAGATGGGCGTAGCACTTACATCGAGTGGTTGGAGCAGACCAATCCAATCGATTTCTACAATGATCAGGTCATCGTCTTCAATGTATCCAGTGGCAAGGAATGGCTGTTGCCCTCGGGGGAAATTTCCCAGCAGGCACTGTCGATTTCGCTCACCCGGGACACCGGGGAGCCGTGGGCCAACGCCCCGGTCAAACTGCGGATTCAAAGCGGATTCCATGGAATTGTTCCGGTCGAGGCGGAACAACTGCCGGATGAGCCGGAAATGGTCCTCTGGACCGATTCCCGCGGACGGATCGAACCGGGGCTTGTCTCCATCCATCTGCGGGCCAATCCGGTTGCCGGCGTGATCGAAACCCTCCTCATTGAGGCCAGCGAGTACGATGACCAGATCCGGATTCGCTCAATGGGAGGGGCATTTGGTCCACCACCGCGTGGCCTCATTGCTTCCACAAAAGACTCCGGGCAATCCGTCTTCACATGGACCGGGGATCCCGGGAGTGCGCCCCTTTTTGTTCTGGAGCGTCTTGAATCCGGCCAGTGGTCAGAAGTCATCGAGGTCCCGACAACGGAATTTTCCGCACCCGACCCGATTGATGGCACCTACCAACTCGTTCTCCAGTAAACCACAAAGGATTCATGCGCGAAATCACAGCACTGTCTCTGGTCCTGCTGTCCCTCCTGGCGGCCAAGCCCCTTCCCGGTCAGGCCTACCGGGCTGCCTACGCTTATAAATTCGGCAAGGCATGGTCATCCGGAGTGGAACTGCCCAGTTACGATATCCTTGATCTGGGATACGGGTGGATCCCGCTTGATATTAATGATGGGGGATCCGTCCTGATGCGAAACGAGGCCAGCCGTCTCGAAAAATGGACATGGGGAAAGATTGAGAGCCTGGCTGATCCTTTCCATCTCAATGAGACTGCCATGATCAACAACCGAGGCACCGTTGTGGCTTCATATGTGGACCAGGGAACTGTTGATTTCCAATTTTGGACACATGGTCAATCGGCGGGCACTTTTGTTTCAAGGCTACTCCCGATACAGAATGAGCCCCATTACATCGGACTCGGGGGACTCAACGACATGGACCAGATGGCGATTCGTATCGATTCCTCATCCGGCTTGTTCCAGATACCCGAAGTCATCAGCCAGGATACCTACAATTTCACCATACCGTCCGGGCCCTCCCAGACATTGGCCAGCTACCAGACTATCACCAATGCCGATTTCTCAACCACCCAAGGAGGAAGCATCTACAGCGTGTATGGATTCAACAATTACGGGGACACGGTTGGCCAAGTGTACGAACGAAGTGTCGACACGCCTTCCAGCGAATCCGGATACGACCAGATTTTTTATAGTCTGAACATTAAATACATGCTCGATTTCCGACCGACCGCTATCAGCGATTTCAGGTCAATTATTGGAGTCACGGAGGCCCCGCTGTCCGGCATGATCATCCTGGACCGATTCGGCCAGCGCGCGATCGGCCCCTATATCAACGGCCTTGAAGACCTTGATCCACAAATCAGCAGCCCCACTGACGGGCTGGAGGAAATCGTCGCCGGGCCGCATTATTTCCGTCGCATGACGGAACGGGATCTCTGGGGGAACTTGATCGACACCCCCTCACCCGATTTCTGGCACGGTGCCATCACGGATATCGTCCGCGGCCAAGGTGGTTGGACCGGGCTTCAGGCGACTTGCATCAGCACCAGCGGGCGCATCGCCGGATACGGATGGAAATTCGATTCAAACTCCGGGGGAATGCGCAGGAAAGCCTTCCTGTTGATGGATCCACTTCTCGTTCCCGACTGGGATCGTAATGGAAAAATCGATACAGCTGACAAACAATTCAACTACAGCAGGCTCCCCTGGCGATTCTGGATCAACGATGACGATGATGAAGGCCCACTGGCTCGATCATCCATGGACGACCTGCCGGGATCGCCAACACCGGATTGGGAAACTCCTGGAATGGACGGCCTTCGGGATGCCGTCGACTTTTTCCCCGTCATGGTGAACCTGCAGGAAATCCTTAAAGTCATCGGGGATTTTTCCGGTCATGAAGTCCACATCCGGCAAGAAGACAACGCCCTGAACTTGATTTATACCAACCTGCATCCCACGGATGTTGGGCGAATTCATAATCGGAACCTCCCGCAGGAGTTTGGAGCTGCCAAGGACATGCCCATGGAGGCTGCCCCGACTGTCGAGGTGACCGAACAGGGCATTGCCTTGCAAAATGCATTTCTTGAAGGAATCCGGGACCAAGGTCGATCCATCCTCTTGTTCGAGGCATGCGCTCCCACCAACAAACCGCTCATCCTCGAGATCAGGCACAGAGGAAAGACAATCCTCACCAGCGAATTGCCGCTGTCCATATCGCCCGTCCGATCAATGATGCGCATCCTCAATATCCGCACCGCTGATCCAAAATTCTCCACTGGTGATGGCCCCTGGCCAACCAATCTGGCCGAGCCCTCCAACCTGCCTGACGCCCATCTCGAATCACTGACGTCCCCCATCCGTACGCTCGTCCACATTCACGGATTCAACTGGACTGGAGAGGAGGTACCAGCCGCGCATGCTGAAGTCTTCAAACGCTTTTTTCAAAGTGGATCCAATGCCCGTTTCATTGGAGTGACCTGGCGTGGGGACGCCGGTACGCTGGACCTGACCAACAGTTCCTTCGAGTATAATGAGAATGTGATCCATGCCTTCATTTCCGCAAAGATCCTGGCGGACGAACTGGCTCCCTTCAGCGGTTTCTTCACCTCCATCTTCGCCCACAGCCTGGGGAACATGGTCACCTCATCCCTCCTCCATGATTTTGAATTTCAGGTGGGCAATTACTTCATCGTCAACGGAGCGGTCCCCCTGGAAGCCTATGACGGGGAAAGCAAGGACCGCCGCCACATGGTCCATCCGGACTGGAAGGATGAAGGGTTTATCGTACCCGACTACGCCGAGCATCTCCTCTCGCCAAATTGGTACAGACTATTCCCCCAAAACGATTACCGCTCATGGTTAAAATGGAAATCAAGGTTTGCGAATGTGCACAATTCGGCAGGCTGCATCAATTTCTACTCATCCGGGGAGGATGTCCTTCGCACCGGAACAGGTGACGTTCCGGAGCTTTTTGCCGATGTGGCCGACAAGGAATGGGTTTGGGTATTCAATGAGATGGTAAAGGGCACGTCCACCTTTGCGGCCACATTGGCCGGCGATGTTCACGCTGGCTGGGGATTCAACCGGCATTACATGGACTGGGTGGATCCCGGTGGCGCTGCCCATCCACCCCCCGGTTCATGGGTCCAGATGTCGACTTCAGATGCTGACTTCATCGACCCCGCTGAGCTTATTCCGGAGCCCTTCTTCCGCCCCTTTGACAGCTCCGACTCAGACTTCCCGGCGTGGGGTGACGGCACATGGCTGTATGGAAGCACCGGCGAAGCCAACGACTACCTCGTTGATATTCCGACTCGGGGTGCGCCAATGAATCTCTTTAAAAACCACGCCAAAATCCTCGCGGAGGGAATCCCCGCGCACTCCCCGCCAGTCGGGTCGCAACCGATTCAATCCATGCGCTTGCTGGACAACGTGGATCTGGACAAGGAGGTTCGGCACAAGGATTTCTGGCCACTTCGCGAGCCCTCCGAGCGCAGGAACCGGTGGCTGCATAGCGACTACGCCAAACCCGCCCTGGCGTATGTCATCAAGCTATACTCTTTATGCGTAAATCAAATCAACAAAATGCCATGAAATTCCTGATACTGATAACGGCACTTCCCTTTGCCCTTTTGGGACAGGGAACCTCCAACATTCCCAGCCTGCAATTGAAGTCCGTCGTCTTCACCGTACACGGCCCCGATGGCAATCCCGTGGAAGGCGCCTTCCTGGAAGCATCCAGAAGAGGGCCCGGCAACGCCACCGGACACACCGACTCCGATGGCCGGCTTTCCCTGGAACTGACACAAGGGGCGAGCCTGCACGTTTATGTATCGAAAGATGGATACTATAATACCGGCGGGGAAATATGGCGGGGCGGCATGTACAAGGGGCCCAACCGGAAACTGGTTGCGCGGGTTGTTCCGGATTCGTTTCAAATCCTGATGAAGCCTGTCAAGAATCCCCTGCCTCTCCATTATGGTTCGTTTCGCGGAATCGCCCCAAAGTATAAACGCCCGGTCGGGTTCGATTTAATACGGGGAGACTGGATTTCGCCTTTCGGAAAAGGACAGACCGCGGACATCCTGTTCCACTTTCATGACATCCATGTCGATGAATCCGGGCACAAGGGAACCATGACAATCCTGTTCCCAAATCCGGATGACGGCATACAGGCGTTCACAGCAGCACGGCCTTTTTCAAGGGAGTTTGGAAGCGATCTGGCTCCACCCAATGAAGCACCGGTTGATGGCTACAAATCACGCCTCTCCTACACGATCGATCACAAACAGGGGGATCACTATGAGGACTATTCCGTTGAGGGGAGAAATTACCTCATCCGGACACGGACCGAGCGGGATGCTGGAGGGGTCCTGCGAAAGGCCTGCTACGGGTGGATTGAGGGGGAGATCGAGTTTGACCCCAGGAGCCGACCGGGCCGGGGTCCACAACTGAAGTTTACATGGTATTTCAATGATGATCCAAATCCAGATTCCCGGTCACTGGAATTCGATCGGCATGTCCCAAAGAAGCAGTGATTTGGCGATATCGCCCAAGGATTGGTTTATGACACCAGCCTCCTCCCCCCAGCCCAAGAACACTCGGATCCCATAACTTGCTATCTATCAATAAGTAATGATAAAATTTGCCAAATCTTAAAATCTTAAAAGACGCTCCCTTAGACAACTGGCATGGTTCCTTCAATACTGGGATCATGCTTGCGACAGTTATTGCTTCACTTCTGATTGGGTTTGGAATTTTGGGCACGCTCCTCCCGGTTTTGCCTGGAACAGTCTTCGCCTTTATCGGGATCACCCTGCACAAGGTTCTGCTCGGGGACGCCTCCGTCTCATGGAGTTTTGTCTTGGTCGCTCTCCTGATCACGATCCTCTCGGTGACGATCGACATCTGGTGCACGTGGTGGGGTGCTCGTCGCTTCGGAGCAACCTGGCTTGGAGCCATGGGTGCCGTCATGGGTGCCCTCATCGGGTTCCTTTTCTTCAGCCTGCCGGGGCTGATCATCGGACCCTTTGCTGGGGCGGTCATTTTCGAACTGCTGGCCAATCGCACCGGTTCGGACGCCACCCGGGCCGGTATCGGCACCATCGTGGGTTCCTTTGTGGCCATGATCCTGAAACTTGGGCTCACCGCCGGCATGGGAGTCGCCTTTTACCTGGCACTGATTTAGATTCACATCGACAGGGATTGGAATCTTGCCTTGTTCCCAGCAGGGTTTAATTCATGGACAAAACCCATCCGAATTCCCTGATACATGTTCCAGTCCTTTTTCAAGCGCTTGCGCGCCCTTTTCCAAAGCAGCCCAAAACGCGTCCCGTTCAAACCGGAATGGGAATCGTACCTGGTTGAGAATCTCCCGATCTACTCAAAGCTTCCTGATCAGCACAAGGCGTCGTTAAGGAACCAGGTCAGCGAATTCATCCCGCGCGTCTACTGGGAAGGCGTCAACGGGCTCGAACTGACCGAGGAAATGATCGTCTCTGTGGCCTCCCAAGCCTGCCTGTTGACCCTGAACATGAGGGGCAATCCGTACGCCCGGCTGAAAACGGTCATCCTCTTTCCGAAAGTCTTTAACCATGAAGGGACATCCGTTGATGCAGGTGGCACCTACACGGAGAGCCGCCACAGGGTAGCCGGACTGTCATACGAACGAGGCACCGTCAGCCTGGCATGGTCCCAGACGGAGTACGGTGCACGCTTCATGAACGATGGAGTGAATGTTGTCTTCCACGAATTTGCCCACCAACTGGATCAGGCAGACGGCTATGCCAACGGGGCGCCCATTCTGCGCCGACCAGAGCACTACAAGGAGTGGTGCTCAGTCATGGAAAAAGCGTATGCCAAACTGGTCGATGCCTCCGAACGGGGAAAAGTCAGCCTGCTGGATCACTATGGAGCCACCAATCCGGCTGAATTCTTTGCGGTTGCCACGGAAACCTTCTTTGAAAAACCCCGAAAAATGTACAAGCGGTTCCCCGATCTCTATGAGATTATGGAGCAGTACTATCAACTGGATCCGAAGGCGTGGTGAGCAACAGGATGCGCTTATAGGGATTGATCAAATCGCCAAGGCCTGCTTTATTTGGAAGCTATGCGTTACCTCAACCCCATACTAAATTCAACTCCCTTCGTTCTTTTAGTCCTCTTTCTGACTGGCTCAATACAAGCCACCACAAGCGTCGTCTCGGGACACGGCTACGATAACCTGATTGAAATCCGCAATGACGCAACAGAGGTCATTTTGGAACCCAACATGGGTGGGCGGGTCCTCTCCTACAAACTCGACGGGGTCGAAATCCTCTATCAGGATCCTGCACAGGCGGGCCTGCATCCAACAAGGGAAGTCTCCGTGCACCGGATCGCCGGTGGACGGTTTGATGTTGGCCCCACCTTCGCCTTACCCCAACACAACACGATCTGGCAGTGCGCATGGACGGGAGAAGTCACAGGCGAGTTTTCCGCCCGCCTGACCAGCCAGATTGATCCGGATCTGGGCATTCAATTGGTGCGGGAGTTCACGCTCTGCCCGGACAGCTCCAAACTCGATTGCCAGCAGACGATCATCAATCACAACGATGTCCCATTCAGGGGATGTTTCTGGAGCAGGACTTTCGCCAAGGGCGGAGGTGTCAGTCTGGCCCCGGTCGCAACAGACAGTTACTTCCCCAAAGGGTATGCTCTCAATCTGGATCCGCGGGGTGGTTATCAGTTTCTCCCGCAACCCGAG
>Ga0066377_10000097_pt1 | contig 19339 bp, 17 predicted proteins | sample Knorr_S23_td_Sur_FD_70946 | JGI IMG/M metagenome (GOLD analysis project Ga0066377, IMG submission 70946) | Marine microbial communities from Southern Atlantic Ocean transect - Knorr_S23_td_SurfaceB_ad_5m_LV_B | ecosystem: Environmental > Aquatic > Marine > Oceanic | place: Southern Atlantic...
AGCACCATTTATCAAATGACAGATGAACCCAAGGACCATTCCCATGAGGGGACGCCAGTCAGCGGGCGCCAGCAGGCTGAGAATGTACGGGTACAGGGGTGCCCGGTAGAACGGTTCATCCGGGAGTTCACCACTGGCCATCTGGGAGGCCAGGGCGATGTTTTCGGCAGCATCCAACTGAGGGCTCTGGGAAAGCGGATAAGTGGAATAAGTCAACAGGCACCCAATCAGGTAAACCAGTCCAAGCGTAAGGAGGATAAGGGGAATGCGTGCTTGGTTTTCTTCAGGTGTGTCGGTCATTTGAAAGGATGTGCGGGACTTCTGGAACCTGACAATGTGGAGGTATCCGGGGGAGGGCAAGTCCTGCCTGTCGGGCATTCCGCCTTGCCTTTCCAACCGCCTCCCTTACGCATATCAGAGGAATGCCTGCCGAAAACGTCATACTCAAACGACATTGGGATCGTGTATTAAATTATTACAAATCCGTTCAGCCGTTACCCTTTTTCAGCCGTGGGTATCGAAGGATACTGGCCAAGTATCTGAACTACTACATTCCGGCAGATAAGCGGATTCTTGAGGTAGGGTGTGCCACCGGTGAACTGCTGGCAGAACTTGAAGGGAGAGCAAAAACGGGAGTCGATCTCTGCCACGAGCAGATAGAGGAGGCAGCCATTCGCCATCCGGATTGCCGGTTCGTGGATGGGGCCGCCGAGACGATGCAGTTCGATGAGGAGTTTGACTACATCATCCTGTCGGATGTCTTGAATGAAATGGCCGATGTCCAAGCTGGTTTGGAGAACCTGCAAAATGCGTCCCACGAGGAATCCAGACTGGTGGCGAACGTTTACAACACGGTTTGGCGACCGGTGCTGGCCTTGGCCCGCCTACTGGGATTGAAACCAAAACGGCCGGAGCTAAACTGGCTTTCCCGGGACGATTTGGTCAATTTGCTGGATCTCAGTGGCTGGGAGGTGGTTCGCAATGAACCCCGGATTCTTGTGCCCCATCCCTTGCTGGGACTGGGAACCCTCGTCAACCGGTTTCTTGCGCCTTTGCTACCCGTGCTTTGTTTGACGATTTTCATTGTTGCCCGGCCCAAGACCCGGCAGCGCCCGGAAAGAAACCTGTCGGTCAGCGTCATCATACCTGCCCGCAACGAAGCGGGGAACATCCGGGCGGCGATCGAGCGCACCCCGCAAATGGGATCCTCCACCGAGATTGTTTTCGTGGAAGGCAACTCACAGGATGATACATGGGAAACCATTCAGGCATGTATCAAGGAGTATCCGGACCGGACAATCCGGGCCTTCCAGCAACCGGGGAAGGGTAAAGGCGATGCCATGCGCCTCGGCTACAAGGAAGCGCAAGGAGAACTGCTGATGATCCTTGATGCTGACCTGACGGTTCCGCCGGAAGACCTGCCTAAGTTTTACGATGCGGTGGCATCCGGACAGGCGGAGTTTGCCAACGGGGTGCGGTTGGTCTACCCCATGGAAGACCAGGCGATGCGTTTCCTCAACATGTGCGGCAACAAGTTTTTCAGCATGTTGTTCTCATGGTTGCTCAACCAACCGATCAAGGACACTTTGTGTGGAACGAAAGTCTTTCACCGGGATCATTACAAATTGATCGAGGCCAACCGGTCCTACTTTGGCGACTTTGATCCCTTTGGGGACTTCGATTTGATCTTTGGAGCGGCTCACTTGAACCTGCGCTTGAGGGACATTCCAGTGCGTTACCAGAGCCGGACATACGGATCCCCCCAGATCGACCGTTGGAGGGATGGTTTCCTGCTCATTCGCATGAGTATCTTCGCCGCCCGCAAGCTGAAGTTCTTTGGATAACCAGCGCATGAGTGACACCCATGATACGGACCAGACTTATGACTTGTCGCTTTTGAGGAAAAGTGAGGAGAAGTGGAAGCAGTCTGAGGGATTGCGGTTGGTTTACGGATCCATGTATGCGTCGCTTCAGAAGCACATGGTTGAGGGGGAGTCACTGGAACTGGGATCCGGTATTGGTGGTATAAAGGCATTCATCCCGGATGTCGTCACAACGGATTTGGAAAAGACGCCCTATGTGGACGCGGTTTGCTCCGCTTATGAGATCGTTCCGCCTGCCAGCGATGAAAAGGGAAAGTGGTCCAACATCATCGCGGTGGATGTGCTGCATCACTTGCGTCAGCCGATGGCCTTTTTTGAAGAGGCATCCCGGATGCTCCGGCAAGGGGGTCGCATCCTTCTCATGGAGCCCGCAGGCACCCTGTTTGGGCGGCTATTCTATGGCCTGTTTCATCAGGAACCAATATCTCCCAAGGACATTGTTCCACCGTTTGAATTTCAGCCCAATCAAGGGCCGATCGAGTTCGCCAACATGGCCATGGGCACATCCCTGTTTGTCGAGCATGAGAGCCTTGTTGAACGAACCCTCGCTGAGGTGGATCTGCAACTGGCGGCCCTGCACTACCGTGACTTGCTGGCCTATCCCCTGTCGGGCGGTTACTCAGCTCCGCAGATGCTGCCAACTCCGGTTTTAAAAGGCATTTTATCCCTGGAAAAACAGTTGCCCCAGTGGGCGCTCAAGTGGATGGCCCTGCGGGTGCTGATCGTCATCGAGAAGCACTAAAGCGAATCGGATTTGCCTGTTATCCGGATCATCCGGGCACCGTAGCTGTCGGTAATGCGCCTGAACTTGACGATCTCCCAATCGAGGCCCTCGGGAATTGTCCATTCCGGCATTGGCGTGCCCGACTCCGGCCCATCCAGTTTCACTTCCTGAAGGACAAACAGGTCCGTGAACAGTCCCCTTTCTTTCAGGTTCAACAAGGTATGGGGGTTTTCCTTAAACCGGAGGAGGGCGGTTGAAGGCTCCTTGGACAACATCCCGAAAAGGGAAGATCGCGCGATGAAGACGCTGTTGGTCTCCTTGTGCTGATCGATCCAATCGAAAAAGATGTTGGCCGAGTACATGGGAATGTACCCTTGTTCGTATTTCTTCTGCTGAATCGCCGGAAAGGTTTCCAACAAAAGAAAGGCCACCCAGAATCCGGTCAGGAACACGGGCATGCTGAATGATTTGGGTCGCTTGACCAGTATCAGGATTCCCGATACAAGGGACAAAAGCAGAAATCCATAGGTTATCGTGAATGGATTGACGTCCGTGGGAATCTTGCGAATTCCGCAGAACAGCAACACGACCAGTGAAATGACCAGCGTCAGCAAGGCGTTCTTCCTCAGGGCAAACAGGGCAAATGCCGCCAGTAGGAGAAGCGGGAACAGAACAAAGCGTGCAGTGGCGTGTGAGTCCACATGTCCCCAGTGATAGGAGAACAGGAGCCCGCAGTAAGTCAGCGCGCTTAAACTGAAAATCCCCAGGGTGAAGAAGATGCCGCTATCGGCATGGGAATTTTCTCCCCTGGATTGTTTGGATCGCGCATAAGAAAGCAGAACAACCGGCACGGAGGAAACGCCCACGATGGAGAGGGCGAGTGAGTTTGGCAGGGAGCGGGTCACCTCAAAGACAAAGTGCATCAATGCCTGAAGGTTTTTCGCCCAGTAAAGCACGCTGAATGCCTTGGCGCCGCCCGTGTCGTCCAATTGCCAGAACTGCTGATGCTCCGAAATATGGCCGATAAGCGCGAAAATGAAAAGGGTCACCAGCGGACACAGGATGTAGGCTTTTGTCAGACCCGGAACGGATTTGCCTGCATGCAGGGCACGCATGTGCAGGAAAAAGGGTACCATGAAAAAGATCAGGCCTTCATAGCGGGTCAGGGCGATGCTGGCTGCCAGTAGATAGGCGACCGGAATTTCATCGTCCTCATCCGACAGGGTAATGCGCAGGGATACCCAGAAAAGGCAGGCAATGAGTAACAGGTATAATATTTCGAAGTGCTGGCTGTTGACGTTCTGGGAAAGCAATGGAAGGGAGGCGAAGCCGAGAATGAGCAATACTCCTCCATGCCGATCCACGATCAGGTTACCTGCTTTCCCGATAACGAAAAACAGTACGCATCCCAGAAGCGAATTCAGCCACAATCCGTTATTCAGGTCATAACCCGCCAGGCGGTGAACAAGCGACAGAATGACCGGAAACATTGGTGGGCGCTTGTCGGGAATGCCTTCCCCAAGGACAAAGGTGTGGGTCAGGTTATGCGAGAATTCCGGTACCAGATACGTGTTGTGCTCCGTCAACTGCAAGGCGGACCCCTGCAGGACCAACTCATCCATGATGACTTTGCTGCATCCGGTATCCACCCAGGTATAGACCGCGATGACCGCGATTGAGAGTACTATCAACCGCAGATCGCCTTTGGCCTGATCCCGGTTGTATTTCCTGATGGAAGGATAAACAGAGAGGACGATTGATGCCAGTATGAGCACGCACACCGGGAAGGCGAAATTCGTGACAAAAGAGGTGTGATGCCCCTGCAGTCCCAAGTATCCGACACCCGCTCCAGCCAGGCAAAGGAGGGGCATTGCCAATAATTTCAAGAGCCCGGTTGATTTGATTGTTTTGAGAGTCATGTGTGGCACTTGTATTTACAAAGGCACCTGCTCCGGGTCGATAAAAAATGCCGATCTCCCGGGGGCGTGCGTTTGAAATGATCGACCTTGAAAACCTTAGAAGGTGTAATTTATGACGGTTCCGTCGCTCTTCGTGGCGGAGATCTGAGTGGTATTCACATCAATGGAGATGCTGGTGTAGGATTCGCCCGCAATGGTTTCCATGGAAGCTATGTATTTACCTGAACCAATGAGTTGTGCATACGGAGCGGTCGGTGAACCGGACTCCAGAATGTACTGCTGGGCAGCTCCGGCCAACTGGCGAAGATTGTTTGTAACAGCCTTGTTTTGTGAGGTTGCGCGTACCTTCTGGAAGGCAGGGAAGGCAATAGCGGCCAAAAGGCCGATGATGACCACAACGATCATGATTTCAACCAGCGTGAAGCCCTTTTTGCTGTTATCGTTCATAGTATTCTCCTTGTATTCGATTTCTAAAACTCCCCGATTAAAAGGTGAATTGATTGAATGGAGAGTCTTGGATTACAGCAATGTGCTATTAAGGCACCCGTTCCGCGTCGATAAAAAAACCGCCCCCGATAGAGGGCGGTTTTGAAAAATGTAGATCTGAACAATCTTAGAAGGTATAGGTAACAACTGTACCGTCGCTCTTCGTAGCAGAGATCTGCGTGGTGTTCACATCAATGGAAACACTGCTGTAAGTTTCGCCCGCAACAGTTTCCAGAGAAGTTACATACAGACCTGAACCAACGAGCTGTGCGTAAGGAGCGGTCGGTGAACCGGTTTCCAGCATGTACTGCTGAGCAGCACCAGCCAACTGGCGAAGATTGTTAGTAACGGCCTTGGTCTGAGAGGTAGCACGTACCTTCTGGAAGGCAGGGATAGCCATAGCGGCCAACAGACCGATAATGACCACAACGATCATGATTTCAACGAGGGTGAAGCCCTTTTTGCTCTTATTATTCATAATATTCTCCTGATATTGGATTTGTATAATTCCTCAGATGAGGAAGTGCCAGACTTACGCACTGAGTGTATTTTGCCAAGTAAAAACAGGCCCCAGTGGGCGTTTTACACCAATTTTAAATAGTGTAAAAACCCTGTTATTTACCCTGTAGTGGAAATTCTATTGGAAAAAATCATTTTTCCCCCGGCCGAGGGAATGATCGAATCAACCTTCACATCCACCGTTTTTCCAATGAGCGAGTGAGAATCCGCTACAACAACCATGGATCCATCACTGAGGTATCCCACGGCCTGTCCCGGGTCCTTTCCGGGTTTGGTCAACTTGATGGAAAGGGTATCCCCAACCATGAGTTCGGGGTTCATGGCCTTGGCAAGTTCATTGAGATTAAGCCACTCAATATTGTGGAATTCGGCAATCTGGGCGAGATTGTAATCGGTGGTGAGAATCTTTGCTTTCAGCGACTGGGCCAGGAATATCAACTTGGCATCAACCTTCTGCCGGTTGCTGACGGAGCTTTCATTGATCCGCAAGTCGATGAATTCCATATCCCTCAACCGGTTGAGCGTCTCGATGCCCTTGCGCCCCCGGAGTTGCCGGTTGGGATCCTTTGAGTCGGCGATGTTCTGCAACTCGTCGATGACAAACCGCGGAATGACCAAACCGTACCCAAGGAAGCGGCTTTTGCAAATGCCCGCCAGTCGGCCGTCAATCAGCGCACTGGTATCGACAACCACCAGAGGGACCTCGACCCCGTGGGGGACAAACCGGATGTAGGGAATCACCAGATTGAATTCATCTTTGCCGCGCAGGGCAACGACCGCCCCGATGTACATGAGAATCACGTAAAGCGTGATCCGGACAAGATAGACATTCTGAACAAGGATCACGCTGGCATCATCCCAACCAAACAGCGAAAATTCAAACAGCGGGGATGTGGCAATGAGATGCGCACACAGCCAACCGACAAACAGTCCAAAGGTGATGGCCGACAACCCTCTCAGGGAAAATCCCTTCAGCATGATGTCCACCAGAATGACCAGTGCGCCAATCGCCGCCCCGATAAAAACGGCCAATCCGCGGTACTCGTCCCACTCGGGAACAGAATAGCTGATGAGCCATGCTCCTACCAGGCACAGGAGGAAAAAGAAGAGGCGGATGACGCGGAGGGTATGCTTCATTTTGTCGGAAAGCTACGAATTATTCTTATGGCAGGCGATCAAAATCACGCAGTGACGGATTGTCCAGTATGCGAGCCCGGTCTTTTTTTACCATGATCCCTGTCAGTTCACCGGTCATGGAGAAGACAAAATCCCCGACACTTGGACTGAACTCTCCAAACAGGCGGTTGAAGAGCCGTGTTTCCACTTCAAGAAATCCTGATTCACCGGGGGGGATCCGGACCGGGATCTCCCCGTACATTTCCTGGTCGTCCTTGATCAGTACCGCATTGGAAAATCGGAGTGGATTCTCGGCCGGGGTAAAGACCTTTAGGCCGGATTCTTTCACCAGCTCCTGCGGAACCCGGACGGCTCCGATCCGGCGTTCCTCATCCAGGTAACCCATTTCGGAAATCTTAACGGATCGGTTTCCGACTTTCAACCAGGCATCGGCATCCCGCTGGCCCAAGGGCGTGTTTTCCATGGCGAATACGGCGACAACGCCGTCTGCTGTCTCCAGTATCACAGACTGCAGGGCGGAGCGCTTTTTGGTTGTGGAAAACGCATACTTCTCCACCCACTCGAAGCGGATAAAGACGCGGTTATCCACGAACTGCTGATAAATGGTATTCATGGACAGCGGTTGCGCCTGCCGGATTTCCTCCTTCAATGCAGTGGATTCCGCAGCCAACTCGCTGACACCGGCCGCCAGCGATTCCGCGCGCTGCTGTGCCTGTTCCGCCTCAATGCGGGCCCGATCCACTTCCGCCCTTGCCGTGACAAGGTTCTGCAGGAGCATTTGTTTTTCCGTATCAAGAATCTTGAGTTCGGTGGACATGGTCTGCTGTGCCGCTTCCAGCCGGTCCAGGTTTTCATTTGCGCTGGCCAATTCCTGATCCCTCAGCTGGACGGTTTCCTGTTGTTGCCGCAACTCATCCTGTAGTGTTTGCGCATGTTGTTCCTTTGCGCTGAGGGTGGATTCCAGATCCGCCTTTTCTTGAATCGTCAGGCTGAGGGAGCTGCGCGTGTCCTCAAGGGAGGAGGCCAATTGCGAATTCTCCTCAAGGCTTTTTTCCAGGGACGAACTGGTTTCCTGCAAGGATGCCGTTGTCTCATCAAGCGATTTACGGGTTTGCCCAAGTTCATCCTGAGTGGTGTCCAGCATGTCTTCCACCTCCCGCCTCTGCGAGCTCTCATGTTCAAGGGACAGTTGCAGCAACTCGAGCATTTCCTCTGCTGCTTCCTCCTTGAGGGACTGGTCGTTCACCAACGCTTCCTCGACACTGGGATTGAACTCCACCAGCGCCAGAATGCTGATTAATAGAAAATCGCAAATGATGATGAGCAGGGTCTTGTTCACGAACCGCGTCCTTGTTGATTCAGGAGGATCAGGTGGCGGCGAAACGGCCGCAGGAAACCGACTTTCAAAATGGCGACAAAAATTATCCCGAACAGGGTCGACGCATAGGCGGCCATCAAGCTGGCATCCACTATGTTCAGGACAACCAGGATGAGCGAACCGACGGTCCCTCCGAGCCCGACATAGAGTCCCAGTTCAAACAGCACTTCCTCGTTTTCCAGCAAATGCAGTTTGACTTGGGCAGGAGCCGACTGTCGCCGGATCTCGGCGATTTTCAGTAGTCCTAGAATGAATACAAGCAACTGTGCGACGAAGAACAGGAGCAAGACGAGTATGGTGACTTGATCTAACATGGTGGATGCGGCGGTTTCAATGGATGACAGGGTGTCTTCGGGAACGCCCTGTGCGAGTTTGATTTGCAGGGAGCCCTGCTCGTTTGGACGAAAGTCTAGGAGCCCCGGTTCAATAATGACCCAGACCAGCAAGGTGACCAGTGCGGATCCGACCAGGCTGTCGAGGTTGACCAGGACCCGGCGCTCATGGCTGCCCGGGGTGCGGGTCCCGAGGATAAGCACCCGCAGTATCCCGACCAGGAAGACCCCGCACAGGCTGAAGGCAAGTACCCGCATGGTGATGGCGATCCGTGGAAAGGATTCCGCGAACGCCTTCATCTTTTCCTGGCCAGCGTGGACGGGCGCGGGCAGGCGATTCCAAAACGCGGGGGGATGGTAAAGCGGCTTGTCAAATTGCAGGAGGGATTCAAGGGCTCCTTTCCCAAGGCCCAAGGCCGTGGCCTGGCTGGCCCATCCCCGGTCACCGTGCCGGTGCAAATAGGCGACGACTTCCCCGAGCGGAATGCCATACAGGGTGCTGGTGATGAATGCGGGGACGCGGTCGGGATTTTCCTGCAGGGCTTGTGCGGTGAACAGCAACTCCTCCCCGGTCTGGCATGCCGATACCAGTGTCTGAAGTTGGATCCAGTTGCAGTGGCGTCCCATCGTCAGAAAGGCAATGTACAGGGATTCCAGATACTCGGGAGGCGCTTCCGTGGTCAGCGCAACCTCCGCCGCCTGTATCAACTCATCCTGCAGGGGCAGTTGAATGGCTGAAGATTGCGCCAGGAGGGCCACCGTCAGGATGGTCGCTTCCAGCGGTTGGCCGGATGTGGAGTAGACAGGATAAAACCGCGTCCATCCCCCCAGTGTGCGGGTCTCTAGCAAAGTCGCTACATTCTGGTTGGGACTTTCCTGCAGGAATCCACTGAGGGACCGCCGATGCTCTGCCGGAAGGAGAGTCGGAATGACAGATGATTCATCTTCCCTGAGGAACTTGGCCTGGTTGAGAAATTGCTCATAGAAGGGCGCCGGGCCGCCACTCCACGTGTACAGGGGATGACCCGTCCGGATTTCATCCGCCCTTGCCATGCGTTCATCGACGGCCTCTTCCAGGCGGGCGACGGTTGGCAGCCGCATGATCGCTTCCGCCAATCCGGGTCGCCCGGCCTGCAGTTGCTGGTCGGCGAGAGGCCATGGACCGATCGTCTCGCTGGCGGCTGCCTGGAGGACCAGCGGGGAGACCGACCGGAAGTAGGACGGTATGCTCATCCCGAGCCAGAGGGCCAGCACCGCCAGAATCAGGTTCAGGCAGGCAACCGGAATCCTTATCCAGTGAAACCGTTTATTGACGGATGATTCCTTTCCCGTACTCGAGGCCATGGCCATCCCATATTTGACTACACTGGAATTATGGTGCAAGCTGTTTCATTAATCTATGCTACTACGCGTCACGCACTACGGAGAGCCGGTTCTTAGACAAACCGGCGAAATGGTAAGTCAGTTCGATGATTCCTTGAAGGAATTGGCCGATGACATGGTGGAAACCATGTACGAGGAAGAAGGAGTGGGGCTGGCCGCCCAGCAAGTGGACAAGGCGATCATGCTTTGCGTTGTCGATGTATCCCACCTGCCTCAGGAGGAACTCGACTACCAAGTGGACGGATTGAAGCCGCCGATCGACCTGCTGATGCCCATGGCGCTGGTCAACCCGGTGATCAAGGATCTCCCCGGGCGTACCCTGGTGGGAGAGGAGGGATGCCTCTCATTTCCGGGAATCCGGGGAGACGTTCCCCGGGCGGAAGCGATCCAGGTTACCTACCAGGACTTGAACGGGACCCCGCATTCGCTTGTTTGCAGTGGTTGGTTTGCCCGTGTCATTCAGCATGAAGTGGATCATCTGAATGGAAAACTCTTTATTGACCACATGGACCGTAGAAAGGTACGCATGCTGGAGAACAAATTAAAGCGTCTCAAGCGGGACACCCGCAAGGCGATGAAAGCCTGATTCAGATACATATTCGATGAAAATAGAACAAGTTGCCGTTCAACTTTATACGGTGAGGGACTTTTTGACTTCCCCGCAGGATTACCAGGAAACCTTGCAGAAGATCGCCGAGATCGGATTCAAGTCGGTTGAAATAGCTGGCCCGAGGCCCATGCCGGAGGATGAAATCGCCTCCCTTTGCGCGGAAAAAGGCTTGGTCATTTGTTCCAGCCATGAGGATCCGAAACTCATTCTGGAAAATCCCGCCCAAGCGCTGGAAAATCTTGAGGAGTTTGGTTGCCGGTACGGGGCCTATCCATGGCCAGCCGATGTGGACATGGCAAACCGCGAGCAGGTCATGGACTTGATTGCCGGACTGAACGCCAGCGGCAAGGTCTTGGCAGAGGCGGGCAAGATGCTCGTTTACCACAATCACGACATGGAACTCCAATCATTGGAGGGGATTCCCGTTCTGGAACGGATTTATCAGGAAACCGATGCCGTGTATTTGCAGGCCGAGTTGGACACCTATTGGATTCATGCCGGTCATGCATCCCCACAGGCATGGTGTGCCCGCATGCGCGACCGGTTACCCGTGCTGCACCTGAAGGATTACACAACGGATGAGTCCGGCGAACCGCGGTTTGCTGAAGTGGGCAATGGCATCCTGGATTTCCGGACCATCATTGCCACGGCGGATGCATCAGGCTGCCAATGGTATGTCGTTGAACAGGATACGTGCCCGGGCAATCCCTTCGATTCAATCGAACAGAGTTTTCGCTACATTAAAGACAACCTGGTCGATTGAGGAAAGCGTCCCGGTCCTTACTCCTGAATCCAGATGGCTTCAGCGACTGAGCGGTAAGCCTGCATGATTCGGGGCCCCGGGATGTTCAGCGGGCCACTCGGTAAAATATGGATCCGCCCGGTTTGCACTGCCCGGAGGTCCTGCCATGTTCGTTGGGTGGAAAGGGTGGCAACGCGTTCACGCAGTTTGGCCTGGTCGGCTTCGGAGGAACTGTCGCGCAGAAGAATCACATCCGGGTCGAGTTCGGCCAATTCCTCCAATTTAATTTGGCCCCATCCCGTTCCACGGGCAGCGGCCACATTCTCCGCATGGGCCTGTGTCAGTAAATCCCCCATCCAAGTGCCCTGACCGGGAGCCCATCCGGGGTTGCCATCGGAATCGATCGAAAGCAGAAGCAGGACACGTTTACGCGGTTGATCCCGATAGGCCTCCAACATGGCTTTCACGGCTTGTCGCTGGGTGTCCAATTCATGGGCGAGTTTGAGGGCCTTGCCCGGCACACCGGTGACTTTTCCGATCATCCGGATATCTTGAAGAATATCCTCCATGCCCTCGTGTTTCAATGACAGGGCCACCGTTCCGGGCGGGTTCTGCAAAGAAGCATAGACCTCCACTGGGGTCATTTCCGTCCCGATGATCAGGTCCGGCCGATATTCGGCAATCATGGACTGGTTTGGCTGGTCAAGATTGCCAACCTGGGCGCCGGCATCGCGCAAGGCAGCCGCCTCTTCAGGATAGCCGCAATAGCGGGTGACTGCCATCAGGTGGTCCCCCATGTCCATGGCGAAGAGGATTTCGGTTATGCTCGGGGCAAGCGATATGAAATGGCGTGGCTGCTTTTCAAATCGGACCGCCCGCCCGGCATCGTCCGTCACCTCCATGGGATAGGTTCCCTCGAGTGCGGTCTGCTCGTGCCACGGATGGCGCTTCGGTTGGGGATCTCCCCGCGGGATCATCGACAGGATGACACACCCGAGAGCGAACCCGACCGCATAGGTCAGGATTTTTTCGGAGCGTTTCATGCCTCCGCGGCTTCCTCCCGTGCCTTGTGGGCGGCTCCGACAACGACGTATTTGTCCGCCCATTCCTTCACGGATGCCTGCTCTTCTTCGCTCAGTTGCTTGACGACCTTGGCCGGCATGCCCAGCACCAGCGATCCCGGGGGAACGATGGTGCCCTTGGTCACCACGGCACCAGCGCCAACAATGGACCGCTTTCCAATGACCGCTCCATCAAGGACGGTCGCCTTCATTCCGATGAGGCATTCATCCTCAATCGTACAGGCGTGGATCATGGCCATGTGGCCGATCGTCACATACTTCCCGATATGGGCGCCCAGATCATCCGCAAGATGGATAACCGATCCATCCTGAACGTTTGAACCCTCCCCAATGATAATATCCTCGATATCCCCACGCAGGACACAGGTTGGCCAGACGGATGCCTTTGGGCCGATTTTGACGGAACCCATGATCACCGCCGAAGGCGCGACATAGGCACTGGGATCAATCTCCGGTGTGCGGCTCAGGTACTTGTCCAGTCGTTCTTGTGTTGTCATGGAGTCGAGAGTGATTGCCGCGGGGCTTCTGACAAGGCCCTTTTGGATGAATCCTTTATTCGCCATCCTTGCCAAACAGTCGAATGCCCATAGGGTGTGTGCATGGATAACGCCAGCTACGAGTCCAACCTGCTTCTCAGCCAGTACTTGTTGTTCCATTATGGGTCGCGCGAGCAGCAGCTCCCGTGGAACGATGGGCCGCATGAGGCGCTGGCATTCCCGGTCCGTTGTGTACGGGAAGGGGTTGATCCGGATCGTTTGCCCTCAAAAAGGCGCGCCCTCGATGTCGGATGTGCGGTTGGCCGGGCCACGTTTGAACTGGGCCGAATCTTTGAATCCGTGACCGGGATCGACTACTCACATGCCTTTGTTGAGGCGGCCAGCAAGATTGCTGAAGCCGGATCGCTTGCCTACCAGTTTCAGGAAACCGGAACCATCCTGGCCGATGCGGCTGCGGAGCGACCGGAAGGAGTGGAGAGTGATGTCACATTCTCCCAGGGGGATGCGCAACACCTCCCGGCCGACTTGGGGCGCTTTGACTGTGTGCTGGCCGCCAATTTGCTCTGCCGGTTGGGTCAGCCCGACTTGTTCCTCAAGCGATTACCGGATCTACTGGAGCCGGGTGGGCAACTCATTATTACCACCCCGAATACCTGGTTGGAGTCCTTCACGGCCAAGGAATTCTGGCTGGGGGCCACTCCGGAAACCGGTGAGCCCCTGGAAGCCCTGCAAGCGCGGCTCTTGAGCGATTTCGAATTGGACAGGGTTTGGGACATGCCATTCCTCATCCGGGAACACCGGCGCAAGTACCAGTGGTCGGTTGCCCAGGCATCCAGGTGGATCAAACGGGCATAGGAAGCATTCAATGGAAGTGATTGACATACCGCTGGAGGGCAGGGCTGATCTTGATGATTTAAAAGCCTTTTTCTCGGCTTGTCGGGATGCCGCGGAATCCGACCAGCATCCAAAGATTGCCAGCATCACCCTTGGGATTCGCCACCTGGATCCGCTCGCCGTGCTGGATTCCATCTACGAGGGGGATGCGCATCACTTCTATATGGAAAACCGCTTCCGTGAATGGGCGGTGGCGGGAGCGGAAGCGGTCGTTTCGCAATCATGGCACGGTCAATCGCGGTTTGCCTCGGCCAAGGCGTTTGCCCGTGAGTGGGACGAACACATCATCTCCATTGGGGACATGTCATTGCCCTTTTCCGGTCCACTTTTCTTTTCCGGATTCACCTTTTTGGATGAAGTGGCTGCGGAGGAGCCGTTTCCCCCGGGCATGCTGTTTGTGCCCAAGTGGCAGGTTGCCCGGTCCGCAAACCAGTACGTGGCCGTGGCCAATGCCCTCATTGAACCCGGGCAGGATGTGAGTCCCCTGGCAGAGCGTATCTGGAATGCGCACGAGAAATTCACCTCGTATTCCTACGAGCGGACGCCGACCGCACCGGTTTATCACATTGTCGAGGAAAGGGAAGTGGGTCCCGCCAATTCCTTTTTGCAAAATGTGGAACGGGCACTTTCCCGTATCAGGGAGGGGGTTTATCAGAAAGTGGTTTTGGCGCGCGCCATGGACTTGGTCTTCGATAACCCCTGCCAGCCCCTTCGCATCCTCAACCGCCTTCGTCAGGATTATCCCAATTGCAATAGCTTTTCCCTGCAGCGGGAAACCGGTACCAGCTTCATCGGGGCCACCCCGGAACGGCTGGTGGCCGTGCGGGATGGGCGGTTTACCACGGAGGCCATTGCTGGGTCCGCCAGCCGGCATCCGGATGCCAGCGAGGATGCCCGCCTGGCCCATGCCCTCCTGACGAGTGAGAAGGACTTGCGGGAGCACGCCCATGTGGTTGAAAGCATTAGCCGCCGGTTGAGTGCCAAGGGGATTGATCCGGTATCCATTGGAAACCCCGGGTTGATGGTGCTGCCTAATATCCAGCATTTGCACACGCCGATTGGCGGGGAACTGCCCGGGCATCTCCACATTCTTGACCTGGTTGAATGCCTTCACCCGACACCGGCTGTCGGAGGCACCCCGCGGGAGGCCGCCCTCCCGGATATTGAAGCATGGGAGCCGTTTCACCGCGGGCTCTTCGCCGGCATTACGGGATGGTTCGATACCCGGGGCAACGGGGAATTCGCGGTCGGGATCCGCAGTGCCCTGACCCGCGGGCATGAGGCCCGTCTCTATGCCGGCGCCGGGATCGTCGAGGGGTCCGTGGCTGATCAGGAACTGCAGGAAACGACCATCAAGATGCAGGCATTGCTCCGGTGTATCCGTGGTCAGGCAGGCTGATTTCACCTTTTTCTCATCTTGAAAAGCTTGCCCCGGTAAAATCGCCACCCATGATCCGCGTCTATGGGAAGAAAACGGCGCAGGCGCTGGGGTATGCCGAAAGACAAAAGGGAACCGCTTCAGGCGAGGATTTCCATCCTGATGATTCTCTTCAGTATTTTCCTCTACGTTGGATTCAGGAATGTGGACATGCTGGTGGTCAGTTTGGGCACCACGCTCTTTTCCTTGATCGGAATGGTGACCGGATATCGCTCCTACAAGCGGATACGCCGCCATGGTGGCCGGATGACTGGTGAACATATGGCTCGCATTGGGTACTGGGCGAACTTGATCCTGTTCGTCGGCTCGCTGTTTTTCTTCTCCTACTTGCTGGCCATGGCCATCCTCAGGGGCGATATTCTTTAGAAAAGCGCCTCACGAACGAGTCGATTTTGACAAGCCGGCCAGAACCGCTTAGCTTGGTTGCGTGAAATCATTAAATCGACATGTTTGGACAGGATGGGCCATCTGTTTGCTGGGGCTGGTTCTGCTCCCGGCCCAGTCCGTGGGTGAGGTCCGTTTTGGTCCCTATGAGGCTCTGACCATCAACAGCGACGTGATCCGCGGGGTGAAAGTTGAGGAAAGCGGCAAGATTTGGATTCTTCTCAATCCGGCTTACCGGGAACGGGAGTTGATCGTTAAAATCTCCAATGCCGACAAAGCCAGCTATCGGGAGTGGCATCACGGCGGTTTTGAGCTCGTTTCTCCCGCTGACCAAGGCAAGCAGGCCAATCATTGGACAGATTGGATCGAGGTCAATGCGCCCTACATCGAGTACTGGATGAGCGACCAGCTGATCCTTCATTTGCACAAGGTTGAATAGGGGTTTGAGAGGCAAGATTATCCTAATCCTTGCCGGGGCTGGAATCCTCCTGGTCCTGGCAATTCTCAAACCGGGTCCCCTGTGGCACCGGTCCCTGCCGGATTTTGCCGCCATGGAGGATATTCCGGAGCGAAAAACCGCCTTTTTCGAATTTCTCAAACCCTATGTGGACGACGCCAACGCCGCGATTGAGCGTGATCGCGAGCGTCTGGGCACCCTTCAACGGCGCTTGGTAAATGGTCCCCTTGGACGCCGGGACGCCTGCTGGTTGAAGGAGTTTGCGGAGGAGTACAACCTCGCCAGCCAGCGTTCTCGGAAAGTGCAGGAGGCGATTGTGCAGGAGCTGCTGATGCGGGTGGACATTGTTCCGCCTTCCCTTGCATTGGCCCAAGCGGCCCTTGAAAGCGGCTGGGGAACCAGCCGGTTTGCGCAGGAAGGCAACAATTTGTTCGGTATCTGGTGCTACAAGCCGGGTTGCGGGATTGTTCCCATGCACCGCCCAGTCGGGGCCTCCTACGAGGTGGCCCGCTACAAATCCCCGAAAGATTCCTTTCTCGCCTACATGAATACCTTGAACGGCAATCCGGCTTATCGGGAAATGTGGTTGCTGCGCAAGGACTTGCGTGAAAATGGAGATGAAATCAATGGCGCCATCCTGGCCGGGGGACTGGTCCGCTACTCGCAGGAGGGCGAGCGTTATATTCAAAAGGTCCGTCGGCTGATTGAGAACAATGGGTTGCCGGTTTTGGATGTGAATGCGGGACGAAATGGCGCACTCCCTGTTGGCGAATTCCGATAGTGTGCCAGAGTGGCGCTGTCGGCGAATTCGCTTTTCCCGCTAACCTATTGAATAACAACGATTAAAAACATTTTAGGGAACTGGACTGCTTTATGCGGTTAATCGGTTTATGGAAATGGATTTAAATCGCTATACGGAAAAATCACGGGAAGCGATCGCAGTGGCACAAAGTGAAGCCAGAGGTCGCGGGCATCCCGAAGTGGACACCTGGCATCTGCTGGGAGCCATGCTGGCACAGGAGGGGGGCGTCTTGCCGGTCTTGTTAAAGCGGATGGACATCACCCCAACGGCCATGGAGTTGGCCCTGGGCCGGGAGCTGGACAAACTGCCCCGGGTCAGCGGGGCCGCATCGGGCACAGCCTACATCACGAACGCGTTCAAGCAGGTCCTGATCGAGGCGGGGAAGGTGGCAGGCGAAATGGGCGACGAATACATATCGGTCGAGCATCTTTTGCTGGGCTTGGTTCGCCAGCGCGAGCACCCGCGCATGTCGGCCTTCCTGAAAACGTTTGACTTGGACGAGGAACGGGTCGGCAAGGCGATCCGGGGGATGCGCGGGAGCCAGCGGGTGACCAGCCAGAATCCGGAAGGGACTTATGATGTGCTGTTGAAATACGGACTGGATCTGGTCGAGACGGCCCGTTCCGGCAAGCTGGATCCGGTGATCGGAAGGGACGATGAGATTCGCCGGGTAATCCGTATTTTATCGCGGAAAACAAAAAACAATCCGGTTCTGATCGGGGATCCCGGGGTGGGCAAGACGGCCATCGTGGAAGGACTGGCCCAGCGGATACTGAAGGGGGATGTTCCGGAAGGCCTCAGGGACAAGACTATTTTCGCCCTCGACATGGGAGCGCTGCTGGCCGGGGCCAAGTTCCGTGGGGAATTTGAGGAGCGCCTGAAGGCTGTGCTTCAGGAAATCAAGTCGGCGGAGGGCCGGATACTGCTGTTCATTGACGAGTTGCACACGATTGTTGGCGCCGGAAAAGCCGAGGGAGCCATGGATGCCGGGAACCTTCTCAAGCCCATGCTGGCCCGCGGTGAGCTGCACTGTATCGGGGCCACCACGCTGGACGAGTACCGCAAGCACGTGGAAAAGGATGCGGCATTGGAAAGGCGTTTCCAGCCGGTCCGGGTGGACCAGCCGAATGTGGAGGACACTATTTCCATTTTGCGTGGGTTGCGGGAACGCTTTGAAGTGCACCATGGGGTCCGGATAACGGATAATGCACTGGTCAATGCGGCCACCTTGTCGCACCGCTACATTTCCGACCGTTTCCTGCCGGACAAGGCGATTGACCTGGTTGACGAGGCGGCGGCCATGGTCCGGACGGAGATGGACTCGATGCCGCAGGAGCTGGATGCCTTGTCCCGGCGGGTCATGCAGCTGGAAATCGAGGATGCCGCCCTGTCCAAGGAAAAGGATGCGTCCTCGCGCGAGCGCTTGCAGGAGTTGCGCAAGGATCTGGCCAGCGTGCGTGAACAGGAGCGCGCCCTGCGTGACCAGTGGGAGCAGGAGAAGCGGACGGTCGGGGAATCCCGTGGGCTGCGGGAGGACCTGGAAAAAGCCCGCCAGGAAATGGATACCGCTGAACGGGTCTACGATCTTGACCGGGTGGCCCGGTTGCGGCACGGGGTCATACCCGATCTGGAAAAGCAATTGAAGGCCGCCGAGGGAAAGGTCCGCCAGAATCGAAGCCTGCTTTTCAAGGAGGAGGTCACGGATGAGGAGATCGCTGACATTGTCAGCCGCTGGACTGGGGTCCCGGTCACGCGCCTGCTGGAGGGCGAAAAGGAAAAACTCCTCAAGATGGAAGACATTCTGCACCAGCGGGTCATCGGGCAGGACGAGGGCGTCCGGGTGGTCAGTGAGGCCATCTTGCGGTCGCGGGCGGGTATCAAGGATCCGCGCCGCCCAATCGGCAGTTTCCTGTTTCTTGGGCCTACCGGGGTAGGTAAAACCGAGTTGGCCCGTACGCTGGCGGAGGCCCTGTTCGACAGCGAGGAGGCCATGGTCCGGCTGGACATGTCCGAGTACATGGAAAAGCACTCGGTCTCCCGCCTGGTCGGGGCGCCCCCGGGATATGTCGGATACGATGAGGGCGGGCAGCTGACCGAGGCCGTCCGGCGCAAGCCGTATTCCGTGGTCCTGTTTGACGAGATCGAGAAAGCGCATCCGGATGTCTTCAACGCCCTTTTGCAGATCATGGACGATGGGCGCATAACGGACAGCCAGGGTCACACGGTTGATTTCAAGAACACGGTCCTGATCCTGACTTCCAATATCGGGGGCCGCCACCTGACTGAGGGGGTTCTGGGGGACCAGATTCCGGAGGCTGTCCGCGAATCCGTCTTTGCCGAGTTGCGCAATGCGTTCCGCCCGGAGTTTCTCAACCGGTTGGATGACACCATCCTGTTCAAGCCCCTCTCGCATGAGGATATCGGGCGCATCGTTGATATCCTGATGGTCGACCTGAACCGGCGTTTGTCGGATCGCAAGATCGTCGTGGAGTTGAATGAGGCCTGCAAGAACTGGTTTGTTGAAAAGGGATATGATCCTGTCTACGGGGCACGGCCACTCAAGCGGCTCCTGCAGAAGCGTTTGGAGAATGCCCTCGCCCGGGGAATCATCGGGGGCGGGATTAAGGAAGGGTCCACAGTTCAATTCGTAATCCAAAACGGGGAACCCACCC
>Ga0066377_10000098_pt1 | contig 19285 bp, 15 predicted proteins | sample Knorr_S23_td_Sur_FD_70946 | JGI IMG/M metagenome (GOLD analysis project Ga0066377, IMG submission 70946) | Marine microbial communities from Southern Atlantic Ocean transect - Knorr_S23_td_SurfaceB_ad_5m_LV_B | ecosystem: Environmental > Aquatic > Marine > Oceanic | place: Southern Atlantic...
TGATAAAAGATTAAACTGTACAATGTATCAAAGAAGTGCAGATTTGTTTCTTGGAGTTCCATTTAACATTGCATCATATTCTCTTTTAGTTTATATGATTGCTCATGTAACTGGCTTAAGACCGGGTTATTATAATCATGTATTTGGTGATGCACATATCTATGAGGATCATTTTGATGCAGTAAAAGAACAACTACAAAGAACTTCAAAGAAGTTTCCTAAACTACATCTAAACAAAGATGTAAAAAATATAGATGATTTTACAATGAATGATTTTGAAGTAATCGGATATGATCCAGATCCGTTTATTAAAGCATCGATGTCAGTTTAGCAATTCTATCTTTATGTCTACCACCTTCAAACTTGGTAGTTAAAAACTTATCAACAATTTTAAACGCATCCTTTTTAGATGTAAAGTCTGCACCTAAACACAATACGTTTGCATCATTATGTAGTCTTGCCATTTCTGCTTCTTTAGGAGTACGAACTGTTACTGCACGAATATGAGGATATCTATTGGCCGCTATTGCTACACCAAATCCTGATCCACATATTAAAATACCTCTATTGAAAACTGATTTCATTTCAAGAGCCAGACTTTTTACTACATCTGGATAATCTACTTTTGCTTTTTCATCATAACAACCGCAATCTAAAAACATTGTTATGTCTTTTTCTATGTCCTTATCAATAGGAACAAGATGTTTTTCTATTTCTGTTTTGAGTTTATAACCTCTGTGGTCTGAACCAACTATTAAATCTGTCATTATTTTAACTCCATTCTTAATGTTTTTGGTAAACTGTTCCAAATCTTATCAGCATACATTTGTGTTATTTCTAAACCCGGATGTGCGAAATAACATTTATGTAATCTACTCCAACCTATATCACGTGCCAGATATCTATTTACTAGTTGCATATCAAGTTTTTTTGTATCTGCTACATTAAAGTGTTCCTTACATAAACCCATAGTATCTATTTCCCAATGATTCATTGTATAAACGTCTGGTATTAAATTTGCTATGTCTTGGTAAAACATATCTTTTTGTTGAATATCATTTCCAGTCATGTATCCAGGTTCTATATCAGGTACAAGTTCTTTCATTTTTCCTGTTGATGCTTCCCAGGCAGTAATAAAATAATCTTTTTTCTTTGTTTGATATGTTATTCTTGAAGAATCAGTCCATAATATTATACATATTTTTGGGTTGTACTTCTTTTTGAACTGTGTCACATTATACAATATACCATAATTACTTAAGCCTTCTACACCTAAGTTAATAACATCATGGTTTGTTTTTAAATTGATACGCCCTGATATTGTATGACTTTCTGGCAATCCAGTACCAAAAACATAACTGCATCCAAATACTGCAATAGTCTTACGCCAACTTACCATGTCAAATCTAGGTGCTCTAAACCCTTCGCTGTTTAAATCATACGATATTTTATTATCCGTATAAAACCAAGAATCTCCTAGCTTATTTTTATTTTGTTCGTATAATTTTTCTGAATCAGATAATATGAAATCTCCGGAAACAAAGTCATTGGAGAATATTCTTTTTTCAAACATTAAAAATCTATCTCTCTGCCTTTGTTTTCCCATGTACCAAATCTTGTAGGCTCTGCACCTTTGGGACCACCTAACTCTGTTGGCATTTCCCATGGTAAAGGTTTAGATTTATCTACTGCTGGTTTAGGTAAACAAAATACTAAATGTGTTCTTAGTATCTTACTTGCGTTTATGGCTGTGTGAACTTTTGTAGTGTCAACTTTATACACTCCGCCATAAGGTATTCTACATACTTTATCATCGATTACCATGAAACAATTCTCATCAGTAATCAAAGGTATATGTAATCTTGGTGTGTTATCATTATGATATGTCAAACATGTTTTCATACCTAACATCATAAATCTACCTCTCAGGACTCCATATTCTTCATATAAAGCATTTACTACTTCGCCTATATATGTACCTTTCCATATATCACAAAGTAGATTGAATTCATCTTCTTGTAGTATTACATCACGTACTTTAGGTCCTGAGTTTTCGTAATCTTGTTCTGGAAAGTAATTATCCCAATCATACACTAAACTGCCACAACTATCTGTTAGTTGCTTCTCGCCTTCAACACCTTTTCTACATTGAACTGCTATCTGCTTTTCATTATCAATAAGTTTTTGTTCAATGCCAAGACCTTTGAATTCTCCTACAAGTCTCTTGTAATCAAATTCTATATCTAATTTTTCTACACTCATTTGAAATCCTCGAATGGTTTATTAAATTCTTGTAATCCATAAGACAAGCATAATCTATTGATATACCCATCTCGCTCAAAATAGTCATGTTCTTCTTTTTTACTTACTCCAAATATAACACTGTCACTTGGTTCTACTTCCAATTCTTTAGCTAATTCTATTTGTTTCTGTCTATATTTATTGCACATATAATCAGGACTGAACTTATTCATCAATTCGTAATGTATTTTCATTCCTGCCATTTGTGTATAAAAATGAGAGTTTAGTAATTCTAATGGTGTTTTTCTTTCTTCACGCCTATATAGAATACCTGTACGTAACCCTCCTGTTGCAAATGTCTTACTGAAACTAAATGCCACATCTGTTATACAATCGTGATTTAAATCTAATGTAGGAACTTCTGAGACACCAAACAAGCAACAGTCTACAAATACTTTAATCTTTTTGTCTTCACATACTGTCATTATCTTTTCCCAATCAGGGTGAACATTACCTGTAGCACTGAAAGGATAACTTATGATTAATGCTGTATATGATGGTATAGTATGTATGTTATCTAATACTGGATAACCCAAGTCTCTGTGATACGTGTATTCACCTTGCATCACACTTATTGTTTTATTAGTAATATAAAAGTCACTAAACGCATCTGTTATACCGTTAGTTACTAATCTAACTTTAAACTTGTCTAGACCTTTTATTTTAAACTTTTCACTTGAATGTATCCATTCATCGTATCTTTTTAAAAATGCAAACTGGTCAAAGATAATAGAGAAGTCTGACGATTCATTTACTATGTTTAAATCTTTTATTGTATCTATTACATCTTTATCTACAATAGCTTTTGCTTTTCGGATAGCTTGTTTTCTATCCTCACAATGCTTTTCAAAAAGAGTTAACTTAGTCAATTTTTTCATTTGGATATATTCTTACTCTTGTACCAGGTGCTCTCTTTGGTATTTTACTATCTGCACTTGATACACAACTTTCTGATATGCATGGCATAGGCTTATCAAATAACTTGAACCCACTTTCAATATAACCTAGTGGTTCATCTGCACAACTGTATGAACGTTTAATAGACCCATCAGGTTCTCTGATAATGATACCTTTGAATCCGCTTGTACAATCCCAACCTTTGAACTTATTAAAGTTAAAAGCATTGAAACGCTCTGCTTGATCCATATACCATTTCTTGCCTTTACTATCTTCGAATTCTACTTGCATGATTGGTGGGACATTTTTATCGTCACCATGTATTACATCTTGGTTCCACATACTTTTCGCAGGTTTAGGTCTTACAATCTTTCTGCCTGTTGTCTTTTGTAAATCGTCTGTATATGCTCTCTGTGGCATACCATTACGCATAATTTCTAATTGCTTTTCAGTATATCCCTTTACTACAAAACTAGCAGTAGGATCAGACTGAGGTTTTAGTGTAACGTTGATACCTCTTTCATGAAAGTACATTGCATTATCCCAATCTCTTTCAAACCATTCAGGTACAAGAACCATATTGATTGTAACTTGTATATCATGTTCCATACATAATAAAAGTTTGTCTGCAAATTCTTCTGGCTTTGCAAACTCTTTATGATAACTTGCTGTGATACTTGCTCTGTGAAACTTTGATACAATGTCACAGTATTCTAAAAACCATTTCTCTTTACGAGAAATATTTGAAGTCATATGTACACTAGTATAATTACAGTTAGGAACATCATCAGCCAGATGCCCCAATATGTCAAGGTATCCTGGGTGGAAGGTAGGCTCGCCCCCACTAAGACTAAAGTGAAAACTATTAAATCCATTAGCACGTGCTTGTCTCTTTATTTCATCTATTGTGGCCAGACATAATTCTGTCGGTCTATGGTCTTTTCTATCACTTCTTGCGTAAGGCCAACAGTAACTACATTTGTAATTACAGAAACGTCCTAGCAACCATGATACAGAAAACAAATCTCTATATAAAAGTGTACGTTGTCCTACTTTAACAATATCATCATAAGGTATCTGAGTAAAATCATACTGCGACCAATAATTAGAATCTTTTTTAATGTCATCAGTCATCAGTAATCCACCTTATATTTCTTCATTGCTTCGTATAACTCAGGTAATTTATCCTGCATACTTTCACCTCTAATATTATCTAGCTTACCATTATATTGCCAGAATTTCTTATTGTTTTCTTCTGTGAACCAGTCTTCATCGTACATGAATTTGATATTACTATCTAGCAACTGATTCATTTTATCTATAGCCCATTCTTTATTAGCAGGTTTTATCATACCCATAGCCATTGGATTCTTTTTAGCTAATATATGAAAGTCTATGTTGTTTACTATATCAGTTTTAAACTCTGTTCTAAACGCTTCCCACTTATCTCTTACTTGGTCTTTTACATCTCCTGGTAAGAAACGTGTAGATAATTCAAATGGTCTATGAATTGGATGAGCGTTTATAAACGGCTTAGGATTATTCTTTAGCATCGGAGATATAATAGAAAAGTCTTGTTCTAATTTCCATTTGATAAAGTCAGTAAAATGAAAGGCATTCAATGCTCCAATAGTGAATGCAATCCAGGCTCTAAAGTTTAATTTCTCTAGACCTACTTCATCTAACTTTTTCAAGTTTCTTTCCATTAGTTTAGACTTCAACGGGTTTCGTACATATTCTAATGTATCTCCTATACCGTCCATTGATATACCAAACTGAACTTGTTTAAAGTTCAACCATAACTCTAAAGCACGAGGTTGGATGTTTGTTAAGTTTGTATTATACTCTAGTGTCATTTCTTTTGCGTAATCTTTTTCTACACAATATTTTAAGAAATCATAATGTTCTTCAATAATTAAAGGTTCACCACCAACAAGATAAACGTGTTTCATTCCTTCAGCGGTTTCTTTTAAGTTCTCCCAGAAATTATCTTTCTTAACCCAATCGTAATCATGTGCAACAAATTTACCCTTATTGTTTTTATACATTTCAACAATACCATGTGTATCAGTAAATTTATTTGTACCCCACATTTTTACATAATCTTCATACCAAGAACTACTGTCCATTGGTGAACACATACGACATTTTAGATTACAGAAATTACCTAATCTAATATCATAATATGTTTGTTTAACTTTATCTAAATCTATTGTACCATCTTCGCTTGTGTGTTCTACTGCTTCTTCCCATGTGATATGACCTTCAAATCTTTCACCGTCATTAATTCTACGGGATTTCATTCCAGCTTTTTCTTCACGTAAACATCTGATACATTCAGGATGCCACTTGCCATCTAACATTGTCTTACGAATATCTTTTGCTAATGGAGAGTTTATTGCATCAGTAATCTTATCTGTGTTTAGATTATAATTTGTTCCATCTTCTTTTTTATATATTCCTCTTGTCGGTCCTTGATTAGCATGACAACATACACGTAAGTCTCCGTTTGCACGTGTTGATATATTGATCCAAGGTAATATACAAAATGTTTGACTAGGCATATTCGTTCATCTCCGTATCTTCAAAATTCTTTTCTCCGTTTCCTCTGAAATCTAATTCTTTACCACATGTCTTTCCGCATATCCATAATCTATCAGGAGAGTTTACTTCCCAACTTTTTACTAGGTCATTTGCAAAATAGTCTGAGTTTAGTATATCAAATATTGAGTGCTTTGACAAGTCATTAAATCCTTCTCCGTACTTTTCATTCATAATTCTATTATCTTCTATACGTCTAGGCGTTGCCATGTCATGTCCTACTTTGCTATAGTAATGTCCTTGCCAACAACAAGGCCAAACTTTGCCTTCGTAATCTACAAATACACTTTTATCTCTTGCTGTTTGGCATTCAATGTCTGTCGCTTTTACATAATTATCAAATGTTTTATGTTTCTTAATAACATTTTCAACATTGTTTGTAGTATTCGCACTGTCTGTTTTTTCTGGTGCTTTTAATATTGTTGCTAATGCTTTATCTTTTTCTTCCTGTGTTCTAGCTTGTTTCTTTTGTTTCGCTACATGTTGTTTTGCAACGAACTTTAATTCTGTTTTTGTTTCTACTTTTTCTTCACTGTCGCCTGCATAATGTGTAGGTATAACATAACGATTAGATTTCTTATATCTAAACTTTACAAATCCCATTTGTTCTGCTAGTGCTTTGGCTTCTTCGATTTGATGTTCATTGTGTGCAAATGCAATGAAATCCCATCTTGCTAACCCACCTGCATTTATAAATGCTTTTGCATTTTCCATAATCTTATTAAAGTTAGTATTCACTCTATATAAATGATTGGTATCTTCTAGACCATCTATTGCAAAAATAACTTTGTCTGGCTTTCTCATAATACTTGCTAACTTTTCCCACCAATCTGTTTTGTGTACAGAACCATTTGTACTAAGCGTTACTTGTGGGACTCCAGCGTCTTTATACATCTTTACTACTTCTAATAAGTGAGGATACATAATAGGATCACCAAAGTTACCGTTGATGAATACGTGATTAGGAACAAAAGGTTTCATTTCTTCAATCATATTAGCAAGTAACTGAGGATCTGTATCAAGTAATTCTACATCATCACGTTTCTTTAATATAACTTCACCACCTTCTACCGCACCGTCCATGCCAGTAGTTCTTCCACACATAGGACAAAGAGCATTACATCTAGAGGTTAATTCTAAATGTAAAACACCTATATCAAATTTAATATATCTTAATTTCTTCTCTGTCGCCATTGTAAAAATGTTTTTTCGTCCAACTTGTATGCGTTTGTTATTTCTTCTAATGACATTCCTTTAGTAGGAGTGCCGTCCCAATCTGCACTATGTAATCTTATATTAGGATTTTTTTCGTGCATTTTCTTCACAACTTCTTGATAGATATCTTTGCGTTCCTCATATGACATTATCCATGTTGTATATCTTGTAGTGATATAATTACTACTCCATACTACACTATCTTTTCCTTCTTCATGTGGTTGTATCATATCAATTAATGGTTGATAGTTTCTACATAAGTTTGCAACTGTATAAGTTATGTTATTATTTTTAACTTTCTCATGCATATCATACCAGTCTTCCATTGTATCAAATATTCTTAGAATACTATTTTTGTATGCCTCTTTTGCTTGTTCTCTTTCTGATTGCCAGTTAGGAGACAAGAAATCAAAATCTTCATAGATTGATATTAATGCTTTATCTGGTTGATACCATTCTTCATAAAGATAATCTAAGTACTCATCAAAATTTTGTGGGTTCCATTCTTTATGCATCCACTCTCTTGCTTTTAAACTCTGTGGAGAGATATCAAAATAGTTTATATTAACATCTTCTACAACTGTATCTCTATTCCAGTTATTCAAAAATGCAAATGTTTTGAACCCTGCCGCAACTGAATACAAATTCTTTAGTGGATATTTTCTAGGAACAAATATAACATCATTGACACTTTCAGTATTCATTACCCATATTGCTTCTGGAGAACGCTGAACCGTATAGCTTTGATATTCTAAAAACTCTTTCTTTGTTTGACCTAGTTTACTTTCGCTAGGTTTAAAGTTTGCACAATCTTCTCTAAAGAATTGTTTGAACTCTGCTTGTTCTTCTTTTATTTCAGGATACAGATACGTTTTCGTTTGTCTTGCAATCTCATCAAAATTAAGAACTGCTAGTCCTGACTTTAAACTTTCATTGATAAAGTTCCAACCAAAACCTTTTTTCGTAATAGTTATTGTTTCTGTACCAGGTGACAAATATGTTGGTGTATGTTCATCATGTATGTTTTCTTTACTACGGATTGCTTCTCTCACTTCTACAGAATCAGTCTCATATCCACCAAATTTAGGATAGCCTAATTGTTTCCACATCTTATAATTAATAACAAAACATTGCTCATGTAATCTGAACCATCTATCTTTTGATTCTCTTTCATCAAGGATATGACCCATGATAAAAAACTTATTAGCTTCTGCCATGTCAATCCATTCGTTGTTACAATATTCTCTAAACAAACTGTAGCCGTGTTCTAATGGTTTCCATGTATCATATAATAAGTTACCATATGCTTGTACAACTATTAAACTTATGTCTTCTTCGTATGGATCTTTTCTTATGTCATACAGTATTCTATCTACGCTGTTACCTTCATAGATTTTAAACTTGTAATGACTATAATTATTTCTTAAAAAGTTGTATGTAGTTTGTCTCATGTAAGTAGAAATTTCTTCGTCATTGATACTATGTGAGGTATCAAGAACTGCACATCTTACTTGTTTTAAGAAGTTTGTTGACCTCTGATTATTATGCATTAGCACTTTCCCAACTCTTTAAAATTATATCTTCGTAATCTTTACCACCATATTGACCGTGAACAATCATATGAACTCTGACCTCATCAGTATCATTTACTACTGCATGTCTATGTCCTACATTCATTTTAATCATACGTCCAGGCTTCCACGGAACATAAGCATTATCATCAATCATTTTGAAATAACAATTATCAGGATTGTTTAGAGATATATTCAATGGTCCTAACTTATTGTGTTCCATGTCTTTGTGTGGTGTAATAAAACCTCTTGGCTCAAGATACATGTAACGAACTCTATCAAATGCTTGATACCCAGGAATACTTTTAATCATTTCAACTGTCTTAGGACATTTATCTGCAATCTCTGTCCAGTGATATGCTTTTCTTGCCTCTTGCTCATTTTCATAAACATATCCTGCTTCACGTACATCTTTACTATCCCAATGCTGTGATACATGTTTACCTAAACCATGTAGTGTTAAACTACGCCAACCTCTGTGTCCATAATCATCTGGGTCATTCTCATCATAATCATTTGAACGATGCTGAATAGCTTCATCATAAACAGCCATTGCCTCATCATAACATGCTTTCCAATCGAACTCTGGAACATCAAGAACTAGCCAAGGTATTTTACTTTCATGCGTAACCCATTTTGCTTTTCTAAATCTTGCTTGTTCTGGAAACTTAGGTTCATTGAATATTGCATCTATAAATGCACCAGGTACAGTATCAAAACTATAACTAAATCTATCTTTAAATTCTTGTTCTATTATTTTTGGATAATTACTTGTCAATGTCTAACTCCTGCTGATTAACGTGAAACCCTGAGTCTTCTAACTCTTTTAATAATCTATCATCAAACTCTCCGTCCCAGTCTTCACCATCTTCTGGTGTCCAATCTAAAAGAGGAGCCATCTCAGGAAACACATCTCTAAAGTTTGTATCTCTTATACCGTCCATCTTATTGATATACTCAATAAATTCTGGCATACGTTGTCTAGACCAGTCACCACTATTCATAAATGATAACATGCCTTTTAATCTTTTAATACCGTATGCGGCTTCACGCCATTCATCATATTTTGTGTCGCCTAAGCCATCACATTTATCCCAGTTTTGTTCTAACCAAGCAATAAATGTATCGTACTTCGCAACTGTCATTTCTTTAAACCACTTAGGAAGAACTTTAACATTCAGATGAGGCGGGTGATATACAAAGTGATAGTTAATCATACCTGCACCTAGTGGCCATAAGTTAATCTTTTTAAAATTCTGTTCAATCTTCCATTTAACAAAGTCAGGAAGATAATATATATTCAAAGCCTGAACTGCACAAGCAACTGTAACTTCTACATTTGGACCTGTGTTGTCTAATAAATGAAACTGTTTTACTGTGTGTTCCCACTTACTTGGGTACCTTATATAGTCATTCATAACGCCTATACTGTCCACTGAGTAATGGAAACGTACACGCTTGAACTGTTTCCACAAGTCAAATAAACGTTGTGGCATTTCTAATCCATTTGAATTGTATCTTAATTCAATACCAGGAGCATACCCACGTTTTACAACTTCTTCAAGTAAAGTATAATGTTCTTCAATGATTGTTGCTTCACCACCAGCAAAGTACAACTGTTTCATATGTGGAATTTGTTCGTACAACTGTGTCCAAAAATCTTCATTTCTTTTATGCCAGTTATATGTTGCACCATCTATTTGTCCTTTGTTGCCCCACTGCATAGTTTCTTTTAATGATTCATTTTCAATCTGCGGATGTAACTTTATCCAATCAGGAACCCACATTGAACTATCATGAGGAGAACACATAATACATTTTAAATTACATTTAGAACCTAAACGCAAATCAAGATATCTAATCTTTGGAGGGATAGAACCATCTTCTGCCGTTTCAGCAATAATTTCTTTCATGTCAACTCTACGAGACCAATACTCTGTTTCCCAATATCTTTTAGACATATGACCAGCATCTTCTTCTTTATAACACTTCATACAGCTTGGTGGCATTTCGTTGTTTAACATCTGCTTACGAACATTTTTCATATAGTCATTATTCCAGCTTGACATCAAATCAGTTACGTTTAAGTTTGCAGGTTTACCATCTGCTTGTTTTAGAACTCCTACTTCGCCTCCATGTTCTTTATCATTTGTAGGACCAACTGAACTTGCATTTGCTGTACAACAAACACGCATATGTCCATTAGGTCTTGTACTTAGATGTATCCAGGGTAACAAACAAAAAGATTTTGTTGGCGCACCTGTTCTTCTAATGAATTCTTCTAAATTCTTTTCTAATTCTGGATTGTTTTTCTTGGACATACTGTATTTATTTCACCTTAAATTTCGTTATTTCTGTATCTGCGATACAACTGCACCATGTTTGAGGACATATTAATCCATCAGTTGGAAACTTAACATTCTCTGGATCATTTATATTGCCGTGACTTAAATTATGAAAACAACTATTACCGCTTGTAACTTTACCATCTAATCCTATGACTAAAGATTCTATTCCTATCATACATTTCCAGCCCTTCCAAGTATTATATCCTCCTGACATTGGTATATTAGAACTCTGTAATAATTCTATTTCTCCTGTATCAGTATTAATAAATCTTGTCATGTTACCAAATACTTTTCTTTTGAATTTCTTTTTATTAGTATGATATTCAAAATCTTCATCTGTTTCTACACCATCTGATATTCTCTTTGGTTCACCATCATAGCTGTATGCTTCTTTTAATTTTTCCTCATCATATTGAAATGTCTCGTCACTTGCTAAAGAAACTTGTAACGCTTTTGCTAAATGACTTCCTGCTAATGAGTTTTCATGAAAATATTTACATGCCTCAATACATCTATCCATAAGAGGAGGATATAAACAAGTTTGTATTGATACTTCAACTCCTGCTTTTGCAAGTATATTAGAAACTTCTGTACAATGTTTATAATCTGCACGTTCAGGATGATAACTTATAATAACTTCATCAAAAATCTTTGCATTCTTTTCCCAATATCTTAATGTTCTAGAACCATTAGTAAGCATTCTAACGATACAGTTTGGGTCATATTCTTTTGCTTGTCTGAATACTTCATTGAAGTCTTTCCAAACAGTAGGTTCACCACCTAACATATTCCAAAGTATTCTTTTACCAGGAGCATGTTCTCTGTAATGGTCTACTAACTTTTTTATAAATGTAACAGTTAAGTCTACATCTGGCCAAGGTGTTGAGCCATTATGAAAATGGTCATCACAATATGTACATGCGTAATTACAAGTATTACCAATCATCCAATCAATCTGAAAGGCATTATTACCCATAACAGATTCATATCTGTTATACTTTTTCAAGTAATCTGTATTTGCCTCTTTGATTAATTTTAATTCAGCCATTATTTGAACTGCTCCGCAAATGCATCAAACTCTTTACCGCATTTCTGTGAACATACCATAGGTTTACCTGCATGTACATTTGGTTTACTCCAACTATCTACAAGTCTATGTCTAAAGTATTCATTATTTAACACGTATCTTATACCATGTTTCTTTGCATTAAATTCATCTTTACCACCTGATTGTTGTAAAAGTTCCCACACTTGATTTTCACCAGGCTTCTGCCACCACTTATACATATTTCCTGCAACCCAACAACAAGGCAGAACTAGACCTTCTGCACTGATATACATGTTCTTTTCTTCTGCTACTTTACAACTGATTTGTACATTATCAAAATACTTTTCTAATGAACCGTGCTTTGTTTCTATCTCTTTAATTTTGTCTAGTGCCTTATTTTTATACTTAACCTCTTTGGGTTGTTGTAGTAATTGTGTTTCAGCACCTTTTCTATTCTTTGCTTGATGTTCATCTTTTTTAACTTGTTTCATTGTTGAAAAGAAACGACCTGTTTTCTTTGGTATGAATTTCTTAAAGCCTGTTTTCTCTGCTAATGCTCTGGCTTCTTCTACTTGGTGTTCGTTATGTTCAAAGATTAAATAATCCCAATGTGCTTTACCACCTGCTTCGATAAACGCTACTGCATTTTCCCACGCTATATCCCAATTAACATTTTGTCTATACAAATGATTTGTATCTGCTAGACCATCGAACCCAAACTTTACATAACTCCAGTTACCTAATGTCTTTGCTAATTCTCTCCACCAATCAGGCTTCTTTGCACCAGCGTTGGTATTCATTCCCAGCGTTAATTCTTTTTTCTGTGAACGAAAATATTGAAATACTTCTAATGTATCTGTAGCCACGATTGGATCCCCAAAGTTACCACACATATAAATTCTTTCTAACTGCTTTACAAAATGTGGTGGCATCATGGTTTGAATATCTAATAATGATAACTCATGCAATCCAAGATTAGGATTATCTTTACCTCCATGTATATTTCTATCACACATAGGACATGCGGCTTGGCACTTTTCAGTTATTTCTAAGTGTATTGCTCTTACATCTTCATACTTGTAAATCATTATAGTCCTCTTTTATTATATCCCATATTTGTGGAACATAATCTTTTATGTGTTGATTTCTTACTTTGTCAAATCTTGCTGTTGCTCTGGCTAAATGCTTTGGATGATACTCTGTAACATCTGATAGAGCATGTCTTAATGCAGGCAACACTCTCTTAGAATATCTATCATTCCAAGTTTCGAAAGTATTTATTAACTCTTCCAGGTATGGTTTTCTAATAGACCATGGTATACTTCTTATTGAATCCCATTCTGGTACTCTGAGTATTTCAGGTCTAGCTGTAACACCGTGACTTTTTGCCCATACAACTGTATCATATAAATTGAAAAAGTTATATGCCTGCCATGTAAAACTAATTTCTACGTCTGGTCTTCCATCAATTAGTCCTGCGATATCATTATATATTGGAACTGTTGTATTAATCGTTGAAAACTTAACTGGTGTTCTTATATATTCTACTACTTTATCTACGCCATCAATACTATAGTTAAACGCAATATTATTAAACTTTGCTAACTTATCAGTAAATCTTTTATTATTATTTGTACAGTTTGTAGTAAAGTGTAATGGAACATCAAAGTATTCTTTGTCAATTAATATATCTAAGAACTTATCAACTTCTGGCATGATAGTAGGCTCTCCACCTAAAAACTTAATTCTATTTCCTTTATCTGCTGATTGTAATAAAAATTCTACATTATGTTCATGTGCTAATACATCTGATTTTCTTATTGTACCTTTACCTAAAAAAGGACTTAACAACTCTGAATTTTCTGTTATTTCTTTTTCTAATTGCGAACTTGATACAGGACCACACATACGACATTTTAGATTACATAAGTTTCCAGGTCGTATATCTAGGTCTATGGGAGCATCGTATTGATTTCCTGTTTCTATGTTTGGCTCTATGAATTTCATATAAGTATCATTGAAATTCATTCTATCGCTTTTACCACCTGCTTTTTCTAGGTCATAACATTTGACACAAACTTCTGGTGCTTCATTACGTAAAAACTTTTTTCTGAATTCTTTATAATAATCATTACTCCAACGCTTTTTTAAATCTAATTCTGTATCATCAGTAACTAAAGTATTTTCAGTAGACATACAACAAACACGCTGTCCTTCATTACCATGTACATACATGTGAATAAAAGGAGCAATACAAAAGTTACTAGTATCTGCACTTGTCTTTTGGTGCTCGACCAACACTTTTTTCCATGCTTTTCTATGTTGTAAATTTGTGTCCACTATTTCTCCCCAATAATCATATAGCGATTATAATGTTCTAATTCAAGTGTTCCAGTAAATATTTCTTTAGATAATTTAAGTTCCTCTGCCCAACTATCTACATTTGTTTTCGTGTTAACAACTGTTTCATCATCATGCTCAACAAAATTATTGTTTTGCAGTATCACTAATGTACCTTTTGGAATAGCATTCCACCATTTATCAAACTCTGCAATATGTTCACAACTTGTATTGATTACACATGTAGGTTTATCTATCTCATGTGTTGCTTTTATAGCCTCAAATTGTGTTGCATCTGAATATTTGTAATGAGTTATAGGCAAAGTTTCCTTATCAAACTTTAATTCTGCAACATCTTTTACAAATGATTTGAACTTCATTCCATCAATAATATATTCTTTATTCAAAGTATCTGCTGGATTATCTGTACTAGGATCTATATCAAAACTCCAGATATGTCCTTCGACATCATATCTTTCAAATAACAATGCTGGCAATACCCCATACCAACCTGCACAAACATAAATTGAATTGCCTATTTTTATTTTCTTATCGTTTAGCACATCAATTAACCATTTTTTAGATTGTAATTGTCCTCGACTGAACGCATCAGTCAAAGCAGGGCCTTCAAATCTATTACACATCTTTTTAAGATTGCTTGGAATAGTAAACTTATATTCGGTTAATTCATTTACTATTTCATATATCTTTGATTTAAATATTGTTACTGATTTAAGCAATCCAATATTTTCATTTGATTCATCTAATGCTTGAATTACTTTAAATAATAAAAATAAATCAGGTTCAGTTTCAACGGCTATTAGATTTTTTATTGCATCTAACGTTTCTTCTGAGTTATTATCTAAATTCATTATTAATCTGAATAATAATTCAGTCTGACAAGTAACAAAGTTTTTAGTTCCACATGTATTTTTTAATGCATTTAATCCTTCTTCATCATCAATTAATTGATGTAATAAATTAAATACCAAAAATATTAAATCTCTATCAAACTCGCCTTCTTCTGCACAAACAATATTTTTAAAATCATCTAATATTTCTGTCTTGTCTGGATACATTCCATTAAGAACTCTGAACAAAAGATACATTGATTTTCTATCAACTGTATCTACTGCCATAAAATTTCTTAATGCGTCTAACGAATCTTCATCATGAGAAATACGATTCAACACTTTAAACAGGACGAATATGTTGTCATCGCTTTGTCTCTCATAAATTAGATTCATTAGAGCATTAATGTTTGCCCTATGTTTTTTACCTAGAAAATAACTAGACAATGTAAAGACACTACTAAGTTCCTCTGTATTGACTAGTCTTTCCACTTCTCCTAACATAGGACGGGTAGCACCATATAAAAGATTAAGTCTGTCTATAATTTGGTATGGCAACATAATTATTTCATTCCAATCTTCATAAAGTACTGCTTATCTTCAACTGTAATCAATCCAGAGTATTGTTCAAAATTCATTGGAAATTTTAAGTTGAAGTTTTGAGAACTAGGAAACGGTCTTGGTACGTCTCCGGTCTCTCCAACTACTACAACACGTTTAGTATCTGGTATCATATTCCACCAGTCCTGATAGTTAACCATGTGGCTAACTTGTGTGTTGATAATAGTACCTGGAATCTCATCGTAAGGTGTACTCAACTTACCGTCTGGTAACCTTACTTGAAATACGTTTGATGCGTAATCAATATCAAATAAATCTGTTTGACATGCTTTGAAACGCCAATCTTTTAATAACTCATCTTTCATAAATTCATCTGCTAAAAATTGACATGTGCCATTTAAATCAAATGAACGAATATTTTCAAATCTTAATGTGGTGTCAAGGAACATAGAACCTAATAATCCCATGCCTCCTTGTAAAATATATAATACACCAAGATACTTTTGTCCATATGCATATTGCATTTGCTGAATAATCCATGTATGTAACTTAGCATTATGTTTATTTGCAAACGAACTTATATCTACATTTGGATAATTATATATAACGTCTTTAAATCTATCAACAATTAAATCTGTATTTGAACCTTGTAAATTTATGTGTGCAAGATATTCCATTGCACACCTATAATTAAATAATTGTTGTGATACATTCTGTTCAGAAAATTCAACTGCCATTTTCTGATAGTTATATTCTTCTACTGACAGTTTTTTTCTTCGTTGTTTTCTTTTTACTGTTGAAGTCGATGTCTTTACATTTATTTCTTGTGTTGGAACTTCAACAGGCTCTATTGATACACTTGGATCATTAGATTTATATAAATCATCATTCTTTATGATTTTCTTTTTTGAATATCTAGCTTTTCTTCGTTCTTGAATACTACTAGTCATTATCGAACTCCTTCCTGAACTGTCCTGTTAGCCAGTCATAGTCGTTAATTAATCCCAATTTTTCTGGGTCTTCTGCATTCTCACTGCCAAACTTTCTGCCTGCATTTGCTCCTGCTATTGAGTACGTTCCATACTTAGCATTTTCATCTGCAACTGTACACCATATATCAAGTCTTTCTTTATCATCGTCTGCTTTCAAGTTATGAATAATACCTGAACTTAATTTAGTACATTCTCTGAATGCTGATTTCCAAGTATCATATGGATTGGTATTAAATGCTGTATAGTTTGCAACTACTGGCATAGGTTTAAATTTATCTGAAATAGATGTTGTAAAGTCAATGTTCCAATCTTTTGCATCACGCAATAACTGTGTAGGAAATAGTTTTAGTCCACCAAAACCATATATCAATCCATTAATTGGATTCTTAGATTTCCAAACATGAACTGCATCTTCGTCCCACACTGTAGGAAAATATTCAAAATTAAATTCATCTAATAAGATAGCATCTGCATCAAGTACATAAAACATTTTAGTGTCTGCAACTTCGGATGCACGTTTATGTGCATTAAAGATGCCTTTTACACCATGTACTCTTTTTGCATTCGGAACACGTGAAAGTAATTTAGCATAATTTTCTTCTGCTTCTTTTTCACGATAAGATAAGAACACTACATCAAAGGGTATGTCTCTGGATGATGCTGTCTTTGATTTGACAGGTTTCTTGTTCTTAAAATTCATCTTACGAATTTTATCATCATCTGGTTTCAACTCTTTAAGAGCGGCAGTGGGAATAAGGCATAATCCACCATATTGATGAACGTAGCCAGTGTACGGATTTTCTTTTGGCCATAGATGAAAATGAGATTTGTGGTGTCTGTCAACATAAAATGTTTTATTGAAATCTTGTTTCAATTCACAATCATTGCTAACAGCCCAGAAATAACCTGTCTTTGTCATCTTTGCGGCCTTTTGATATGCATCTGACAAACCATTACTTGCATCGATTACATCAATGTTTTTATGTTCATGAAAATACTTTGCCGTTTCTTTATACATACCTTCATCAAAATAGAATGCAGGATGTCCTACAACTCTACTTGCAAACTTATCAACTCTGATAATGTTTTTAAATCTATCAAATGAGAAGTCTTCCTCACTTGGATTAAATTTCTCCAGATGTGGTCTATGAACTAAGTACACACCTGCTTCTCCGCCTTCTTCGCTTTTGAAAGCAAAAACGTTTTCAATAGAATAAATGTCAGGATAATAATCGAAATTAAAATCATCTCTTAATTCTACTGCTGTATCCACTACCCAATAAAATACTCTGTCCTTTGCTTGTTTAAATGCTTTATAAGGATCACGTGTATAGTATTTTTTGATATTGTGCTTATCTGGTATTCTTGAGGCGTAATCATCATGTAAAATAATATCATCTGGATGATAATCTTTATTACTTAATGCTACGCCGCCATATCCTAAGTCTTTTCCTGCTCTAGATTTAAATTTCCATATATGTGTTGGACCATAATCATACAAGTCAGGATAAAATTCTTTTGTTATTTTGCCTATCTGTTTCAAGTCAGGATTGACCATCCAAAATGAATAGTCATTTGCTTTTTCAACTGCCTCTTCAACTGTTCTGGCTTCTACTATTTCTAATTGTTTTACTGTACCTACAACTTTATCAACATCTTTTTGTAATTCTTCATCTGCGTATTTAGGTACAAGTCTTACGCCATTACGAACTACGTTACCTGATACTGTTTTTACATTAAAGTTATGAATATAATTTCTATCGTAAATAAATGGATAATAATCATCTTCAAAGTCTTCTACATCATCGTGTACTAACCAATACATATCTGAATCGCATTCATGATTATCTAAATCTAATAAATCATTAGTACGAATTACTGGAAACTTTAAATCTTTACAGATAGGATCTTTTTCATAAACTGCTTGTTTACGAAAGTTAAAAATTGCATATTGTTTTTCTTGAAACATAGGACCTTCTTTAGGAAATAATCCTACGCCATGATATTCACGTAATAAACCAGTGACTGGATTTTGTTTCTGCCAGACAACTACTTTCTGATTTTCTTTATCAAGACCAAATTCAAATGAATAATCGAAATTAAATGTATCGAATATTTCTGTATTTGGCATAATTAAATAATAAAATTCAGTACGAGATTGTTCACGCAATCTTTTATGAACTTCTAGGTGTGTTTCACCATGAACTAATTGAATTGCTGGAAATCTTTCTCGTAGTTTCTGATAATTTAATTTACCATAACCCTGATCCCAATAAAACATATCATATGTTTCTTTAGTTGGTTCGTATTTAATTAATTTAGTATCGTGTTCTTTGTATTCACCTGTAAGAAAATATGCATCACTTACATGCTGTGCATCTTTTGAAACGACATCACTTGATTTAAATAATTTAATACCTACAACTGCACGAAATACGTTTCTTTCATCGGCATTCCAAACATGGGTATATTCTTCGTCCCACTCTGTGGTTCTATAATCGAAATCAAAACTATCATCAACCTTACAATCAGGATCAATAACCCAGAAATGCTTTGTACT
>Ga0066377_10000099_pt1 | contig 19283 bp, 22 predicted proteins | sample Knorr_S23_td_Sur_FD_70946 | JGI IMG/M metagenome (GOLD analysis project Ga0066377, IMG submission 70946) | Marine microbial communities from Southern Atlantic Ocean transect - Knorr_S23_td_SurfaceB_ad_5m_LV_B | ecosystem: Environmental > Aquatic > Marine > Oceanic | place: Southern Atlantic...
GATTCCTTTGGTGGCGCATCCCGATAAAATCGGGAGGGTCGCAGGTTCAAACTAAGCGAAGCGATCTCACGACCAAAGGGAGTAATCCTGTCATCCCGACTAAAACTTTCCTCAACTTGGATATTCATACAGTAACGCTGGACTTTCACTCGAAGCGTTTCCAATAACAACATATCTTGATTTTTTTTTCTTTGCTTTTTGCCTAATTTGCAGAAAATTTACCCCCATGAAAACAACATTATCTTCTTGGTTTTTTGCATTGGTATTGTGCGGATCATGCGCCCAAAACGACACAAGCATACAAACCCCTACCGACATAAATTACAATTTAGAACTAATTGTTCCTGAGCTAGATATCCCCTGGGGATTGGCTATGCTCCCAGATTACAGCCTGCTAATCACTGAAAAATCAGGTTCAATGATTCATTTCAAAGAAGGTATAAAATACGAAATCAGTAATATTCCTCAAACCTATTTACGTGGCCAAGGCGGACTCATGGGCATTGCGCTTCATCCTGATTTTGCCAACAACAAACGAATATACTTCACGCAATCATCTAGCGTAGACAGTGATGAAGAAGGTGGAAATACGGCGCTCTTCTCTGCAACCCTTTCTGATGACGAGCTAACCGATGTAAAATTATTATACAAAGCCCTACCCAACACACGTGTAGGAAGACATTTTGGCTCGAGGATTGTGTTTGACAACGAAGGTTATTTATACTTTTCCGTAGGAGACCGTGGACGACGTGACGACAACCCACAAGATCTTACAAGAGATGGCGGAAAGGTGTACCGCTTGCATGATGACGGAACCATACCAAGTGACAACCCTTTTGTTGAAACTGATGGTGCTGTGAAAGCCGTTTTTTCTTATGGACACAGAAATCCGCAGGGCATGGTACGCCATCCCGAAACGGGAGCCATTTGGACACATGAACACGGACCTCTAGGAGGAGATGAAATCAATATCGTTCGAGCAGGTGCAAATTATGGTTGGCCCAAAATAACGTATGGTAAAAACTACTCAGGAACCACCATTACCAAAGATACTGCCCTACCGGGCATGGAACAACCCTTGTATTATTGGATTCCATCCATTGCTCCCTCAGGAATGGCTTTTGTGAGCGGTGAGGTATACCCTGAATGGGAAGGCAGCCTATTGGTTGGGTCTCTAAAATTTGAATATCTAGAGCGTCTTGTTATAGAAAACAACAAAGTCATTTACAGAGAAAAGGTTGCTGAAGACATTGGTCGCGTCCGTGATGTGATTATGGGTATGGATGGTTATATTTACTTGGCCGTGGAGAACAAAGGGGTTTACAAAATTGTACCAAAAACATGAGCAGACTCATCTTCACCTTTATATTTCCAGTATTTGTTTTTGCTCAAGACATTCGTCAGAGTGAAAGCTATGCCAATGGACAGTTGGTATATGAAGATTTTTGCATGCTATGCCATATGGCCAATGGTAAAGGCGTACCAAAAGCCTTTCCTCCCCTATCCAATTCCGACTATTTAGAAGACATTAAGGCAACTATCAACAGCATCAAATACGGATTAAACGGTCCAATTGTGGTAAACGGAGTCAAATACAACAGCGTGATGGCTCCTATGGGCTTAGATGATCAGGAGGTTGCCGATGTGACGAATTTTATATTGAATACTTGGGGAAACAAATCCGATAAATTGATCACCAAACAAATGGTAGAAAAACTTACAACCAAACAATGACACTTATAGGGATCTGTGGAGGGTCAGGCTCTGGAAAGACCACATTGGTAAATGCCCTACAAAAAGAGATTGGAGAAGATCGTATGGGAGTAATTTCTCAAGATTCCTATTACAAAAACCACCCAAAACTGAGTTTTAAGCAACGTTGTAAACTCAATTTTGACCATCCAGATGCCATTGATTTTCAGCTTTTCGAAAAACATTTGAGGCTGCTCCAGTCTGGGCAATCCATAGAAATGCCCTCCTACTCCTTTGAAACCCATCTCAGAAATGAGCAAACACAAAGTATTTCTCCTAAAGAATATATGGTGGTTGAAGGAATTTTAATTTTTACTAATGAAGAATTCTTCTCATTGTTTGACTACAGTATTTTTGTGAGCAGCGATGAAGACACACGTCTTAAACGTCGTATCAAACGTGACACTAAAGAACGTGGTCGCACACAAATGGAGGTTCAAAATAGATTTAAGAATACCATCAAGCCTATGCATGACTTATTTATTGAACCCCACAAGAAGCATGCAGATTTGGTGTTTGACAATTCTGCACACGATTTGAGTAAAATTCAAGACTTTTGTAAACGCATTCAGAAATTCATCTAATTGAAAACACTCAAAAAAATTTGGGAGAACCCTTGGTTCAAAAGATTGACTAACATTTATATCTTAGTGAGTGTTTTTTTTATTTTTTGGATGCTTTTTTTTGACACCAATTCTCTGCGCATTTATTGGAGTTTGAATCAAAAAGTGAAAGAACTAGAAAAACAAAAACAAACCCTTATTCAAGAAATTGAAGCTGATAAGGCCTTTATCCTAAAAATGAAAGACACTTCTGCATTGGAACGCTTTGGACGTGAGCAGTATTTCTTGAAAAAAAACAATGAGGATATCTACATTATAGAGTTTCAAGATTCTTTAACTGAGGAATGAATTTGTTATGCATGCATAAAAAATTGTATTTTTAAGGCATGACACATTCAGAAAAAATGCTAAGAGACGACGCCCTCTCTGGCAAAACAATCGTCGTTACAGGGGGTGGTAGCGGATTGGGCAAAGCGATGACCCAATATTTTTTAGAACTAGGAGCCAAAGTAGCCATTACTTCTCGAAATATCGAAAAACTACAAACAACTGCCGATGAGCTTTCTTCTCTTACAGGAGGAGAATGTTTTGCCGTAGCTTGTGATGTTCGTGACTATGAACAGGTCGTTAAGATGCACGAACAAGTGGTGAACACTTTAGGTCCTGTGGATATTTTACTCAACAATGCTGCGGGAAATTTTATCTCACCTACCGAAAACCTCTCTGCAAACGCCTTTGACACAATTATCGATATTGTATTAAAGGGGACTAAAAACTGCACTCTAGTGTTTGGAAAACACTGGATTAAGACCAAACAAAAAAATGTGAATGTCCTTAACATCATTACCACCTATGCTTTTACTGGTTCGGGCTACGTTGTACCCTCTGCCGTATCAAAAGCAGGCGTTTTGGCCATGACACGATCTTTGGCTGTTGAATGGGCAAAGTATGGAATGCGTTTTAATGCCATTGCTCCAGGACCTTTCCCAACCAAAGGAGCATGGGAACGGTTGTTGCCTGGACCGTTGGTTAAAAAATTTGATCCAGCCAAAAAAGTACCTTTGGGTCGTGTGGGAGAACATCAAGAGTTAGCCAACTTGGCTGCCTATATGGTTTCTGATTTTGGTGCCTATCTAAACGGGGAAACCATCGTCCTAGACGGAGGCGAATGGCTGAAAGGCGCAGGGCAGTTCAATATGCTTGACAAAATCCCCAAAGCTATGTGGACCATGTTGCGCAAAATCATGTTGAAAAAAAAATAAACAAAACCCTACGTTAGCGCTTTGTTTACCCTCATGAATTCCTATTTTTACTGCAATCATGGTCAGAGTCAATGGGTAAAATTATTGCAGTAGCAAATCAAAAAGGAGGAGTGGGCAAAACCACCACCGCTGTGAATCTTTCTGCGTGTTTAGGCGTACTCGAAAAGAAGGTACTGCTCATAGACGCAGACCCCCAAGCCAATGCCACTTCGGGCCTTGGTATTGATGTCCATCAGATTGATAAAGGCACTTATCAACTTCTAGAGCATACCGTTCAATTAAATGATATGATTTTAGACACAGAGACTACAAATGTAGATTTAGTGCCTGCTCACATAGACTTAGTTGCCATTGAGATTGAGCTCGTAGATAAGCCCAAAAGAGAGTACATGCTTCAGGCAGCTTTACAAGATGCAAAAGATCAGTACGATTTTATCATCATAGATTGCGCACCCTCACTCGGTTTGTTAACGCTCAACGCACTTACGGCTGCGGATTCGGTGCTGATTCCCATCCAATGTGAATATTTTGCCTTAGAAGGTCTTGGGAAATTACTCAACACCATTAAAAGCATACAACGAATTCATAACAAAGACCTAGATATTGAAGGGATGTTGTTAACTATGTACGACTCTCGCTTACGCCTTTCAAATCAAGTGGTAGATGAGGTAAAAAAACATTTTAATGACATGGTTTTTAAAACCATCATTCAAAGAAATGTCAAGGTAGGTGAAGCCCCCAGTCATGGAGAAAGTATTCTCTATTATGACAGCACAAGCAGAGGTGCTGAAAATTATTTAAATTTAGCCCATGAGGTCATATCAAAAAATAGCGTGTAATGGCTAAAGCAAACAAACGACAGGTTTTAGGTCGAGGGCTGTCGGCACTTTTAAACGATCCCCAAAATGAATCCGAAGAGAACCTTTCGGATGACCAAGTGATTGGAAACGTCATTGAGCTCGACTTGGCTCAAATCGATGTAAACCCCTACCAACCCCGAACACATTTCAACCAAGACGCATTGAATGAGTTGGCAAGCTCTATTGAAAATCTGGGCGTAATTCAACCCATCACAGTCCGTAAAATTGCCTTTCAAAAATATCAATTGGTTTCTGGTGAGCGCCGATTGCGTGCTGCGCAAAGCATAGGTCTGCCCAGCATTCCTGCTTTTGTTCGAATCGCTAACGACCAAGAGTCATTAGAAATGGCGTTGGTAGAAAACATCCAAAGAGAGGATCTCGATCCTATCGAAATTGCTCTCTCATACCAACGACTTATTGAAGAAATTTCTTTAACTCAAGATGAGTTGAGTACACGTGTAGGAAAAAAACGTTCAACCATCACCAATTATTTGCGGTTACTTCGCCTAGATCCTATTATTCAAACCGGCATGCGTGACGGATTTATCAGTATGGGACATGGCCGAGCCTTGGTCTCTATTGAAGATCGATCGGAACAACTTGAGGTTTATGAAAAAATTCTTTCTAATGGTCTTTCTGTACGTGCAACAGAATCCTTGATTCAAAAAGAAAAAACAGAAAATTCAACCCCAAAATCAAAAACCGAATCAATCTCAAAAAAAGATTTAGAATACTATAAAGAAGTATATGGTATAAAGGTTCAGGTCCAGCTCAATTCACAAGGTGGAGGACGCCTGATCATCCCTTTTTCATCCAAAAAAGAGCTCAAAAATATCACCAAAAAAATCAAAGGTGAAGACTAATTTTCTGTGTTTCATAATTCTTTTTTGTGTAACAGGCGTGTATGCCCAAGATATCCCTGAAGATCTATCAGCTTATGAGGCAGACCCCCTTAGGCCCTCGCGCGCTGCATTTTATTCTGCGGTACTGCCAGGTTTGGGTCAGATTTACAACAAGAGATACTGGAAAGTTCCGTTGGTTTATGGTGGGCTGGGTGCGTCTATATATTTTTATGATTTTAATCAAAAAAATTACAAACGTTACCGCAATGCTTACAAGAGACGTATGGCCGGCTACACAGATGATGAATTTCAAGGAGTTATTTCTGATGATAACAGACTCATCGATGGGCAAAATTTTTACAAACAAAACAGAGACCGATCGATGTTATTTATTGTTGGGGTTTATCTGCTCAATGTTTTGGATGCCAATATTGATGCTCACCTGAAACAATACAATGTAAATGACAATTTAAGCATAAAGCCAACTTTCGATCACAGTACGTTGACTAATGAAATGCAATGGGGTATAGCCCTCAGTTTAGATTTTTAAAAAAATAAGATGAAAATAGCACTTTTAGGGTATGGTCGTATGGGTAAAGCCATAGAAAAAATTGCCAAGGATAGAGGACACGAAATAGTTGCCAAAATAGATAAAGACAACCCTTTAGACTCTTTAAACGAGGCAGATGTAGCCATTAATTTTAGCATTCCAAATGCAGCCTTAGCCAACATCACCAATGCCCTTAATGTGGGCATCCCTGTGGTCTGTGGCACTACTGGGTGGCTCGAACAGAAAAAAGAGATTGATGCTTTGTGCAACAAACTCGAGGGAGCGTTTCTGTATGCCTCCAACTTTAGTTTGGGTGTCAACTTGTTTTTTGAACTCAATAAAAAATTAGCGAGCTACATGCAAGGTTTTCCTGAATACAAAGTTGAAATTGAAGAGATTCACCATACTCAAAAACTCGATGCTCCAAGCGGTACTGCCATCACATTAGCCGAAGGAGTGATCGACAACAGCAAACACGAGCAATGGCATCTAGATGGAGAGGCCCAAGAAGGGTTTCCGATCAAGGCGCTCCGTGAAAATGATGTCCCAGGCACCCACACGGTGAGTTATCATTCTGAGATCGACTCCATAGAGATAACCCATACTGCCCATAGCCGAACAGGATTTGCTTTGGGTGCCGTTGTGGCTGCAGAGTGGATTTTGGGAAAAAAAGGAGTGTTTGGCATGCGTGATGTGTTGGGTTTATAAACATATCTAGCTTAATATTTTTATTATTTTCGTTGACTAAAACCTATATGTTATGACCTTTACTGAGTGGTTTTATTTTTTTCTTGCTGTACAAGCGGTTCATTTTCTCGGAACTTGGAAGCTCTATAATAAATCTGGACATGCAGCCTGGAAAGCGGCCATACCTATCTATAATGCAATCATCTTAATGAAGATTATCAACAGACCTGTTTGGTGGGTAATCTTACTTTTCTTGCCTATTATCAACCTGATTATGTTTCCTGTAATATGGGTCGAAACCCTTCGTAGTTTCGGAAGAAACAGCTCTATCGACACATTGTTAGGAATTGCTACTCTTGGGTTGTACATATACTATATCAATTATGCTACCCAACCGACCTATATAGAAAATAGAAGCCTTAAACCTCGAACTGCTTTTGGGGAATGGGTAGGTTCTGTTCTCTTTGCAGTGGTCATTGCGACAATTGTACACACTTATTTTATTCAGCCCTACATTATTCCGACAGGATCTTTAGAAAAGACACTACTTACAGGAGATTTTCTTTTTGTCAGTAAGTATCACTACGGAGCTCGAGTGCCGCAAACCGTGGTTTCTTTTCCTATGGTTCATGATACCATCATCGGAACAGGTGTGCGGTCGTACCTCAAAAAACCACAACTCCCCTATCTGAGGTTTCCAAAGTTGCAAGAAATCAAACGCAACGAGATTGTTGTCTTTAGTTGGCCTGCCGATACCGTCCGGCAATTCTTTGTCAAAGAGGCAGGCGTTGAAAAACCCATCGATAAAAAATCTAACTATGTTAAAAGATGTGTTGGGCTTCCTGGAGACACTCTCGAAATCATTGATGGCATCATTCACATCAACGGATCCAAAACTCAATTACCCGATCGAGCCAAACCTTTGTATGGTTACACAGCCTACAAAAAAACAGGTGTTTCATCTCGTGCCCTCATACGTGATGGCATCAGTGATATCATGCGAACATTTCGTATAAACAACATCAACCAAGAACGATTCAATGCCCTTCGTCCGTTTATTGTAAATATTAGCAGCAATCAACCAGAAAACTTCACGGTCACCACAGGTGGTAAAGGCCTACCTACAGATGTTATTTTACAATATGGGATTAGCGCGAGTGAGTTGATGGAAACCCAAAAAAGTTTGTACCTGACCCTTGAGGAAGCAAATGCTTTACAAAAAACGGTCGGTTTTGATAGCCTTGTGCGCCATATCAATAAACGAAAAACTTACAACACCCATTTCTTCCCTAATGATGTTAGATTCAACTGGAATGAAGATAATTTTGGGCCCATTGTACTGCCCAAAGCAGGAGCTACTGTGAAGCTAAACGCCTCCAACATTGCTTTGTATAAAAAAATCATTCGTGATTACGAGAATAAAAGCCTAATCATCAACAACGATCAATTTGTAATTGATGGTCAAGAGGCAAATTCTTACAGTTTCGAAAAAGACTATTTCTGGATGATGGGAGATAACCGACACCGATCTGAAGACAGTCGTTTTTGGGGTTTTGTTCCAGACGATCATATTGTGGGGAAACCTATTTTTATATGGATGAGTATTGATGGTATAAATGATGGGATTCGCAACATGAAAATACGCTGGAATCGAGTGTTCACAACGGTTGGTGGTTCAGGAGACCCTGTTTCCTATCGATGGCACTTTGTCGTGTTTTTAGTGATATGGCAAGGATATAGCTTGTATCGCAACAAACGTAAAAAATGAGTAGCATTGTACTGCCCATAGCATATGCCTCTCCTCTAGCTTATTGGGTGCCTTTGGCAAAAGGGCAAAACATCACTTGGGAAATTCACGACCACTATGACAAACAGACTTATCGTAACCGTACTTATATCCACGGAGCCAATGGAAAGCAGATGTTGAGCATCCCAATCAAACACTTGGGTCACAAAGGACATCAGAAGTATTCAGAAGTGGAAATAGCCAACGAATTCCCATGGCAAAAACAACATTGGAAAACCCTTCAAACTGCCTATAGATCGTCTCCTTTTTTTGAATATTACGAAGATGACATCAGTCCACTCTACTCAGAGTCATTTGATGGGCTGATGACATTTAACATAAAAGTTAATCAGACGATTGCTGATCTATTGGATATTCACTATCCAAAAGATACCACACTCTCTTACAATAAGAATCTAACACAACAAAAAGATGCACGAAGCTGGGCAAACGCAAAAGAAAAAATCCCTGTAACAACTCCCAAATACACACAAGTTTTTTCAGAAAAAAATGGTTTTATTTCCAATATGAGTATTCTTGATCTTCTTTTTAATGAAGGGCCAGGTAGCGTGGCGCTTTTGCGCTCTGTATAGATTATGTAACTTTATCGTAAAATTAGCCCCAAATGAGTAAACCCAAAGTTATTGGCATTGGTGGTGTTTTTTTTAAAGCCAAACAGCCAGATATCTTACGTGCCTGGTATAGAGACGCACTAGGATTTCACTTAAACCACTATGGTTCATCTTTTGAATTTAGAAACGCCAACGATCCTGAACAGATTAATTATTTTTTATGGTCTGCATTGTCGAGTCAAACAGATTATTTCTGGCCATCTAAGAAAAATTTTATGATAAACTATCGCGTGAATAACCTAGAAGCCATTCTCGAAGAATTGCAGGAAAGCGGTGTGACAGTCATTGACGAAATATCGACTTATCCGTATGGAAAATTTGTACATATTCTAGATCCGGAAGGAAATGCAATCGAACTTTGGGAGGCCAATGATGATTTTTTTACTGAAATAATCGGGCCAACAAATAAATAAAAAGCAGGCCGTAAGCCGGATTCTGTCGTGCCTTACCATTGATCTAGGCCCATCATTGCTGAAGGGCTCTAACCGCCTACCCGCCAACTTGGGCGCGCTACCCTTAAGTGTTGGTATATTTGGCGTTTCACCGTATAGAGTTTACCTGATTTCACTACAGCCTAACTGTACTTGCTTTCTGTTGCACTGGTCCTACTTTACTTTTAAGGTAAAGCGACGGGCGTTACCCGCTATACTGCGCTTTGGTGTCCGGACTTTCCTCTCTGTTTAAAAAACACAGCGGTAAGGTGGCCTGCATGGCAAAAATAAGACAATTTGTTGTTCAAAACCATCTTTACAAACAACATAAAATCCCATTCAATATTGATATATTTGTAACATATGGAGCCATTTGTTGTATCTGCCTTAAAATACAGACCTCAAAAATTTGAGGATGTTGTTGGTCAACATGCGATTACCAAAACATTAGAAAATGCCATAGATCAAAATCATTTGGCTCAAGCGTTGCTGTTTTGTGGTCCTCGTGGGGTAGGGAAAACCACCTGTGCTCGTATTCTGGCTAAAAAAATCAATACTCAAGATGGTATTGACAGCCAAAACGATTTTGCGTTTAACATATTTGAACTCGATGCTGCGTCGAATAACTCTGTTGAGGACATACGTAATTTAATAGATCAGGTACGTATCCCACCTCAAATTGGAAAATTTAAGGTTTATATTATAGATGAGGTGCACATGTTGTCTCAAGCAGCCTTTAATGCGTTTTTAAAAACCCTAGAGGAACCTCCTGCCCATGCAATTTTCATATTGGCTACCACAGAAAAACATAAAATCATTCCAACCATTCTTTCGAGATGTCAAATTTTTGATTTTAAACGCATTGGGATTACAGATGCAAAAAATCATTTATCACATATTGCAAAAGAAGAAAACATAGAAGCTGAAGAAGAAGCTCTCCAGCTGATTGCTCAAAAGGCTGATGGTGCCATGCGAGATGCTCTTTCGATTTTTGATCGGATCGTTAGTTTTTCAGGAAATAAAATTACTGCCCAAGGTGTGTCTATCAATCTAAACATTCTTGATTTTGATACATTTATTAGCATCACAGACCATCTCATTGAGGGTAATATCAGAGCATCAATTTTGATGTTTGATCAAGTATTAAGCAAAGGCTTTGATGGGCACCACTTTATCACTGGACTCGGAAGTCATTTTAGAGATTTATGGATGGCTAAAAATGAAGAAACCATAGCGCTTTTAGAGGTGGCCGAGACAACCAAAGCAAAATACCTCAGTCAAAGTAAAAATGCAAGTCTGAATTTTCTAGAGAAGGCCTTGCAACTTTCCAACGATTGTGATCTAAATTATAAAAGCTCAAAAAACCAACGTCTATTAGTCGAATTGTGCCTCATGCAAATCGCTTCTGTTAAGGACGAAAAAAAAAAGACTGAACCCTACATAAAGCCCCCTTCTGTTGAAGAAAATGAAATAGCACCCCAAATTAACAACAACATACAATACCAAAAAGATGGTATTGAACCCACTGTCGTCTCAGAGCCTCAATCCAAGGATCTAAATAAAGAGGAAGTTGACACCAAAAGTGACAATCTAGACAAAGCACCTGAAGAGCAACCACCCAATATAAAAATTGACATAAAACACAAGGGTGTATCGGGTTTGTCTCTTTCAAGCATCAAACTCAAAAAAGAGTTTGAAAATCAAAAACAGACTTCAGCACTTCAGCCAAAAAGAGAGGAAAAATTCTCCCAAGAGGAATTAGAAAAAATATGGTCTCTTAGCATCAAAGAACAAGAAAAAAAAGGAGCTCATAATCTCGTTGCCTTATTGAAATTGGATACTCCGAGATTAAAAAACGGAAATGAAATTCACTTGACATTTCCAAATAACACCAATAAAAAAGAACTTGAACGCGAGAAAAGAGACATTATGTTGTTTTTGGGTGAACAACTTAAGAACGACACCTTAAGTTTGAAGATTCATGTAGATCTTAAAGAAGACAAAAAAATTATTTATACACCTAAGGATAAATATGATCAACTTGTAGCCATCAATCCGCTTGTTGATGAGTTTAGAAAAGAATTTGATTTAGATCTATGATGCTTGGATTAAAATTACCTACAGATCCTCGATGGGTCAACATCGTTGAAAAAAACATTAAGGAGATCCTTACAGATCATGCCTATTGTGAGCAAAAGGCAGCAAGTACAGCAATCTCATTAATTATTGGTTTTCCAGAAAAAAGCGACCTTGTTCAAGCCATGACCGATTTGGTTAAAGAAGAGATGAGTCATTTCAAAATGGTACATGATAAAATTGTCAAACGTGGCTGGGCATTGGGAAGAGAACGGAAAGATGAATATGTCAATCAGCTCATGCAGTTTTTTCCAAAAGGGGGTAGCAGAGAAGATCATTTAACACACAAACTTTTATATGCAGCTCTTATTGAGGCACGTAGCTGTGAACGTTTTCGCCTACTCTCAGAACAATTACCAGACAAAGAACTTGCTGACTTTTATCGAAAACTCATGGTTAGCGAGGCCAATCACTACAGTTTGTTTTTGGGTTTTGCTCGCCGATACAATCAAAGGGAGATCGTTGATAAAAAGTGGAATGACTTGTTAGTATTTGAGGGTGAATTAATGAAAAATCTAGGCGTAAAAGAGACCATGCACGGCTAGCCCACTCTGTTATACATATATTTTACCATACCATCTGCCAAGCCCACTTTAGGCACATGAATTTTAGAAGCATTGGCATGTTGCATAGCCAATAGATAAATACGAGTTGCTTGTACAATGACATCTGCTCTGTCAGGGTTTAGTTTGAGACGAGTCATCATCTTTTTACGGCTCATTTTTTTTAATGCATTGTACTGTTTTTCAACATAATCTAAGGACAATGGTTTGCCCAATTTATGTCCAGATAATTTAAAAAGTGTATTGATGGTACCCCCTGATCCTAGAATAGAAAAATCTTGTAATCCATTGGTGTGCATTTCTATCCATGATTGATAGTCGTTCCAGACCTGTTTACTAACCATTTTTTTCAGTAAACGAACTGTACCAAGTTTGAAAGATTTTGATATTAAAATCTGTCCTTTGCTATAAACTGTCAATTCAGTACTACCCCCTCCTACATCGACAAATAGATAGTTTTTGTTGGGTTTTAATACCGAATATAAATCGGTAGAGGCAATGATTTCCGCCTCACGCTGCCCATCAATAATTTCAATACTAATTCCAGTAGCCTTATGAACACGAGCGACAAACTGATGACCATTGTTAGCTTCTCTAAGCGCAGAAGTTGCATAAGCTAGATATTGAGATACTCCATGCACTTTCATCAACAACTTGTAGGCATGCATGGCATCTATCATACGTTCTTGGTTTTCCTCACCAATCTCACCCAAAACAAAAGAATCTGCTCCCAAACGAATGGGAACTCGAATGATGGCGTTTTTTGAGAAGACAGTAGGCTTTCCCTTCTGTTCAATAATGTTACAAATTAACAAACGGACTGCATTGGAGCCTATGTCTATGGCAGCATATTTTTTGACTTTCACGAATCTAATTTTTGTTTATAATAAACATACAACGCGTCTTGTGTTCGTGTTTTGGATTTTTTATTAGACCTGTACTCATTGTTGTTGGCGGTGTTTACAAGGCGTGCTTTTACATTGTCTTGCCAACATATGTCAAAGGTTTCTATGAGTTGATCTTTGATGTCTTTGTCATAGATAGGACAAGACACCTCAACTCTATTGTGTAGATTGCGTGTCATCCAATCTGCAGAGGAAATAAACACTCTCGGGTTTCCGTCATTTTCAAAAATAAGTAGACGTGTGTGTTCTAGATAACGATCGACGACGCTTATAACTTCTATGTTTTCGCTATGTCCCTTAACACCCGGAATCAGACAGCAAACCCCGCGAACAATGAGCTGGATTTTTACCCCTGCTCTACTGGCTTCGTATAATGATTCAACCATGGGATAGTTGGTGATGCTGTTGAGTTTGACTTTTATAGACGAAGGACGACCCGCCTTTGCGTTTTGTATTTCATTCATAATCAATGATTGAAAATACAATGAGCTGTGGTGAGGTGAAGTTACTAGATGCTTGTATTTTTTCACCTGATAGCTCGCTTCTAAAAAATCGAAAACTTTGCCAATTTCTTTTAAAACAGATTGATGGGCAGTAAAAAGGGTATAATCTGTGTAAAGCTTGGCAGTAGATTCGTTAAAATTACCCGTACTAATAAAACCATAACGTTTCAATTTGTCTCCTTCCTTGCGTTGAACCATACAAATTTTTGCATGTACTTTTAGACCAGGAACACCAAAAACCAAACGGATTCCTTCCTTTTTCATAATTTCAGCATACTGAATATTGGCTGCCTCATCAAAACGTGCTTGAAGTTCTATTTGGACTGTAACTCGCTTGCCGTTACGAGCAGCTTGAATAAGAGAACTCGCAACATTGGAGATCTTTGACAATCTATAAATGGTTATATAAACACTTTTTACCTTAGGGTCTATGGCCGCCTCACGTAAAAACTTAACTACATAAGTAAAAGTATGGTAAGGAGTGTGGATAAGATGGTCTTTGACTGCTACTTGAGATAAGATACTCTTTTTTAAATCAAAATCGGGGGCTAATAAAGGTGTTTTGGGGTTGTATAGTAAGTCTTTTCTCCCAAGGTTAGGAAACTTAATATAATCACGTCTGTTGTGGTAGCGACCACCTGGTATGACACTGTCATGAGTGTCAATTTCCATTCGTGAAAGCAACAAGGACAGTGTGTCATGGCCGATTTGTTTGTCATACACAAAGCGAACGGGCTCTCCTTCGGATCTTTCTTTCACACTTTCAGCTACTTTCTCTATATAACTTTTACTTAGATCGTCATCTAAATCGAGTTCGGCATCACGACTAAATTTTATCATATGAGCCTCAATCTTTGTATAATCAAACACTCCAAAAATAGATTTCAATTGAAAGCGTATTAGATCATCCAACATCATCACATATGTAGAACTTCCTTCGGAAGGCAGCACCACAAAGCGCTGAATGGAAGAAGGGATTTCAATAAGGGCGTACTGAATGGGGTCGTTAAATGGGTGTTTATCATTATCGAGCTCAAAACGAACCGCCAAAAAAGCATTTTGGTCGTTTAGGTGAGAGATGGTTTTAAGATCGTTGAGTATCAATGTAATTAAGGCAGGACCTACTTGCTCATTAAAGTAAGTATTAACAAATTCTTTTTGTTGTTCGGTAATCTGTGTTTCATTAACAAAAAAGATGTTTTCCTTAGACATTTCAGTCATGATACTGTTAAGGGTATCCAAACTATTTTGTTGAAGTGTGATGGTTTTTTGGGTAATCTCTTGCAATAGGTCTTCAGCTGAACGTTCTCCAAAAATTTTACCATGTCTTTGTTCAGCTCTTGCAATCCGTTTAACCGTTGCATAGCGAACCTTAAAAAATTCATCGAGATTGTTAGAGAAAATACCCACAAAACGCAAACGTTCAATAAGGGGGACATTCGGGTCTTGTGCTTCCTGTAAAACACGTGCATTAAAATCCAACCAACTGATTTCTCTATTTACAAACTGATTTTTTGGCATTTAACGAATCTCTTTTGGAATTATCACACTGCATTTACAGTCGGTAATTTGACTCCATAAAGATACATCAAATCGAAAAATTACTGCAGTTGCCGTGGGTAGATTGTCAAGATTGTACCTGCCTAGAGTTTTTGCTAGAAACAAACAAGCATTGTTATGGCCAAAAGTGATGATGTTTGATATGCTTTCTTCTTGAGAGTGAACAAAATTTAATACTTGATTTCCTGAAAAATCATATAACTCTTCTTCGAGTTCAACGGAGGTAGTGTCGATTCCTAAGGAACTCGTGACAAGCAACGCTGTATCAAAAGCTCTTTTGGCAGGACTCGAGCAGACTTTATCAAATTTACAATTCATTGTACTTAATCGCTCACCAACGAGAGATGCGTCTCGAACTCCCCTTTCGGTCAGGGGGCGCTCTCTGTCTGGAAGATCAAAAGCCCATGAGGATTTGGCATGACGCATCATAACCCATGTTTTCATGGGGAAAGTCGCTTAAAAGTCCATTGATCATTCTTGTTCAATGAAAATAGGATTCGATCGTGTAGTCTATTGGGTCTCCCCTGCCAGAATTCAATGGTTTTTGGAATGACCTTGTAACCACCCCAATGTTTGGGTCTGGGAATCGATTTGTTTTTGTAAAATCTTTCTAATTCAGCTAGTTTGTTATCTAAAAAATCACGGTTCTGTATAGGACTGCTTTGTTCTGAAACATGAGCACCAATCTGACTGCCTCGTGGACGTTCTTTAAAATATGCATCCGAAGCAAATTCATCAATAGACTCTGCAACTCCGGTGACAATCACTTGGCGTTCTAAATTAGGCCAGTAAAAAGACAAACACACCTGTGGGTTTTGAGAAATCGCCGATCCTTTTGCGCTGTTGTAATTAGTAAAAAACACAAAATCACCTTGATCAATATGTTTGAGTAAGACCACTCTAGATTGGGGAGCCCCATTAGTATCTGTTGTACTCAAAGTCATTGCATTGGTTTCAGCAACCCCACCCTCAGAAGAAACCTCATCAAACCACTGATTAAAAAGGGTAATAGGGTCTTGGGGCAATTCAGATTCTAACAACTGCGAAGATTGGTAATTTTTACGAAGGGAAGAATAATTGCTTGTGTTTTTCATTACACAAGTGAAGGTACAAAATCATTCGAAATCATACACCATACCATCGGAAGCTAATTGAACATTTTCAAAAACAGTTTTGGCTTCTTCCAAAAATGGATCTAAAGAATTGTAACGAGAAGAAAAATGACCCAATAACAACTGACCAATTTGAGCCTGTTTGGCAATCATGGCAGCCTGTTTGGCGGTGCTATGATAAGTTTTCAAAGCAAGATCTTTTCGATCCTCTAAAAAAGTCGATTCATGATACATAACATCGACACCTTGAACAGCATTGGCAAGCTCAGGAAAATAAGCTGTATCACTACAAAAAGCATATGAGCGGGGTGCAGATGGGTCAAGAGTTAGTTTGGAGTTAGCAATGATCTGCCCTTGGTCATCTTCAACATCTTTACCAAGTTTAAGTTTGTGAAACTGACTGATGTCTATTTGATGTTTATCCGTGGCAGTTTTATTGATTTTTCTCAATCCAGGTAATTCTTTAAACAAAAAGCCATTGGTGTAGATGCGGTGCTTCAAAGGTATGGTTGTCACCTCAACCTGATCGTCAGCATATAATAAGACAGAATCTCTATCATCGAGTTCATGAAAGTGTAAAGGATAATTCGTCCAAGAATCAGCGAGTTTTAGTAGTAATAAAATTGCCTCTTTGATTCCTTTGGGGCCATGTATGTGCAAAGGAGCTTCTCTACCCAATAATCTAAAGGTGGAAATCAGCCCTGGTAACCCATAAAAATGATCCCCATGTAGATGAGAGATAAAAATGTGTTTAATGTGTGAAAACTTGACTTTATGTTGGCGCAACCGTACTTGAGTCCCCTCTCCACAGTCAATTAAAAAACGGTGTCCTCGAATTTCTAATAATTGTGCTGTTGGAGCTTTATCAACATGAGGAGTAGCAGAATATGACCCAAGGATTGTAAGCTTCATAAGTACCCTAGATCTCTCTCGATTTCCTCAATTTCTATCGCATCAAAAGCTTCATTTAAGGTTGGCACTGTAACCAGATCCTCAGGTAAGAGTTTTAAAGACAATGGACCTGTTACAAAAACAAAAGATTTTTGAGCTGTCTCCTTATGAAATGTCGCAATTTCTCTAAACTCTTTAATGTGTTTGGAGCCGACATAACTGAGTTCCAAAAGAACCATAACAATGTTTTTGTCAGTGTAGTTTTTATACTGAGCCTTAAAATCTGTTCGAAAATCTTTTCCTTTTGGATCGGTACTTTCTTGAAAAATGATTACGGTGTGTCCTTTTGTCTCTATACGCATAATTCAACGTTTGGCAGCCAATAAATACAATACAGCCATTCGGATGGCCACTCCGTTTTCAACTTGATCGAGAATGATGGCTTGGTCGGAGTCCGCAACCTCGGATGAAATTTCCACACCTCTATTTATGGGTCCGGGATGCATGATCACAAGGGGCTTGTTGATATCCTTTAGAACTTTCTGAGTAATTCCGTATTGCATGGTGTATTCACGATTGGATGGAAAATAACTTGCGTTCATTCGTTCGAATTGTACACGAAGTACGTTAGCGACATCTGCCCAGTCTAGAGCTTTCCGCAAATCCGTTTCAACTTTTATACCTAAACTTTCGATGTGTTTAGGCATCAATGTTTTTGGACCACACACACGAACCTCTGCTCCAAGTTTTTGCAAAGCAAATATATTTGACAGGGCCACTCTTGAATGTAGAATATCTCCAACAATTGCAACTTTTTTTCCTTCAACAGAGCCCAATCTTTGATCTATAGAATAACTATCTAATAGCGCTTGGGTGGGATGTTCATGTGCTCCATCTCCAGCGTTTACAATGGTTGCGTCTACATGCTTAGACAAAAACATCGCCGCTCCTGGACTGGGGTGCCGCATCACAACCATATCTACTTTCATAGACAAGATGTTATTCACGGTATCAATAAGTGTTTCCCCTTTTTTCAAAGAAGAACTGGATGCTGAAAAATTGATTACGTCTGCAGAGAGTCGTTTTTGTGCCAATTCGAATGACAACTTGGTTCGTGTGCTGTTTTCAAAAAAAAGATTGGCAATGGTCACATCGCGGAGTGAAGGCACTTTTTTTATCGGTCGATTGATTACCTCCTTAAAGTGCGTAGCCGTTTCAAAAATCAATTTTATATCCTCAAGATTGAGGTATTTGATTCCTAAAAGATGGTCAACGCTTAATTTACTCATTCTCGTTTGTTGTTAAATAGATTGCATCCTCGCCATCTTCTTCCTTCCAAAAGACTTTAACTCGTTCATTTTGAATGGCATCGACTTGTCTTCCTAAAAAATCGGGTTGTATAGGAAGATGACGAGAAAATCTGCGATCAATTAGGGTCAATAATTGAATTTCTGAGGGACGCCCATATGAGTCTATAGCTGTCAAAGCTGCACGTATGCTTCGTCCTGTATACAGAACATCATCAATTAGCACCACACGCTTTCCATCAATCTCCACATCCATCAAATTTTCTTTTGCTTTCAAAACCTTATCAGATCGACGAAAATCATCTCTAAAAAAAGTGATGTCTAAAAATCCCATTTGTAAGTTTTCTATTCCATACTCCTCAGCAAGAATCACACACAGCCGTTGTGATAATAAAACACCACGAGGCTGAAGGCCTATTAGCACTGTATTTGAAAAATCGAGATGGGATTCGCGAAGCTGACAAGCAAGGCGATTGAGGATGATGTTTACTTCATGGGTGTTGAGCAGTAACCTGTCACTCATCCTTGATAGATTTTTGCAAATTTAGGTATTTTTTAAAAAACGAGAGGTAAAAAACAAAAATCAAGGAAATCATTGAATTTTTCAGAAGGGTTTGTTGAATGTTTTTTGTAATTTTAAATGACCAAATCTTATCAGTTATGTATCACAAATCTTTCGAACATTTCCGTACACATTATCTGCAACTTATTCCTTTAACAATCATATTGCAGACTTGCATAGCATCAATTGCAGTATTGTTTTTATTGAAAAAACCACCCACAACAGAAATTATGTTGCAACTGGCTATAGGAATCTATGCGTCATCGTTCTACAATGGAGCAATCATCGCGCAGCTATCCGTAAAAACTGTTTACAATTTGCTTATAGCAAGTATTTTTATAAACTTGTTATTGATCATTATACACGCCTAAGAAAAAAG